>LDZU01000162.1_pt1 | contig 10947 bp, 12 predicted proteins | sample 615531 | NCBI WGS metagenome assembly LDZU01 (sample SAMN03408293, study PRJNA278302) | terrestrial metagenome | isolation source: oil reservoir sample SB2 | place: USA: Alaska, North Slope, Schrader Bluff formation | collected 2011-09 | reverse complement strand
TTATTCTGTGCAAACCGTCTCGTTACATGAACCACCTTGACAAAAATAATCATCAATCCTATCATGATCAAGAATCAAGAATTAAACGAACATAACATTTCCACTTTATAAATGTTTATGAAGATATTGTATATCACAACTAAGTACGACCCGAGGGATCTGAACGAAGGAAGTGGTTCTGATTACCAGTTCTATCAAGCATTTTTGCGAATGGGGGCAGATGTGAAAATAGCCGGTCCCTTCATCGACAATCCTTCCTTTCTGGAGAGAGTTTATCGGAAATTCCATCATCTTTTCTCGCATGCACGGTATGCAAAATTCTCTATGCGATTTTTACACGAAAGCAGTAAAGCTGTTCAATCCGCCATTAATGAGTTTACGCCCGATTTGATCTTCTCCAAAAACATCGCTCCGCTTGTCTATTGCAACAGCAGTATTCCTATCATATATCGGATGGACACTACCCTCTGGGGAATGCACCAGCAGTGGCATCTCTTCTCCGAATTCGAGTATAAACGCATGTTGCAATGGGAAAGGAAGGTATTAAACAAAACAAACCTGGCGATCACCAACAGCACCTGGTCGGCGGATATTCTAATCAAGGAATATCATTTTCCCGCAGAAAAAATTCTTGTTTTCCCCAATCCCGCCTCTTTACCCGATCCAAAATATGAACAAACCGTTCAAATCCCAACCAGGATTTCAAACCCCGCTCACCTACTGCTGGTCGGAAAAGAGAAGGACAGAAAAGGGGTGGATATTGCCATCAAGATCGTTCAATTGCTGAACAACAGCGGATACCCAGCCGAACTCCGTATCGTTGGGCAGCAGGGTCAAGATCAGGAAAATATTCACTTCATGGATTACTTTAAGAAAACTGATCCGGATCAACTTGAAGCGTATCTGGATCAATATCGCTGGGCTGACCTTCTCATCCATCCCGCCAGGTTCGAAGCCGCCGGGATAGTGCCAAGTGAAGCTGCCATTTTTGGCGTGCCAACCATCACCAATTCTGCTGGTGGCTTAGCCACCACTGTAGAGCACACAAAATCCGGCATCGTATTACCGCAAGATAGCCCTCCAGAAATATATGCAGAAACCATCAAAGAATTAATCAACCATCCATCCACCTACTTCAGATTATGCCAGACAACCCGAGAAAGATATCTGAAAGAACTGAATTGGGAATCAGCAGGGAAGACCCTGCAGGATGCCTTGGAAAATTTAGTATAACAAACTCAATAAATCATCACAAAATTGGTCAGTTATCTCTTCGTTTTTCTTCTACAATCCATACAATGGATAGAAGAGAAAAAGAGAGGTACGATGCAGACAAAAGACGAATTAAAAACCACTTTGGAGCAATTTAGGCAAGCTTATGTTGCGCGCGATGTTCATCATCTGGACCAGGTCATGGATCTTTTTGCATCGGATGAAAATATCGAAATGATAGGGATTGGCGCATACGAACGCAACGGCAACGAATGGTTTGTCGGTCACCAGCGCATCCGCGAGATCATTGAAAGCGACCGGGAATATTGGGGGGATGTGATGATGGATACCGATCATGCCAATGTCACCATTCACGACCAGACAGCCTGGGTTTCCATGACTGCCACTCTTCTACGAGACACGCTGCATTTGATAATGCATTGCCCCAATATATAGAACAAATGGAAGAAATACTCAAAGATGAAACGGTTGAACCAAAGCAGGCAATGGTCAACGCTGCCTTTTTTGGAGTTGGAAGGTTGCGAGATAGTTTAAAAAAGGTAGGTGAAGGTTGGGCAATGGTAATCACCGCGGTTCTAGTCAAACAGGAAGACAGGTGGAAATTCCACACCATCCATTGGTCCATGCCAGCCGAATGAAAAAACGGCAAATCCATTCTCAAAATACACCAGAGTCGATGTGATTCTGGTGCCATGATCCAAAGTATCATTAAGCGAAATTCCTCTGTTATAAAGCAGAGGAATTTCTATTCAAATTATTCGGTCTTGAAATCGAATTTGGGATAATCTACGATTCCAGTTCCTTTAACTCATCGGCGGAAAGGAATTTAAACAACTTGCTGCCGGTCTCCGGATCGATCGCTTCTGCCGCTTTACGACCGTTCTTTAGTGTCACGATCTTTACCTTACTGCTATCGACCATTACATGTTTTTTAGACTTCAAAGAATAAAATTTTACACTCGCCATACTTTCCTCCAGTCTTTTATTTGGTTCACCTAGTGCGGAATAGGTTGTGCAGTAGCGGCGATTCCCCACAAAGTTGAAAACATATATACAGATTATACATAGTTTCACCCAAATTTGGGGGTAAAAAGAAATACTCTTTGACAAATATTATACCATTCGGTATAATAAAATAATTATGGAAAATCAGGAAAAGATCCTGCAAATAGGGTTGAATCTCTTCTCAGAACGCGGATACGACGCGGTTGGTATTCAAGAGATCGTGGACGCAGCCGGAATTACTAAGCCAACGTTATATCATTACTTCGGTAGCAAAGAAGGTTTATTAGAGAGTATTTTAGCGAGATATTTTTCGGATTTGATCAGTAAGATGGAAAAACAAGCACTGTATGATGGCGATGTAAAGAATACTTTAGAGAGAACTGCACGGATGTACTTCCAGTTTGCCTCCAGCCATTCTGCATTCTATCGTTTCCAACTGGGTTGCTGGTTTGCACCACCAGAAAGCGTAGCGTCCAAAGCCATTCAACCATACGGGCGAAAACAACATGCCATTCTCGAAGACCTCTTTTCCCATGCAGCACTTGAGCATGGGAATATGGTCGGCAGGCAAACACGCTACGCAGCCTCATTTCTAGGAATCATTAATACCTACATTGGTCTAACCTATAATTCCTCTTTTGAGCTAGATGAATTTACCGTGACTAATACAGTACATCAATTTATGCACGGAATTTTTTCATAATTTTTTTTGATCAATATATACCTACCGGTATGTACACAAAAGGAGAGTTTTACATATCATGAGTCATTGGATTGAAAAAAGTATTTTTTATCACATCTATCCTTTGGGATGTTTCGGGGCGCCGAAGAAAAATGATTTTACTTCGCCGGTTGTGCCCAGGATCCAAGAATTGGAACAATGGATCTCGCATCTCAAAAAAATGCATTTTAACGCTCTTTATCTGGGTCCAGTTTTCGAATCATCCTCGCATGGATATGACACAGTAAATTACTATCAAGTGGATCATCGCCTAGGAGACAATCAGACATTGGCAAGTTTGATAGAGCTTTACCACAAGAATGGTATTCGGATCATTTTTGATGCTGTCTTCAACCATGTTGGAAGAGATTTTTTTGCTTTCCGAGATTTACAAACACACAGAGAAAAGTCAATTTACAGGGATTGGTTTTCAGGTATTGATTTCAATTCACACAGTCCTTTCAATGATCCATTTCATTATGATGGGTGGAATGACCATTATGATCTGGTGAAACTGAATCTCAGTAATCCAGTTGTAATCAATTATTTCCTTGAAACTGTCAGCTATTGGATAGATTTTTTCCATATCGATGGTATCAGGATCGATGCTGCGGATTGCATAGAAGTCCTCTTCCTGCAAAAATTGAACAAGCACTGCAAACAACGTGACCCAGATTTCTGGTTGATGGGAGAAGTCATTCACGGAGATTATTCCCAATGGGTTAATTGTGGTGCATTGGATTCGGTGACTAATTATGAAAGCTACAAAGGCTTATACTCCAGCCACAATGATCATAATTACTTTGAAATTGCCTATTCGCTCAACCGCCAGTTCGGTGCTGATGGGATCTACAACCAATTCTTGCCATACTCCTTTGCAGATAACCATGATGTCAACCGGTTGACCAGCACCCTTTCCGACCCCGCTCACATCTTTCCACTCTATTGTTTGCTCTTCAGCATGCCTGGAGTTCCTTCAATTTATTATGGCAGCGAATGGGGTATCAGCGGTGCGCGAACTCCAACAGAGGATACCGCACTGCGCCCGCGCATTAAGCTAGAAAACGTGACCATGAATACCGTATACCAATCTCTCCCCGAATATATCGCCCGTTTGAGCGAAATTCGACTTCATTCTCCCGCCCTCCAGTACGGCAAATACCAGCAAATATATGTCGCTAACGAACAATTCGCTTTCCTCCGTCAGAGTACAGAAGAAACGATGCTTTGCGTTTTCAATGCAAGTTCACAGTCTATTCAGCTAGACATCAATGAATTACCCATTGCAGATGCCAACGGAGAAGACCTTATCACCAACGAACAATTTCATATCAAACAAAGCATGTTGAGTATCCCCATCTTGCATCCTTCTTCAGGGTTGATCATTCATCTGGATGCTTAACCAAGTCAACTGTTGTGACTGTACAGGCAACGGAACAGAGGATGCTATATAGGGGATTTGGCAGACACATCATCTCTTTGTAACACCACCACCAGCAAGAAACCGATGATAGCTGGTAATAGAAAGGTCAAAAAGCGATAAGAGAGAACTACTACCACTGCAACCGGATTGGAAATGCCCAGTTGCTGATACAAGGAAATCATGGTTCCTTCGACCACACCCACTCCACCAGGGATCACAAACGCTGCTTTCCCTAAAAGCTGTGGCAAACCATATCCAATCAGGAGAATTCGTGGAGATATAGGATGGTTGGCTGCCATGAAAAGAAAGAACAATGCCAATAGATCAAATCCATAGATCATAAAACTCGCCAAAAGGGGTTTTTTCCAGCCTTTTTGTATAAATAGATCCCACATGTCAAAAATTTCATCTAACTGTTGACCAGATTTTTCCTCATCAAACGGCTTTTTGAAAGTTTTCGTATACCATTGTATGATTTTGATCGCGGCAATTTTTGATTTTTCCCTTTTCTTCAGGAAAAGAAAGATCAAGATGAAAGCGGATAATAGTAAGATCAAAATGACCAGAAAAGCATTCATCTGTGGCTTTGTCAGTGCATCCATTCCAAGCAGATAAATGACCCCTACCAGTGAAAGTATCAGCACCGCCAGATTATTAAAAAGAATGGGGAGAAAACCAGCCATGCTGGCAGCCTGCAAGTTCACGCCCTTTTTTCGCAACCATCCTGCGCTGGACGCGATAGACCCCACCATACCCCCTGCCACCATACCAAAGCTAGAGGAAGCCATAGCAATCGTGGTGGCGTCCCAACTCGAAACATGATCGTTGAACAGACCGATGATCACATTGATTAAATACCCGCAGCTCATAAACCGCAAAAATTCAAAAAACACAGCGACAGCCAACGCCCAATAATTTAACTGTTTTAATGCAGCAATTGATTCGGGAACAGATTCGAGATGCGGGGAAAGGATCTTTATCCCCAATGCCAAGAAAACGAGCAGGGCAACAGCACGAATGATTTTTTTTATTTTTGGATTCATTGTGTTCTCCCAAGGGCTTGCACACATCGCCACACCTGGTTTTGTGAAATACTCAATTCTATTCTTCCATCCAGGATAAGAATTTGCATTTAGCAAAATGTTAATATAACACAACATTATAGTCGAGTTTCGAAACAGAAATGGGTTTAAGGGAAGAATCGACGAATGTATTTAATTACCCAAGATTTTAAATGAACCAATAAGAATTCCAAGACTTCTGTAGCAAGCAGGAAAAGGCAACACCCTCCTATTGTCTTTTTACGTAGACCGATACCGATTAATAAACAGAATTTTTGAGCCTCTACCTTTTATTCAGGGGCTTTATACTGATCCTGCCCTTCACGGGTGTTTTCCCATGGGTAAATCTCAGAACCTTTAGCAGCCTCACGGACATCCGGATCTGGGGAATACATTCCTGCTTTTTCCGGTGGAATGAGATCCGCAATGCGGTACATGATCTCGTGCCCAAATGCATCGATCTGTTCTCGTTTTTGATAGCCCTTCCCAGATATCTTAAGAGGACCAAATGGCTTTCCCACCCGAATCTTGACTTTAGCACGTTTCATCTTTTTCAGGGATGGAAAAACCTCAGGCATGCCATCAATTCCAACCGGGAGCAGCGGTGCGCCGGTTTTTGCAGATAGGTAAGCAGCGCCCGGTCGAGCAGGGCGTAAGATCTGCGCCCAAGAGCCTGCTTCAGGGAAAATTCCTATGATTCCACCGTTATTCAGGATCTTCTCGGCTTCATTTAATGCGTACGTCGCACCAGTCCCTCGATATACCGGAAGATAACCCCATAAACGGGGAAGGAAATGCACAATTCCAGGAGCATGCGGGAATTGTGCACCACCGATAAAATCCATTGGCCAGGGAGCAACACGCACGAAAATAGCGGGGTCAATGAAGCTGAAATGGTTTCCCACCACCAGCAATGGTCCTTTTTTAGGAAAGTTCTGCTCCCCCTCGACGTTTAGATCCGTTAAAACACCAAAAGCAATTCTCGACAGCCATTGCATAAATCGTCGCAACGGTCTGCGGCTAGCATACACAGGTGTATCAACAGCCAAAGTCATGTGACACCTCTATCCTTCTTCTACCCTTCTACCGGTTTCTCATTCTTCGCGGCAATGCGTCCCTTCTTTTCATCCACAAATAAGAGCAGCATCAAACCCACCAATAAGAATAAAACGATCGTTACCAGGGCAAAACGATGACCGATCTGTTCGGTAACGGTGATCGCCAGCTCATCCCCGGCAACGACCAATCCAGCTGCAACCAGAGTATTCATCACCCAGGCGGAAATACCTGATGCAGAAAAGCCCATCACGCCTGGTCCGATTACCGCTGATGATCGACCGGTCAGCGCAAAGAAACCGTAGAATTCTGTGCTTTTATTCTTGGGAGCAAAGATGCTCACCATGGTACGACTCAAAGATTGCACGCCCGCCATTGCAAAACCTGCCAGACCACCAACCACAAAGAATGCAGTCTGTGTTTTAGCAAATATCATACCAACAACAGAAATGATCATTAAGATCAAGGATTGAACAAGGCTGTTTTTAAAGCCAATTTTCTCGCCGAGCAATCCATACAGATAAGCACCTGCTACATTTGTAAGCTGAACAATAATCACAAAGATTATCAGGTTGGTTCCCGTTACGCCAAACAAAACTGCACCGATAATTGCCGCAAAATCGAGAGCTGCGATCACGCCATCGTTATAAATCAACAATGCCAGCATATATTTCAAGAATTCTTTGTAATTGCTAACCGATTTAATAGTGATGCTCAAACGATCCCATGCGATTTTCAAATAATTCTTTTGGATTTTTTCCTCGGTGGATGGTTTTTCTTTGATAATAAAGAAAGCAGGTAGTGCAAATATCGCATAATAAACAGCCGTGATCACAAGTGAGAAGCGCACAACGGTGGTATCGCCTGGATTCAACTGAATCAAGACCAGAACAATAGCCAAGCATATGATTCCGCCAAAGGAACCGATCGCCCAGCCATTCCCTGAAACTTTTCCTAGTTCATCTTCATCAGCAATATCCATCAGCAGAGCATTATAGAAAACCTGCCCACCCCGGTACCCAATTTCCGCGATGATGAAGAATAACATACCTAAGAAGATATCCCCGGGTCCTACCAAGAAAAGCAAACCGGTGAAAATCACAGACACAGTTGTCATAAAAATTAAAAATTGTTTCTTTTTATGTGAATAATCTGCCAATGTACCCAGAAACGGGGAAATGATAGCAACCACCAGTGTGGCTATCATCAGAGCCAGACCCCACAGAGCAGATCCCTCTGGACCATTTACTACAACATTTTTAAAATAAGTTGCATATACCGCTAATAATACTACCGCAGCATAGGCGGAATTCCCGAAATCATAAAGATACCAAGCCCACTGCATTCGCTTCTTTTGTTTGGTTTGGATATTATCGGTCATGATTACTCTCCTTTGAAAGAAATGGGTTAACACAACGATATTTTTAACACGAAATGCATGAATTCGTTCCAGATATGCTCTAAGCATACCATAAGTTTTAAAACCACAAAAATTTACATTTTTATCACTATTTCAAAGGGATTATTTGTAATTTTAAGGAGCCTTACCGGGGAATTAACCGATAAACCTTATCGTCCCCTTCTTTCGCTTCTCCTCTTCCATCTCGATTGCTGGTGGTGAAATAGATATATCCATCCGGTCCTTCTACTACATCACGGACCCGACCAACATTCTGAATGATCTTCTCAACACGAGACATGTTCAAACTTTCGCTGCCAGAAATGATCACCCTTACCACTCCTTCACCCCTGAGCGCACCAAAAAAGAGATTGCCTGCAAATTGCGGGAATATCTTTCCACTGTAAATCATGGCAGAAGCAGGCGCTTCAGCTGGTGTAAAAACGATCAATGGAGAGATGGTGCCTTCTATTGTTCTTTCATGAGATACGACCGGCCAGCCGTAATTAGCTCCGGCTCGAATCACATTAATCTCGTCCCCACCAGGCGGGCCATCAAATCCCGAAGGACCGTGTTCTGTTTCGTACAAATACCCCGTGTCTGAATCCCAGCTCAAACCCTGTGGATTGCGGTGACCGTAACTGTATATCAGCGAGCCAGGGAATGGGTTATCAGCCGGGATGGTTCCATCAGAATTGATCCGTAATATTTTTCCTGCCAGAGAATCAATGTCCTGGGCGCTTTCGGGTTGCAGAGCATCACCAGTCGTGATGAATAGTTTTCCATCCGGTGCAAAAAGCAAGCGGCAACCTGCATGGTTGCTTGCCGATGGAATATCGTCAAGCAGAATCCTATCAAATATCAATTTCCCCAACGCATCCAGTTTCAGACGAACGACCTTGTTATAGAGCACATTCGCATTTTGATAGGTGTAACAAGCATAAAGAAATCCACTGGAAGAGAAATTCGGATCAACAGCCAGACCCATCAGACCCGCCTCCCCTTCCGCAGCAATATCATTGAATTGATAGATCGGTTCTGCTATTAAATTTCCATCAATGATTTCGCGAATGGCACCGCTGCGCTCCGATACCAGCAGATGATCCGTGCTGATAAACACGATGCTCCATGGAACATACAGATTCTCCGCCACAACCTCAATTTCCCATGCCACAGGTTCGGCAGTTTCAGGAACAACAGCCGTAGCCGTCGCAAGCATGGGGAGTGTATCGGTCATCTGCGGGGTTGTGGTCTCAACAGGTGTGACCATCCTGTTTTGACAGGCAGCCAGTAGGAACATCCCTGACATCAACAAAGAAAGGGAAGTTGTTTTCATCAGCACCTCTTTAATATGTAGTATAGCAAAGTGAGGAATAAAAAGCACGATCTTGCAACCGTGCCTGTTTTTTTCCACCGGTTCTATATTATTGAAACATTTGAGGGATCACACGGATCAACTCTTCTGCAAGATCCAACCCCGGTTCGCCTTCTTGTAAAATGCAAATAGCTGGTCTTTGGATCTTGGTTGCTACCGCATATACCCCCGCAGCAGCCCTCTCAAGAGCCACGACATTACCCTCCTTCAGTTGCTGAAGACGTTGTTCGTTTTGTGATCGCATCGGGGTATTTGTTGGAAAATGGGATGGATCGATATCCGTGGTGGCAGAAATCCCGATCTGATAAGAGATATTCCCATCATCTAACGCATGTCGTGCTGCATTGAGCAAACGGATATCAGATAGTGCAGGGATCAACAGGGGTAAATATTCCTGACTGGTGCCATCTTCTTTTACTGCCGCTTTGACGATCAGCAACCGATCACTTCTTGATTCCATCTGCATGGATCGAAATGATCCCAGATATAGAAATCGTTTGCAGCCGATAATGGCTAGTTCTTCCATTCCTATAGCAATGGGTGGTGTTCCGATACCGCTCGAAACAACCAGGAAGGAGGTTGTACCTGCCTTCACGTAAATACTTAAATACTCCCTGTGATCCATCAATTCTTGATAATTTCCAAACGACTGAGCTATCTGTCGTGCTTGGTGAGGTGTCTCAACCAGCACTACATCTTGCGGTGTTTCTCCATATCGCAGCCCAATATGGTATTGAGGTTTGCGTAGCACTTTGTTTTTCCACCAATTCACCAGACGACGATAATCAAGATGAAAGGAGTACCATTTATACGTTAAAGCAGCATATCCTTTCAATACTGTCATCTCCTGATTCCTTCAATGATATTTTGGTCGCTTTGAATAAGGATATTTAAAGCCTGTGCGCATACAGAAGAAATTCTGTGTAGCCCAAGCTGCGTGCTGCCGCCCAGCATCATGATACCGCCAGAACGCACTGAACAAACCGTACTGACCACAAAAAGAGCAGACGCTTCCATCTCGCTGCACAACATCCCTGAGCGGCGAAAAGCTCTTTGTTTCATTAGCAGTTCTTTGCTGGCTATCATGCCCTTGGGGTCATGTTCGCCATAAAAAGCATCTTTTGACTGTGAGATGCCCACTTCATATCCTATACCCAGCATTTGCGCCGCATGCATCAATGCAGTTGTAACCTCCACATCCGCCACAGCGGGGAACGAAAGTGGTTGGTAATGGAGAGATGTCTTTTCATCTCGGGCAGCGCCCCATGTGATGACAAGATAGTTTGGATCACTTTTTTTCTGCAACATACCTGAAGTCCCAACCCGGATGAAAGTATGGGCGCCCAACTGGATTAATTCCTCCAGGGTAGCAGCCATAGCAGGGCAGCCCATGCCAGTTGAAACCACAGAAACCTTCTGCCCATTCAATGTGCCAGTAAACGTTACATGTGTCCATTTTTCAGCAACCTGGTTCGCACCCTCAAAAAAGCTAGCTAAGAATGGTACCCGTCCCGGATCCCCGGGCAACAATACATATTTCCCGATCTGGTCAGAACGGATACCCAGTAAATCAGATTCTTTTTGTGTGGAGGAAATTTTTTCAGCCATGTCTTGCTCCTACCAATAAGGTGTGAACACTTATTATAAATGAAAAGACTGAAAACCTATACGCGT
>LDZU01004800.1_pt1 | contig 10991 bp, 11 predicted proteins | sample 615531 | NCBI WGS metagenome assembly LDZU01 (sample SAMN03408293, study PRJNA278302) | terrestrial metagenome | isolation source: oil reservoir sample SB2 | place: USA: Alaska, North Slope, Schrader Bluff formation | collected 2011-09 | reverse complement strand
ACGGGGTAGCTCGTGAATATCTAAGCCTACACCATGACCTAAAGAGTGCTGAAAATAATTTCCATAACCACTTTTTTCTATCATCGAGCGAGCAAAACTATCCAATTCACTACACTTCATGCCAGCTTTAACCTGCTGTAAAGTCTCCATTTGCACCTGCTTGGTGATATGAAATATACTCTTCTGTTCTTCAGGTGGTTCATCTATAACTATAGTACGGGTACAATCCGAATGATACATCCCAAAAACACAACCGAAATCGATAATAATAAGCTCACCTTCTCTGATTAGCTTGGAAGAGGGTTCTCCATGAATGAGCATACCTCTCTCGCCTGAAGTAACAATAAGCTCAAAGGCTTCTTTTTGGGCGCCACCTTTGCGCATATTATAATTTAACTTAGTAGCTAAGGAAATTTCGGAAATTCCAGGTTGAATAGTGGGGATAGTTTCTTTAAAAGCATTACTGGCAATTTGAGCAGCCTTTTTTAGCAACTCGATTTCATATTGATCTTTAATCATACGGATTGTCTCAAAAATATTTAAAAAGGGGTGTAATTTTAATTCCGGCATCAGGATTTGATACTTTAGATAATTATCAACATTAAGAAAAGCTGACTCAAAGCCTATTTCCTTAATATTCAATTCCTTGATAAGCTTAATTAAGGAATTAGTCTGAGCATCAGGTTGTTTTAATTCTTGAATAATAATCTGACAATGTTGGGCTTCCTTTTTTGCCTGTTCCGTATAACGGGAATCGGTAATAAGATAATTCTGGGTAATAGTAGAAAGTAGGATACCTTCTCCTCTAAATTGAGTTAAATAAAATACATTTTTAGGATTGAAAACTAAAAAAGCATTTAACTGTGTATTTTTCTTTTTTATTTCCTGCCAGAATTTCTTTATTCTCTTTTTTATCAAAATTCAGATAACCTGCTTTCTACTTTTAATCAACTTAATCCATATCATCTCTATCAAAAATAGACTGTTGCCTATCCCATTTTATAATATCACCTATCTAATTACCAATTAACATCAGTTAATTATAACCTACCCTTTTTCTAATCTACAAATATTTCTCCATTTATTTATTTTATTATTAGTTATCACTTACCTATTTTTTCGCCTTTCAGCTGATAGGGGGAAGCCTCATTTATTTTAACATCTATCCAGGTGCCAATATCTTTATTGCTACTTTTGGACACAGCAATATTGCCATCTATATCGGGAGCTTCAGCATAAGAGCGACCTAATAAAATATTCTCCTCTTTTTCAGAAGCTTCGTCAATTAAAACTTTCATCTTCTTCCCTATCTTCTTCTTTTGATGTGTTAAAGAAATTTTTTGCTGGATCTTCATTAACTCATTCCATCTCTTTTCCTTAACCTTTTTCGGCACTTGATCAGATAATTTATGAGCGGGACATCCCGTTTCATTATAATAGCGAAAAACACCTACCTTTTCAAATTGATATTCCTGGACAAAATCACATAATTCTTGAAAATTATCCTCTGTCTCACCTGGAAAGCCTACCATAAAAGTAGTCCTTAAAGTTAAATCTGGAATTTTTGTTCTCAATTTTTTGATAAGCGACTTAATATCATTTTGATTAACCTGGCGATTCATTTTAGCCAATATAGCATCACTGATATGCTGAAGAGGAAGATCTAAATAAGGACAAAAGATAGGATTTTCAGCTAAACAATCAATCAACTCATCATCGTAATGTGCTGGATGAGTATACAAAATTCTTATTTTATTCTCTCCAGACCATTTTAACTGAGTCAGTTCTTGCAGTAATTTAGCTAACGATGGTTTCCCATAAAGGTCTATCCCATAATTAGTAGTATCTTCAGCTATTAAAATAATTTCTTTTAAAGGATAACTGTTTACCAGATATTGGGCTTCTTTAAAAACTGAAGAAATACTTTTACTGCGATAAGACCCTTTGATATATGGTATCAGGCAATAAGTACAAGCATTATTACAACCTTCTGCAATTTTAAGATAGGCATAGTGCCGGGGAGTCATAAGCAAACGGGGAGTTTTTTCATTGCCCAGAAAATTTGGTTTATAATTAACCCGGAATATATTTTTTTCTGTTTCAATATTCTGAATATTCTCAATAATTTCACTAACCCTGGCAATCTCATCTATCCCCATAAAGGCATCAACTTCTGGAAATGACTGGACTAAATCCTCTTGCTTATATCTTTGAGAAAGACAGCCAGCGACAATAATAAATTTTATTTTACCTTCTTGCTTCAACAGGGCAGCCTGTAAAATAGCATCTATAGACTCTTCTACCGCTGGTTGGATAAAACTACAGGTATTGATAAGAGCAATATCACAATTTTCCAGGTCATTAGTCAGGGTATAATTCCCTTCCCATAGAAAACCGCAAATCATTTCACTATCAACTAAATTTTTAGGACAACCCAGTGATTGGATAAAAATACGCATAATTCTGCCTATCACGAAATACTACAACTTCTGCTTTATCTTTGTAAAACTTCAAATATTTTATCATTTTAAAGCATTCCCGTAAACAACTTAGTGTAAAAATATATAAAAAAACATAGAACAGTAGAACAGGGGACGGTTCTCTGTTCCATTTTTTTCTGGAACAGAGAACCGTCCCCTGTTCTATGGTTTATCACCCCTCTCCCTTTGTCCTTTCTAATTTTTTTCAACTATTTTTTATATAACTATAAAATAAAAAATTGATAACAAACTGAACAATTAGAAGATATTTTTTAGACGATATACGAGATACGTTATACGGTATACGATGTATTCTTAGAATCGGTACAGGGCAACAATATTTTCTCCATCTGGCATATGTTCATCATCCAGTCCATATACCTTACCACCATTAGAAATAGTCTTTATGGCAGCAAAATTATAAAGGTCATATTGTCCCTTCCCTTCTTCAGCCAGATAAACACGGTTTTCTTCTGGATCAAAATTCCCAAATTGAGTAATATTATTCTTTATTAACAATTGTTCCACCCGGCTAAAGTAGGAAGCAGAGACAATATCCTCCAATTGAGTGGAGGTTTTACCCGTACCTTTCAAATTATGATAGGTCTGAATAATATCATCTAATTCTCGGTGAAAATATTTAGATACAATTTCCCAGGCATTCTTGAGTATAAAATCAGATGTAACTTCATCAGGATTCCCCTCAATACTTTCCTGTAATAAATAGGGGTAGGAATTTATTTCACGATAAATTGGGAAAAGCTCTTTCACGGACATAATTAATAAAGGTGACTTGCTTTTTTTATCTAAATATTTATTCAAACCCTGGTCTATCTGTCGGAAATATTGTAATAGCTCATTCTTCTTCTCAGTATCAATTGCTCCCATTCCATGAAAAATTGCGCCGGAGGCGTCTGACCCAGAAGTATGGAAGGAAAGAATTTTTTCACTTTCCTTAAATTTTGATATTTCTTTCAAACTTTTAGGAATATCTTCTATTTCGACTTTTTCGATACTACCTTTGGTACAACGGAATAAACTATTTTTATTTTTACTTAAAGTAAGTACATAATAATATTCATTAAACATGACCTCAGGTATCAAAGGAACTATATAAAAATACTGGCTTACAATCGCTTTTTCTGGTAGTGGACTCGTTACACAAAAATAGTAAAATTGTTTAGGGTTGATAAAAACTGCTAACCCTTCTTTTTGATTTTTCCAAAAAACTATATCACCTATTAAACTGGTAGCTGGTTTTAATAATTCTTCTATATCACGACTATCCATATTGCGACTTTCCAGTAACTCTTTTTTCACATAATTAAGCAGACTTTTGAATTGGATGGACATCTTTTTTGCTTCACTACTTACTGCAGATCTGGTAGGCATATAAATTGAAATACAAGGTTCCTCCTTTTCTTCAATTAGTCTTTCAATTAATTTTTTAGTTAACTCTTGCATAGAATATCCCTCCCATTTTTTAAATTTTTATGTTGATCATATTAAGTCCTACTGCTTACATTGTATATTTTATGGTCGAATAATGCAATTATCCTTTTCTATAGAACAGGTAGAACAGTAGAACAGGGGACGGTTCTCTGTTCCATTTTTTTCTGAAACAGAGAACCGTCCCCTGTTCTGATGACTTCTAGTAAAATTTATCTGTATCTGTAAAAATATTGTCTGAATCGCTGCTTCATTTCCGTGTCAATTGCCTGGACATGCTTCTCCACTACTTCAGGTGGGCTTAAGTTTATTAGCAGATAAATACAGATAATAAAGATAATAATATCTTCAATCCATCCAAGAAAAGGCACTAAAAATGCAGGTAATAAATCAAAGGGGGATAAAACATAGGCTACTGCGGCATAGAAAATTATTTTCAGGTACAAGGGTACCTGCTTATCTCTTGCCAGACGAAAGGCTAATTTAAAGAAGTTAGGAATATGCATTAATACCCTTAGCCAGAAATATTTTCTCTTTAATTTTTTATATTCTTCATTATAATTATCAGTCATATACATCCATCTCTTTTAAGTTATTTTTCCCTTACTCTCATTTTACCTCAAAGTAAAATCAAGTCAAATTATATTAAAAACACAAAAACAAACAGGGGACGGTTCTCTGTTTCACAGCAAATGAAACAGAGAACCGTCCCCTGTTCTATACCCTGTTCTATTACTCTGTTCTATTAAATATCAAGATGAATTAAAAGTGCTTGCTTAACTTTCTCAAGTGTCTCAGGAGATAAACTACCCAAAACATTTAAAAATCTTTTTTTATCAATTGTTCTTATTTGATTACACTTAACCTTTGAATCATTTTTTAAATTAGTTTCTTTTTGGGTTAGTAATACCTCAAAAGGATATACTTTTGAGGTATTAGATGTTATCGGGAGAACAGTTATCGTTTCCGCATACCTATTATTTATGTCATTAGAAATAACCAAAGCAGGTCTTGTTTTACCCATTTCATGACCCTTTACTGGTTCTAAAGATACAATCCATATTTCTCCCCTTTTTGGATAATCCATATTATTCCCAATCCTCTAAAGTAATATCTTCCCATTCACTATTTACTTCACTATCTTCTTTACAGGCTGCTTTATAACCTTCCATAAGAAGTTTGTCTAATTTCTCTTTATTTAACCTTTCTATCTTTTCCTTTATGGCAGTTGAAATGAAATGACTCTTATTGGGAATATCTTTTATCTCTTCAATAATTTCTTCTGGCACAGTAATATTCAATCTTTTCATACATTCAACCTCCTGTATTAATTATACATTAAAAAATACTCATGTCAAATAAGATTTGTTGATGCATTAAATAGAACAGGGGAGGTTCTCTGTTCCATTTAATTTGAAACAGAGAACCTCCCCTGTTCTACTAATTTAGAAAGAACCACCCCTATGATAATTATTCAGTTACATTGATTGATACAAAAGCATACCCTAAATTTCCACCTGAATCCTCTACAGTCAATTGCACCAAATAAGTACCTTCAATAGGAAATTTATGTGTTGTCACAGGTACGGGGGGATTCCCAGTAAATTCCTCAGTTGTACCATCATCAAAACTCCAAATATATCTTATGATGGTTTCTCCAGTAGCTGGAGTCGATTCGGATGCATCAAAACCAACAGTCAATGGTTTTTTACCAGCAGGTGGATCTGGTGTTGTATTGATGACAGCATTAACTTCAATTGCCGCACCAACAGTAACAACAACACTACCATAGCCAACTCTACCAGCAGAATCTGTGACAGTTAAAATGACTGTATAAATACCGTTGCTGGTATAGGTATGAGAAGTGGTAACCCCTGTTCCAGTACTTCCGTCTCCAAAGTCCCAATGAAAAGTAGTAGTACCTACTCCACATCCTGTTTCAATATCAGTGCTTGAGGCATTAAAATAAACAGTAAAGGGAGCATTACCAATCGGTGGATCTGGAGTAACTTGAATTTGAACACTTGGTCCACCTGTTTCACTTACATTAATAACTGGCAATTCCTCTATCATCAGTAGAACCAGTAGCATCAAATTGAACTGTAAAGGGTGCATTACCAGCAGTACCTGGAGTAACATTTATTACAGCGCTTGGGGGCTCAAAATCGATACCTGGCTGAACAGCTGGCAAATCGAAGGTTACTGATTTAGTAATACCATGACCAGCGACATCAGTGCCTATTAAACTTATAGTACAGGTTATTTCAGTAATCATAGGATTCTTTTTTACATAATCCGAAACTTCCTGGTAGTATAAAGGTAAATTTTCAATTTCAGTTATAGAGCCTGGTGAACCGGGGGTATCGGAAGGAGCAACATAAAATGCCATGCCGACTGTCTTAGATAAATCAGAAATTAAAACACCATTGTTATAATATTTATAACTGAATCCTTCCCCAATGAATTCAACCTGATTAATAGAATAAATCTCTAAATTAATAGTTCCTTCCCCTTCAGTAAAATTGATTTCAGTGAAGTTCACTCTTATCTGTGCTTTGGGGTCAAAGACATTTAAAATTCCTTCACTAAACCAACCACAGCTGCTTAGTGTTAGACCTGATAATATTAAAACTGATAAAAACAGGACTATGTTCTTTTTTTCTTTAAATATTTTTTGTAGCACTCCCTTCCCCTCCCTTTTTTATAATAGTTTTCAGTTTACTGTTTACAGTTTTTAGTTAAAAAGATAACTAATAAAGTAATCTCTTCCAGCTCAAACTATACCCGTTATAATTTTATATTTCATGCAGTCATAAATGTATGAATTTGCTTATTATCTTAAATATAAATTGAATTCAACTAAGAACTAAAAACTATAAACTGATAACTGTATTTTTAATATTCGATTTTATGAGCAGTAATCAGAATTATTATCTCGGATCTTTTTTTGGTATGATTAGTAAAAGTGAAAAATTCGCCAATAATAGGAATTTTACTTAAGAAAGGAATTTCAGTAACATTTTTAATATCCTCCGAGCTAATCAATCCGCCTATCACATTAGTTATTCCCAGGGGTGAACGGATAATTGCCTGTTCTTGCCGAGAGTTAATAATGGGATATCCCTGAATCAATTCAACTCCCAGCGATTCAACCTTTATATCACAGTCCATGGTTATCTTATTATCCATACTCAATCTGGGTGTAATGGTCATATTTAATCCTACATCAATATATTTGACCGTTTCATAACCCTCTGGGGTAATTTCACGAATTGGTATCTTTTGTCCAGATAGAATAACGGCTTGTTTACCATCAAGGGTTAAAATTTTTGGATTTGATAAAACGTTTGTTTCACCCTTTCTTTGTAAAGCATCTAGGGTCGCCTGAATTAAGCCTATCCTTTCAAAAGTACCACCTAAAGTTATTTCACCAAGTACTATTCTACCAGGAACAACATTACCTTCCTCGCCAGTAGCACCGGAAGTCCAGGAAATTCCCAGATCTTTTTCAGCATCCAGGGTTATCTCTACTACTTTAGATTCAATCATAATTTGGGGAGCCCGTTTATCCAGGCCCTCGATCATTACCTGGGCATTGGCTATTTCTTCCTGATTGCCTTTGATAATGATTTCATTCTGGCGACTGTCAATAATGATTCTGCTTTCATCGGGAATGACAATTCCCAGCATATTTTTAATTGCTTCTACTTCTTCTGGAAAGATGGCATTATCAAGTTTAAAACTCTTGGTAATTAAACTGGTATCCATTTCTTTAATTAATTTTTCGGCTTTAGCAACCATTTCTAATGTTCCTTCTACAATCAGGTTATTTAATCGAGTATCAGGAGTTATTTTTATATTACTGTTATCACCAAAATAACTATCTAAGACACTTTTAGTATTTTCCACATTAGAGTTCTCTAAATGAATAATTCTGGTTACCCTTTCTCGGTAGGTTTCAATAACCTCTTCAGTGCCGATAACCAGGGCATTACCCACCTGGGCATAGCTAAGTCTTTTCAAAGTCAATATCCAGTTTAAAGCCTCCTTAAAAGAGACATTATTTAAATTAAGAGTAATTTTACCGGTCACCGAGTCATCAGCAATAATATTGATACCACTTAACATAGATAAAGTTCGAATAGCATCTACAACATCAGTCTCTTTCAAGTTAATAGTAATAGGAGTAGTAACCTGGTCTATCAGAGAAGGCACTATAGCTATTTCTTGTTCTTTTATTTTTTTGATCTCTTCTGCACTGAGTGGCTCCACGGTAAATACTTGTTTTTCGGGAGCGAGGAATTCTTTATAGTCATAGACATTAATCTGCAGTAATTTTCTGCTGGCATCCAGTGCCATATCATAGTCCACCTGCTGAAACAAATCAATGACAAATCGGACTTTATCAGCCTCAATCTGTCCACACCTGACCTGTTTCACGGAGCCCATATTCAAGAAAAGGGTATTTTTTACCAATTCAGTAATATTATAATCAGCATTGTGAATATCAATAACAATCCGGTCCGGATCTCCCACATACATTGACTCATATTCCTGGATAGGTCGATTTGCTTTAATGGTCACCCTGGTAAAATTGGGCATCTTCTTATACCAAATATTGGTGATGGTTACATTTCCTTGAGCAAGGCAAACCTCAAATATAAAGAAAAATAATAATAAAGAAATTAAAACTATTAGAACTTTCCCACTAACCACACCACTTTTGATATTCCGAAAATTAACTTTGGGTCTGGGATGGCCATTTTTAAGATACTTTTTTCTAATTTGCTTATTCACTTGTTCATTCATTAGTTGCCTCCTCACCTCCTAATTTGAGTGTTAGCTCATAGCTATTAATCACGATAATAACTTTATCATCTTGGATAGACTTAATTAAATATTTATCCAGAATAAGTTCGCCTTCATTAACAATATATGTTTCATCTTCCATTTCCAGAATAGCCAATTTGGTATCGCCAGAGGAAATCATTCCAGTATATTTACTTCCCGGGGGCAATTCTGGTTGCACAAATCTACGAATAGCCTCTTCACTACTTAACTCTTCTGCTAACTGCTCTTCTTCCTCGCTGACATAAACTGTACTTACCACTCTCTGAAAAGGATTTCGCATAACTGGTGGTTGATAAGGTTCGTAGGTATAAATCTTAGTCTGATAGCTTTCGTATCTCTGTTGAATCTCTCTTTCAAAGGGAGTTAATGTTTCTTCTTTTTCCTCTTTTTCTTCTTCCTTCAAGCCCGTAGTATCAGCAGTGCCCACATTAGAGGTATCGGTTCGGGGAGAAGTGGTAACAGTTGTTTGCCCAGCAGGCGAAACTTGAGCAGTGGGGCTACCAGGAGCAGGGGTTACTGATGTTGATGCCTTTCGTTCACCACCAAAAGGATTGAGTGCAGATAAAGAAGATAATAAGTCTGGCTTAAGCCAGACCAGAGCAGTAACTACTGCTAAAATGACTAAAATAATTAATAATATACGATTTAACCTGCTCAAAATATTAGTTCCCCTTCATCAAGACATAGGTAAACATAGTCATAGAAATATTAACATTTTCGGCATTATCACCAGTTGGGTTAAGTTTTAAGTCCCGAATATCAACAATTCTGGGAAAATTTTCCAATCTATCTAAGAACTTAATTGTTTCAAAATAATTAGCAGTAAAAGTCATACTAATTGGTAGCCGTGCATAAATGGCATCCTTTTCCTGCACAATATTTTGTGGTGAAAAATTGGTAAAGTCAATATTAAATTCATCCATAGTTTCCTGTAAAAGAACTAAAAACTCTGGTATTTCCTTTTCTTGAGGAAGGAGTACTTCTATAAATGCTAATCGTTCAGTTAGTTCCTGGTATTCCTTCTTTAGGTTATCCAGCTGAGCAACAATTTTTCTTCCTTCGTCAATTTTATTTTGAAGTGTGCTAATCTGCTGTTCCAGTTGCTTTATTCTGTTATTACGTGGTTGATAGATGAAAGCATAATTAATATATACAAAAACGATTAAAAAAACAATGAAAATAATAGTTTTTGTATTTTTACTAAGTTTCACAACAATAATACTCCTTTATTTTGACTGTGCCTGTGCATTTCCATATGAACTTAACAAGCGATAATAAGGGATAAAAATACCTGATAACTGAAAATTCACAGTATCTATATTTCTATCCTGTTCTGGAATTCTGGTACTCTGTTTGCGAATATATTGTAATTCAATAGCATCAAAACCCTGGTGGTCTTTCAAGGTATTCATATATTTAGCGACCAGGTAATTATTAAAGGTATTGGCAGAAAAACTAAAAGTTTGATTGGCATTAATATTCAAATTACTAAGCCATACTTCAGGTAAAGTAGCTTCACTGAAATCACCTAAAACTCTGGTCAGACGAGATTGATTTTTTATTAAACTTTCAATAACCCCCACCCGCTCTGTTAACTTTGCCTTATCTCTCTCCAGATTTTTCACTTCTTCTATTACCTTTTCTATAGTTGCAAGTTGGGTCTGTAGATTTTTTACCTCATTTTCTCTAACAAAAATCTCATTCTCTAAATTAAAATAAAGATAAGCTGAACTGGCAAATAAAATGAGAAAAAAGGTAATCCATAAAATTCTGATTAAATTGTATTTCTCTTTTTCCTTATATTCAGGAGGCAGGAGATTAATATTTGGAATAGTATTCTTATTTTTTGCCATATTTTATTTTTATTTACCTTTCTCTTTTTGCTAATCCAATAGCGGTAGCCAGAGCAGATTTATATTTATCCAGATGATTAATATCGACTTCATGTTCATTTACAGTAATACCTTTCAAAGGATTAGCTATCACCACAGTTATACCAAATTGTTTTTTCAACACTTGTCCTAAATTGGGCATTCGAGCCATCCCACCACATAAGATAATTCTCTTATAATTTACTTTCTGATACTGTGTTTTAAAGTAATTCAATGACTTACGAACTTCATTAAATATTTCATAAACACCAGCATTGATTAAATCAGCAATTTCTTCTCGGTCAGGTATAGATTCTTCTGATTTTTCTTTTTCGTTTTT
>LDZU01003952.1_pt1 | contig 11026 bp, 10 predicted proteins | sample 615531 | NCBI WGS metagenome assembly LDZU01 (sample SAMN03408293, study PRJNA278302) | terrestrial metagenome | isolation source: oil reservoir sample SB2 | place: USA: Alaska, North Slope, Schrader Bluff formation | collected 2011-09 | reverse complement strand
ACGTTGAGCTGCATCTGCCAGTCCTTCTCCTTGAGCGCCGAGATGAGCTTCCCGACCTCCTGAGGCCCGGAACGCTCAAACGCTTTCCTGTCTTCCTGCCGGATCGGTTTTTTCTTCTTCTTTGGAGCCTGCACCTCCTCCTGAACCTGTTGGCCCAGCGCGCTCCGCCAGACATCGATCACCTGCCGTTTCTTGAGAGCGGCTGCCGCCTTCTCCCTCACCTCTTCATCTTCATCATCGAGTGCCTGGCGCAGAAGGTCAACCACACGCTCATCCTCGATCTCCCAGAGGGCATCGATCGCCGCAAGACGCATATCCCTGCTCCCCCTCCTCATCACAAGGGAGAGTGGATCGATAACCGGGGGCCCGAAATCGGCCAGGGCACGGGCAACGCTCCACCTGACCTCCGGCGCCGGGTCGCCCAGGTGATCTATCAAGACCGGGATCGACTCCATCACCCCGATCAGCCCGATAGCCCGCGCTGCCGTCACCCGGACGACGGTCACGGGATCGGAGAGAGCCTCCTCGAGCGCTTCAAGCGCGGCACGCCCGAAAACCGCGACCGCGTCCGCTGCGGCGACCCTTACACCGTGGTAGCGGTCGGCAAAGAGGTGGATCAGCGGCTGGATCGATCTCCGGTCGCCGATACGCGCGAGAGCAGAGGCTGCCGCGATCCGCACGTCCTCTCTCTCGTCGTGGGTGGCCTGGATCAGGGGATCTACGGCATCCGCATCCCCCATCTGGCCGAGCGCATCCGCCGCGGCTACGCGTACCGCAGGGTGGGGGTCGTTGAGCGCCTGGATGAGGTATATGACCGCCTCCTTACCCATTCCCTGCAGCGCTGCGACCGCCGCTGCCCTGACGGCCTCGTCAGGGCTCCGGAGGGCTTCAAGATACCGTTCCAGGGGTGACATCTGGGGAATGGGCTCAGGGGGTTCGGGTTCCTCCGGCGTCTCTGGAGCGATCTCGGGGATCTCGAGGGGCTGAGGTTCACGGTCCTCCTCATCGGAGAGGAGAACGCTCCCACCCTCCTCACCCCCGGCCTCATCCATCCCGACAATCGCCTCCTCGAAATCGTGGGGGATGAGGTTTTCCAGCGGGATGGCGCCTTCAGGAGCCGACCTCTCGGCCTTCCACCGCTCTTTGACCCGTGCCCACGCCTCTTCCGCCATCCTGCTCTCCCTGATTATCTCATCAAGGTTCATCTCTTTTTTGGGGTTCACCGGGGCTGGGGCAGCGGGACTCTCCTGTTTCGGGGGTTCTGCCTCACGTTTCTGTGGTTTTCCGGAACCCTCTGTGACGGGGGTGTATCTTGGCCGTCCGAAGAGCTTCTCAAACCGTTTCTGGATGGCAAGCCCTTCTTTGAGTTCACGCTCGTAGCGGGAGGGGTCTTCCTCGACGGGCCGGGTAAGGGTCTCCTCTTCCTGGCGCCGCTGGATGTAGTGGAGAGCGGTCTTTGCCCGCTGCCGACGGCCGGGATCTTTTGAGGAGGACTCCGCCTTCAGGGCGCTTATCGCGGGCTGCCCCATCCTGCGCAGCGCTTCCGTCGCACCGATGCGGACGCCCGAGTAATCGATCTTGAGCGCCCGGATGAGGGAGGGGATGGCGGCTCTCCCCATGCTGGCAAGTTCGCTCCAGCGCTCTTTGGCAATCAGGTAGTCCACCCGCTGGAGGTTGCTCTGCGGCACCCAGCCCAGGCGGTCAAGCGCCCACGCCGCCTCCATCCGCACCTCGTGCCGGGGGTCGTTGAGCGCGTCGACCAGGATGGGCATCGCCTGGGGATCGCCTATATGGCCCAGCGCCTCGACGGCCCGCATGCGGACGTTCTCATTGCGGTCCTTCGCTGCTTTGGCAAGGGCAGGAGATGCCCGGAAATCGCGGATCCTGCCGAGTGTCCGTGCCGACTCAGAGCGTATACGCGGGTCTTTGCTCTCGAGGGCCTGAAGGAGGATCGGAACGGCCGCTCCCTGGAGTTTTGCAAGTTCTCCCCAGTCTTCAAGGAGGTAGTAGAACTCCACCTGCTCGGAGGTCTCTGTGGGCGTCCACCGCAGCCCGGCAAGCACGCGGGCGGCCTCTTTCCGCACGGCGGGGTTGCTGTCGTGGAGCGCCGGGGTGAGGTGGGGGATTGCCTTTTTGCCCGCCCCCTGCAGAGCGATCACCGTTGCACGCCGGATCGCCGGCTGATCGTGCTGGAGGGCGGGCAACAAAGCCTCAAACATCGGTTCCCCCGCAGATGTGATCGCACTGGAGATTGCGTTCTGGAGCGCGGGGTCGGCACGGAGACTAAGGGCAAGGAGCAGGGGGATGGAGGGTGTGCCGACTGAGACGAGCGCGCCGAGCATCCGGGTCTGTGAGGCGGGGCGGGCTCTCTCCAGGCTCCGGAGGAGGGTCGGGATGGCGCCGATACCCAGGCTGCAGAGAGCACGTGCTGCCTCGGTGCGGCCGGCGGGGTCATCGCCGTCGAGGATCGCGATCAGACCGGGGTAATCCTTCGCCTGACGCAGACCTTCAACATCTGTCCTTAACCTGTCAAAGAGTGCCATGACATCTGGCTGGATATTCGTTTGTTCGGGGGAATGTTCGTCACCGCAACCAATAAAACTACTATGCCGGCTCCTGTGAGAGACCAGTTTAGCGGCTCTCCGGGAGGAGCGGGTATGAATGCCCATAAAGCCAGGTCGCTCATGGTGTGATGCCCAGGATCACCACGGCGCTGAGACGTCTTTTGCGGCTGCCCCGCCCCTGTCTCATGCGTCTCCCGTTGAACGGTTTTCGCTGGAACACCCCCACCGCCCGGCCGCTCACGCGGCCTCCGCCCGCCCCCTCCCGAGGGGGCGGGCAGTGCATGGCGATAGCACCGGATAGAGTGCACGGGGAGTGGAGGCAGGATCTTTGGGGGGGTGTCAGGTGAGACCGCGAAGAGACTGCCAGATCCCCAGAGACTGTATCCATGGGGAATCACCCCGTGGGGGTGGTGCTGACGGGGAGGGGGATGGAACATCCCCCGCCCCTGTCTCATGCATCTCCGATTGAACGGTGTTCATAGACTACCCCCGCCACCCGGCCGCTCACGCGGCCTCCTCCCGCCCCCTGCAAGGGGGCGGGCAGTGTGGGGCGATTGGCCCGATGGCCGTGCCAGGGGCGGAGAGAGGATCTTTCAGGAGTGTCAGGTGAGGCTGCGACGAGACTGCCAAATCCCGGGACACTGCATCGATGGAGAATCACCCCGCGGGGGTGGGGCTGACGGGGAGGGGATGGAACATCCCCTCCCCTGTCTCATGCGTCTCCCGTTGAACGGTGTTCATAGGCTACCCCCACCGCCCGGCCGCTCCGCGGCCTCCGCCCGCCCCCTCCCGAGGGGGCGGGCAGTGCATGGCGATTGACCGGATATACCGTGCACGGGGGAGAGGAGACGGGATTTCGGCAGGGTTTTCACGTTGACGGCAGAGAGGTTGTCTACCCCCTGGCACTGTATCGATGAGGAATCGCCCCCTGGGGAGGGGCTGACGGGGAGGGGGATGGAACATCCCCCGCCCCTGTCTCATGCGTCTCCCGTTGAACGGTATTTATAGACTACCCCCACCGCCCGGCCCCAGATGGCCACTGTCTGAAACGAGGCCTGCAGCCACTGCACAACGGTCAGCGAGACGCTTGCGCTTACGCAACGTAACGGCACATCCCTACCCCCGTGGCGCACCTTCTTACTCCCACAACCCCAACATACACTCATGATCACCGACCGCGAGAAAGCGGCGTTTGAAGCCGGGATCAAGCTCGGCGCCCTCTACCACCAGTTCGTCGGGACGCCGATCTCCCGCGAGACCGCCGATTCCGTTGAGACGGCCATCGAGCAGGCGGTCAGTCTCCAGCCCTGCGTGACGGATGTCCGCGTCCGGTTGAACCGCGAGATGATGGTCTCAAACCGGTTCGGCTACTCGGAACTTGCCGGGAGGATGCTCGATGCGGAGGTCACGACCCGGGTCGGGACGGCCGTATGCCGCGCCCGGCTGCACCTCCAGGACGACTACCCCATGATGGAGATCGTAGAAACTCATGAAACTGCCCGCGATACCGATCACCGATGACCATATCCATATCGACCCGCTGAACGGCCGGGGGATCGAAGCCGCGAAGGACTTCCGCCGCAGCGGCGGGACACACATCTTCCTGGTCACAAAACCCTCATGGTCGTCTGGCATAGAACCATCCTCGGGAGAGGACTACCGTGAGGTCTTCGAGAGAACCCTCCGGGTTGCTGACAATATCCGGGAGGAGGTCGGGGTTGTGGTCTACCCCGTCCTTGGCGTCCACCCGGCAGAGATCAGCCGTCTTGCCGGGAGGATGGGGCTTGAGGAGGCCGCTTGCGTGATGATGGCCGGGCTCGACCTTGCCGCCGCCTACGTCCAGGAAGGGGCGGCCGTGGCGCTAAAGAGCGGCCGGCCCCACTACGAGGCTGCACCTGAGGTGCTTGCAGCCTCAAACGCCGTCCTCTACCACGCGCTCGAACTCGGCGCCGATTGCGGTTGCGCCGTCCAGCTCCACGCCGAGAGCGGGCCGTGCATCGACGTTCTCCCGATGGCTAAGCGGGCTGGTATCCCGGTCGAGCGGGTCGTCAAACACTTTGCAACCCCCGACACCCCGCTCGTGCCGTCCCTGATCGCGCGTCACGAGGGTATCCCGGCGCTCGCCCGTGCAGGGCTGCGGTTCAGCATGGAGAGCGACTACATGGACGAGAACGCCCGGCCCGGCGCTGTTGTCGGGCCAAAGTCTGTCCCGCGGTTCACCCGGCGATACCTTGAAGAGGGGCTCATCACCGAGGAGGATGCCTGGCAGATACATGCCGGGACGCCGTCACGCACATACGGCGTCGAGATCTCGCTCCCCTGACCGGAACGGCGCACCTTTTTGAGATCTTCCGATCAAACAATCTGCAATGTACTTAAAAGTGCACCGCATACCCGGCGCCGGCGAGGTGGTGGCCGCCTGCGACACCGACCTGATGGAGGTCACCCTGATGCACGGCGAGGTGGAGGTCCGCATCAGCGGCGGATTCTACGGCACACAGACCGCCACGGAGGATGAGGTGCGGGGGGCGCTTGCCGACGCCGATAACGCCAACATCATCGGCAAAGAGGTCGTTGCCCTGGCCGTCTCCATGGGGCTCATCACCGAGAAGGACTGCATCATGATAGACGGCGTCCCCCACGCCCAGATATTCAGGATCTAAGGTATGACCACCCAGACAAGCATCTGCCCCCGCTGCGGGAGACCAAGCGAAGATGGAGGGGTCTGCCCCGAGTGCCGGGCGGCAGAGGTGAGGCTGCTCTCCTGCAAACCCTATGTGACCGCCGTCTACTGTCCGGTCTGCGGGTCGCAGAAACGCGGCAGCACCTGGTCAGACCTTGAGGTCTCGCGCGAAGACCTCATCGCTGAACTTGCCATATCAGCGGTGACCATCCATCAGGACGCAAGGGATGCCCGGGTCACCATCCAGTCTGAGGATCCAGCCTCAAACAGGACAGCCTGCACCATCGAGGTGGAGGCGGCGCTCTACGGCGTCCCGGTGAGGGAGACCTGCAGAACGGAGATCCGCTGGCAGAAAGAGTCCTGCGACCGCTGCAGCCGCATCTCCGGCGGCTACTACGCCGGGATAGTCCAGGTGCGGGCAACCGACCGAAAGATCAACGCCTACGAACGTGAGGTCGCCACAAACATCGCGGAACAGGCGGAGGAGTCGCTCCAGCAGTCGGGCGACCGCCTCTCGTTCATATCGGACCTCGACGACAGAAAAGACGGTCTCGATATCACCGTCGGGACACAGCACCTCGGCCAGGAGATAGCAAAACAGGTCACGGGAGCGCTCGGCGGCCGGTTCACAACCCACCCGAAACTGGTCGGGGAGAAGGACGGGAAGGGGCTGTACCGGGTCACATACTCCATCCGTCTCCCCTACTACCAGAAGGGCGACGTGGTTGTATCGAAGGGCAGATACTACGAGGTGCGTGAGATCGAGGGGCAGCGGCTCAGGGTGTTTGACCTCCAGGACGGCACGCCGCTGACGCTCAGGACCGACGATGCAGAACGCCTCATAGGCAACGTCCGTGAGGCCAGGTCGGCTCTCGTCGTCTTCACCCAGCCCGGTCTCGTGGGGCTGATGGACCCGGAGACCTACGTGACTCGCGAGGTCAACCCGGTGCCCTGGACGACGCCGGTGGAGGGGGACTACATCCGGGTGCTCCGCGACGACGAAGACGATCGGCTGGTTATCGTGGGGTGATGGGTTGTGCGGGTGCGAAGGCTGCCGGCATCGGTTCTGCCGCGTATCGCGGGCGAGGCGTGGATCGATCCCGATCGCCGGGCATACCTGCGTGACGGCGTCGCCTGCGTCCCGGTCAGGGATGGCTGCCCGGCGGATGAGGATCTCCCGGAAAGGAGTGTCTACCGCGGCCGGGGCTACCACCTCATCGGCGATGTCGCGGTCGTCCACGGCGACGCGCCTACAAAAGAGGAGATCGAGTCAATCGTGGCGCACCGCCACCCCCGCGGTGTCGTATGGGTGAAGGGCTGCACCGGTGCCATGCGGATCCCGGAGGCGGTGGTGGTCTACGGGAGCGCCGGGGAGGTGCGGCACCGGGAGCAGGGCTGCACATTCATCCTTGACCCTACACGGGTGATGTTTGCTCAGGGAAACCGCGTGGAGAAGGCAAGGATCGCCGCTCTTGTCCGGCCTGGGGAGCGCATCGCCGATATGTTTGCCGGGATCGGCTACTTCACCATCCCGGCGGCGCGCAGCGGTGCAATCATCCATGCGATGGAGATAAACCCCGTAGCCTTTGACTACCTGAGGCGCAGCATCGCGGCAAACAGCGTCGCTGACCAGGTCACGCCGATGATGGGCGACTGCCGCGGCCTCCTCTCGGGGGTCTACGACCGCATACTGATGGGGCATTTCGAGGCGGCATCGTTCCTCCCCGACGCCCTCGCCCATGTCCGGCCGGGAAGCGTCATCCACGTCCACAGCATCGGGGACGCGACGGCGGTGATCCGGGAACGGCTGATGGAGGCCGGGCTATCGGCGACGATATCCTCGCGCCGGGTGAAGAAATACGGGCCGCACGCCTGGCATATGGTGCAGGATGTGAGGATAGAATGAAGACACTTTCAGGAAAGACCGTGGTGCTCGCCGTGACCGGAAGCATCGCGGCGGTCGAGACGGTGAAACTTGCCCACGCCCTGCGCCGCCGGGGGGCAGCGGTGCAGGCGGTAATGACGGAGGCCGCGAGAGGTATCATCCATCCCGACGCCCTGACCTACGCGACAGGGCGGCCGGCGATCACCCGGATCACCGGGCTGGTGGAGCATGTCCTCTACTGCGGCGAGGGCGGGGAGGCCGACCTCCTGCTGGTCGCACCCTGCACCGCAAACACGATCGGGAAGATCGCTGCCGGGATCGATGACACCCCGGTCACAACGTTTGCCTCGACCGCGCTCGGCCGCGGGATGCCGGTGGTGGTCGTCCCGGCGATGCACGAGAGCATCTACCGCCATCCGGGGGTCGTGGAGAACCTTGAACGGCTCCGTTCATGGGGGATCGATCTCGTCGAGCCCCGGATCGAGGAGGGGAAGGCTAAGATCGCCGATACCGATACGATCGTGCTTCACGCCGAGCGTGCCGTCTCCGGGAGACCGCTTGCAGGAAAGAGGGTGCTGATCACGAGCGGGGCGTGCGCTGAACCTCTCGACGATGTCCGGGTTCTGACAACCCGGTCGACCGGGCTGATGGGACGGGCGCTCGCTCTCGAGGCGTTCCGACTGGGGGCGGATGTTGCTGTTGTCCACGCGGGGTCGTTTCCATGCGTTCGAAACATCCGGGCGGCAACGGCCGCGGAGATGCGCCAGGCCGTCCTCTCGGTCTGCCGGGACGAGGGGGTCGATGTATATATCAGCGCAGCGGCGATATCGGATTATGCTCCCGAGAGACATGAGGGGAAGATCAGGGGCGGATCTCCGATGACGATCCGGCTGAACCCGCTCCCGAAGGTCATCGATGAGGTCATGCAGACCTGCCGCCCGGCGGTGACGGTGGCCTTCAAACTGGGCTGGGACGAGGAGGAGCGGGCGAGGGCGATGCTCGACGCCGGTGTGAGGATGGTTGTTCTGAACACCCCGGCAACGATGGGAGCAGCGGAGGGGTCGTTTGTGATCATGACTGCAGGGGGGTCGCGGAACGTGACCGGGAGCAAAGAGGAGGTCGCCGGGGCTATATGGTCAGAACTGCTGTAGCATTCTCGCCGGGTCATATATCCGGATACTTCAGGCGCATCGAGGGGAGAGAGATCGCGACCACAGGGAGCATCGGCGCCGGCGTTGTGATCGATGAGGGTGTGCGCTCGACGGTCGAGGAGGCGGGGGAGACGAGCGTCCGGGTGCTCCGGGATGGCTGCGTGAGCACCGGGTCGCCGCCGATCGAGTACGCCCTTGACCGGATCGGGGTGTGTGCCCGCGTCACGACAGAGTGCCGGCTTCCCATAGGCGCCGGGTTCGGGCTCTCGGCGGCGGCGCTCCTTGCGACGCTCACGGCCGCAAACAGTCTCTTTGACCTGGGGCTCTCCGCAGACGGGGTTGCGGCCGCTGCCCACGAGGCCGAGGTTGTCCAGCGCACCGGTCTTGGGGACGTTGCCGCAAGCCTCGGCGGCGGGGTCGCCTGCCGGAAAGGGCCCGGGATCACTGCAGAGGTTGCCCGTTTCTACCCGGAAGAACCCATCTACGCCATGAGTCTTGGCCCGCTCCCGACAGCCTCCGTCCTTGCATCGGCTGAGACGATGGCAAGGATCTCTGCCGCATACCCCCGGCGATGTCCGCACAACCTGATCGACTTCTACCGGCTCTCGCGGTCGTTTGCCGAGAGGAGCAGGCTCATCGCGCCGGATGTCCGCCGGGTGCTGGAGGCCTGCGACGCTGCCGGCGTCCCGGCAAGCATGACGATGCTTGGAAACGGTGTCTTTGCCAGCGGTGCTGCGGCGGAGGGGGTGCTCTCCCGGTTCGGGGAGGTCTACAAACTGGCGGTCGCACGCCGGGGCCCGTACCTGATCGAGGTGAAACCGTGATACCGAAAGACCATCCACGCTACCGTTCCCTCATCGCCCGTGAACGCCTGGCCCGCTGCGCCCGCGAGGGTGTAGTCGCCCTGGAGGGGCTTGCCGCCCACGGCCGCGGGGAGGCGTTTGACTACCTTATCGGCGAGAGGACAACCCCGAGCGCGGCCGTTGCCGCCAGGACTGCCGCGGCGATGCTCCTTTCCGCCCGGCACGCGGTTATATCGGTGAACGGGAACACCGCGGCTCTTGCAGCGGATGATATCGCGGCGCTCCAGAGGGCGAGCGGCGCCGATGTCGAGGTGAACCTCTTCCACAGGACAGAGGATCGGGTGGAACGGATCACCCGGCTCCTTGAATCCCACGGTGTCCGGGTTCTCAGGGGGACGGCTGAAAGACTCATACCGCTCTCCCACGACCGCGCCCTCTGCCTGCCGGGAGGGATAGGGGACGCCGATCTTCTTCTTGTGCCGCTTGAGGACGGAGACCGCTGTGCGGCGCTCCGGCGTATGGGAAAGACCGTCATAACAATCGATCTAAACCCGCTGTCCCGGACGGCCCGAACCGCGAACCTGACGATCGTCGACGAGTTGACCCGTGCCCTCCCAGGGATCACCGCGGGCTGTTCAAGCCTTGAGCCCGGGGAGGCTGAACGCCTGATAGGGTCGCTGGACAATGCCTATCTTCTTCGGGCGGCAATAGATGAGATCAGAGAGAACCTGAGTCATGCTCTGGAGTGAGGTCTACCGCCCCCGGCGGTGCGAGGATATCATAGGGCAGGATGCGGTCATCCGGCAGATGACGGCGTTTGCGGACTCCGGCAGCATACCCCACATGCTGATCTTCGGGCCGCACGGGACAGGGAAGACCACCGCCATCGGGTGTATGACAGAACGGCTCTACGGCGAGAACCAGGAGGCGAACACGACAGTTTTCAGCACGGCCGACCTCCTGGGGAAGGGGAAGAGCGTCCTTGAGTCGGATGACAGGTTCAGCCATATATACCGGAAAGACCTGAGCCTGATCGCCAACTTCAAGCGGATTGTGAAGTGGTATGCCTCGATGCGGCCGCTGGATGCCGAGTTCAAGGTGATGGTCTTTGAGGACGCCGACCACCTGACGTTTGAGGCGCAGCAGTCGCTCCGCCGGACGATGGAGCGCTACAGCGCCACATGCCGGTTTGTCTTTGTCACGGTGAGGCCGTCGGCCATCATCCCGGCAATCGCCTCGCGGTGTCTTCCGCTCTTCTTTGCCCCCCTGGATGCGGCGCTCGTCCGTGCCCGCCTTGAGGAGATACTGGCCGCGGAGGGGGCGAGCGTCCCAAAAGACGATCTCGACCTGATCGTCTATGCCGCACGCGGCGACCTGCGGCGGGCTATAACTTACCTGCAGATTGCAGCAGGGTCGGGGGAGGAGGGGTTCGACCTTGCGGAGGTTGCGCGGTCGGAGACCGGCAATATTGCCGCATCGGCGTTTGAGGCGCTCCGCGGCGGCAACCTGGAGGCGGCCCGCGGGATCGTTGAGTCGCTTTTGATCGACTACGGGCTCTCGGCGCAGGAGGTTGTCGTAGAACTCCGGGAGGTGATCCGGCGCGACTACAACCACCCGGCCCTTGTTATCGCCCTCGCCGATACGGATCTGCGGCTCACGCACAGCGCAAACGATTTTGTGCAGCTGAATGCATTGCTTGCCCGGATCGCGCTGGAGGTGTCTGGTGAAGAAGGTACAGCAGCACTATGACGAGATTGCGGATGTATACGATGAGCGCTACGACGGCAGACGGGGGAGGTACTACCACGGGCACATCCGCGACCACGTGATGCGGAATCTCCCGAAGGGCGGGTTTCTGCTGGACGTCGGTTGCGGAACCGGACTCTTTGTGCAGCGCTACGTAGAGGAGGGGGGCCGTGCGGTCGGGCTCGATGTCAGCC
>LDZU01000161.1_pt1 | contig 11036 bp, 9 predicted proteins | sample 615531 | NCBI WGS metagenome assembly LDZU01 (sample SAMN03408293, study PRJNA278302) | terrestrial metagenome | isolation source: oil reservoir sample SB2 | place: USA: Alaska, North Slope, Schrader Bluff formation | collected 2011-09 | reverse complement strand
TAGCTCAGTTGGTCAGAGCGCATCTCTTACACAGATGAGGTCGCAGGTTCGAGCCCTGTTCCGCCCACTATGTCCGCATCTGGACATAGTGCCAGCACAGATGAGATGGTGCCTGAAAGAGATTCACGTTTTCTACAAATGGGCATAATTACCTACTTAATTTGAATTGTCTTTTTCATCATTTTTTCGGCATCCCACATGGCTTTTTCTTCAGTGAATCGTATTTTTTTACAGTCCTTTATCAACCTATCGTTACTGCCATTATGGATTACAACGTACCCTTTCCAACAGGGTGACTCACACCAGCGTATCTTGCTTATCCTGCACTCTATCCTCTTTTCCGTCATTTATGCTTACCTGCCTGTTTCACAGTTTATTTCTCATTTTTGCCCACTCTCGAATGATGATTTTAATCGTGGATGAAAACTAACACCTTGTGCTTTTCCTAAATTCATCTTTTTTTCATGGGAGATTGATATTCCCTCTTTGCACTTGTCTGTAGACACTTTGATTATCCCATAGCTATTATGGTAGCATACTTGACAATACTTGTCTATAGACATATATACATTATCCGTAGTTAAGTTATCAAAAGGTAATATATATTTATCTATGGACAACACATTTACAGATTGGTTAAACACCGAGTTGAATGTTAGGAACTGGTCTTACGCAGATTTATCAAAGAAGAGCGGAATTAGCCAAGCCCACATCAGTAAGGTTTTCAGCGGCCAAAGAGGCGTTGGAATCGAGTTTTGCGAAAAGATCGCAAGAGCGTTAGATTTACCCACTTCACTGGTATTTAGAAAAGCTGGTATTCTTCCACCAGAGCCAGAAAAAACAAAGCAACGTGAAGAACTAAACTACCTATTCGATAAATTTCCAGAGGATGAAAAGAGTGATCTGCTGAAGTATATGCGGATTAAGCTAATGATGTTTGAAAGGGATGGAAAAATCGATAAATGATTGATAAAAAGAACCTTAAAATTCTAAATAATACCATCGAGAACAAAGGTAATCTATTTGTAGCCTTTGCAAAGGATAAAGACTTGCCGGAAGGATTTGAATATGATTATCGTAGAGAGGATTTGTATTGGCTGTCCGATCAAGGGTATATCAAATATACCAATCGCATTTTAGGTAAAACAAGTTTCACGTCAAGAACTGGTGAAGTATTAACAGGTGAAGATTATCTTTATGCTAATGTTGAAGCTACCCCTGAGGGACGAATAATCGCCGAAATGGCTAAAAAAGAAAGAAGTGAAACATTCTTCTTTAAAGTGCTTCCGTTGGTTGTTTCAATAATAGCAGTTGTTCTTAGTAGTATCGCTTTATTTGTTTCTTGTTCTAGGGTGCCATGAGATTCAGAGTGACTGAAATTATAGCAAGCAATATGCTAATAATGGCTAGCTTTACCTCAATACAATTTTTCCCTAAAAATAATGCTGCATATATACAACATAAAAGCAAAACGATGCCCATGGCTATAACAGCTAATGGCACGATAGTAAACGCTTTATGTTCTTCTAATTTGTTTTCTACGAAAATGGCAACTTTACTTTTGAGAGTGTGACATCAGTATCCCCTCAAAGGAGGTAAAAATATGGCAGGAAAATTCTTAGACAGTTACGATCTACCTATTACATGTCCTAAATGCAGTAATGAATTTAATAAAAAAGTCAGAGAACTCAACACTAACCCAAATATCGCTTGTCCCTCCTGTGGACAATTGATAACTGTTGATATGAAAAAAATTAACAGGGAAATTAAAAAGATGGAGGAATCTGTAAAGAAAGCGGGGTTTAGGCTCCGATAATGAATCCAGCGACCAGATGAACGTTGATAACAATGGGGTCGTTCGTATTTACCTCTTTGAATTTTTAGGGTGTATCATGAGTAATCTTTATGTTGTCGTCAGTATACTTTTATTAACAAAGACTGTCTAGTGTATAAACAAAATTAACTTTTTAAGCTGGAGGGCAAAATTAAGGGAACTTCAAAATGACCTCAATAACCAGGGCGAAAATCCGAATGGAAATGACGCGCGTATTGTCGTGTTTACCGGAGGTAAAAGTGAAGTGTTTGGTATTCATGTAGGCCCCATGTTATAGATTATTTGTTCTGTTATAGCAAGGCGGCGGGTAAGGGAATGGGTAAAAGAGGTGGATAGATGGAAAACGATGAAGAGATAAATGCTGCATGCCCCAAAAAAGTAGACTCTTACGATCCAGATACAATAGAGGGCATTGAATCTATTGCTATCCCTGAATATCAACAGTTGAACGGCATTACGTCTCCCGTAAATAACATTGAGTATATTTTGCAAAGGAAAGCCACAGAACACAAAAGAAATGGCAGGATGGATTTAGCTATTGCCTGCCTGCGCAAATCTAACGAAATTTTCCCTTATTCAAACTTTTTATGGAGCAAAAAAGACTATTTGAGATTAGTCAGATTTCTGAAAGAGGCGGGAAAATTTGAGGAAGCAAGAGTTGAACAAGCAAAAATTGACAAGTTATTTGAAAAAGATTTAACAGCTCTTGTTTTTGAAAAAGTAATGAGAGATTGCAAATCACTTAGAACTGATTTAGCCGATACTGGCGATAACTCGCGTGTTTGCGGAGAATGCGCAAAATATACAAGGCGAGTCTTTAGCATCTCTGGAAAAGATAAGCGATTCCCAGCCTTGCCTAAATATTTCGGATTAAGTATGCCAGAGCATGCTTATTGTTACATTTCAATTTACCCATTTTTATTAAACCGTTCTGAACCAAACTGGAAATATAAGGGTGATCTAGTCGAATGGTGCAACCGTCCATTCACTGACGAACGCACACCGCAACAAAAAGCTTATTACAAAAAATATGTTTTGGAAGTTGAGCAGGAAATTATCGATAGGGATAATTACGACCTGCTCCTAGAGGAGTTACCAGAAATTGCGCCAAAATCCTTTGGCGGTTACAGAAGAATGAAAAACCTACACTCTTCTAATTATCATAAACTCGCTAACGCGGCATTCAAAAAAGGAATTAATCTTGGCAAGCTTCCAGACATTTCAGCTTACTGTTTCTAATTAAGTATATGTACATAGCAGAATTGAAAGAGGTGGATAGGTGGATAGATGAATAACAACGAAAGCGTAAAGACAACTTGCCCTAATTGTGGTTCTGAAAATATAAACTACCAGGCAGTTCCCATATTATCTCGAAAGAAAGGTTGTCTATGGTGGCTGTTCATTGGCTGGTGGTGGTGGATAATTGAATTGATATTTTGGGTCTTTGCCACTTTGCCAATGCTGATAGCCAGTCTAATTGTTCATGAAGAAAAAACAACAAGGGTTGATTTTTATGCGGTGTGCCAGGATTGCGGTTACGGATGGAGAGTAAAGTACAAAACCAATAAAAAAGCAAAATTAATTAGATCATTTATAACAATTGGTTTCATTTTATTATTTTTAGTGATTGTAATTCCATCAAATCAAGATAGCAGCGATCAGGGTGCAGAAGATCCAAATGCAATCTATACCCAGGTGGCCGGCACTATGATGGCAGAAGCGAATCGAGCCACAGATATACCCACTCCAGAACCGACCGAGCCAATAACCGCACCGCCATTTCAGACTATACAAGACAATGTAGATAATATGACAGAGGTTCAATGGAAAGAGTATTTGCCCACACTTGAAGGAATGAAGGTAGAAAACTGGATCGGCTGGGTAGTTGATGTCGATAAAAGTTACGGGGATGAATACAAGATTTGGGTTGATATGGATGATCCAAGCGTAGGGTTATCTACACAGGATGTCTATTTATATGGGATTGCTGAAGAAGAAGCCACGACTATAAATAAAGGTGCACAAATTTATTTCACTGGAATAATCTCGGACACCAGCGAATTTTTTGGAGATGTAACAATTGATATTGAAAATGTTTCCTATCAAATTCAATAAATTAATGGGGTCATTCTTTATTTAGTCTGGCAAACTGTGGGTCAGATATACCATACAGTACCATGACAATGAAATTGTAATTTTGCTCACTTTTTCTGATGGCACCGCTCCATTAGTTATTTACTCTGAATTACTTTTTACTGATATGTTTTATTTTGCCACAACTTCTTAAATAGTTATGTCTTGGTATCTTGGCATTGAACACACGAAAAAGTGTCAAGCCCCCGTTTTTTGTACCACTGATAAGTAGACATTTTCAAGATTGGCGGAATATTCATAAGGGGTTTGATTCCCCAGGGCAGCATGCGGGCGGATGGTGTTGTAATCCTGCAACCACTCTGCTGTGATTCTTCTGGCTTCATCTAATAAATACGCATCTAACACTTCCTCGCGATACGTGCGGTTGAAGCGTTCAACAAACCCATTCTGAGCAGGTTTACCTGGTTGAATAAACTGAATCCGAACGGCATGCGTCTTTGCCCAGGCTGCCAGATAGCAAGAGATATGAACTCTGATTCATTATCTACTATCTACTACTCTGATTTGCTGAAAATACCCACGCCTGGAGGCAATCCTATCCAGTACTCTGGTCACTCTCGCTGCTGGCAGGGATAGGTCAATCTCAATCCATAATCCCTCACGATTGCAATCATCCAGTACCCGGTCAAGATGAGGTCGCAGGTTCGAGCCCTGTTCCGCCCACTGGAGATAATATCTCCCCCCTTTTTTATCCCACTAAACGGTTTGAGCAATCTTCGAGATCCCTTAAAACGAGTATTTGTAAATTATCCGGCTCATTAAAACAAGCAAGTAGAGAGGAATTGGTGACAGTAAAAACTATCAAGCCTGTTAAACACGGTATGTTATCAAGAGTTCTAAGGTTCTATGCGTTGATAATCCTGAATGATATATAAATCAGCCAATTCTCTTACCCACGGTGAATCTGAATATGATATCTTTTCAGCACATAATTCATAGACACCATAGTCATTAATAAAATTTTCTCCTTTAAACACAACGTAAATATCTTCATAATTTAATAAGTTAATCCCAACACGTAATTCAAAGGGCGGATTTAATTCAGATAATGGATCAACAAAATCAGAGAAAGAATAAATCCTTATATTTTGATAGAATCGACTTTTATGAAAATATGGAGCCCAATCCAAGAAAAAATAATTTTCTGGAAGAACTCTGATTGACGAGTTTTTATTAACTGAAAAAACGATGTGATTTTGATCTTTTTCACATTCCAAATTTTTTGTATTGGAAAATGTATTTTCCCCATGGATAATTAAGGGCACAAATAAAGTCATCAGTAATATCAGACCGGTATATATATAAAAGCCAGGACTGCTATTTTCTTCTTCTCGCTCGATATTTAATATTATTTTTCTCGTGGCAAAATCGAAACCGAGACATGGCACAAGAATAATAAACGGCATCGTGACAGCATATGCACGCATATATAATGTGTCTTGAATTGGAACAAAGGGTACTGAAAGTAAAATTCCAATCAAAGAAAATATCAGAAGTGAAGAAAAATTATCGTTTCTTTTTTTAAGAGAAAATAATCCCATCAAACTAAATAAATAGAGAAAACATTGCACAAAATTTGATAACGAGGATGTTTCGGAATTTGCAAAGGAAAAAACGCTCTTCGTAGTCTGGGAAATATCAATTAGGTATACATATTGTTTTAAGAGCCCGGAAATAAAATCTTGTGGTTTTTGGAGAATCAGTTGTTTAGTGATTGACCATATTTCGCTTATTAATTGAAATTCCTCAAGGGTAAATAATTCTGGATGGTCCGTCATTATTTGCGACCAGCCAGCTCCACCGCGCGCTAGACCATATAAAATATATGCAAAATTTGAAAATGGAATATTTTCATCTTCACCAAAATATCGTATGAACAAGGAATTGATCAGGAAGGCGAAAATCATACAACAAAATGCAAGGCTTACTTTTTTCCATTTATCCTTCTGATTTTTTTGTGTCTTGAGGATCCAAAACAGTAAAAGGGGAAGGATAAAGAAGGTTCCGGCACGTGCATTTAAAGCGAGGGTTATAAGAAAAATTGCTAAGTAAAATGACCAATGATCTAAATCATCTTTTTGTCTGATAAGCAATGCGAAACTCATTAACCCTAAAATCATGCCGATTGTCTCAGAAAGAAAACATCCAATATACTGCCTGGAATAAAGGAAAATGAGAACAAAGAAAAATGTGCTTGCAAAAGGGTTAATAATTCTATATATTTCTTTGAAAGAAAAGTAGCAAGCAACTGCAAGTAAAAACATGATCAACACTTGCATAAGTTGAATATTCTGATTGGCTATTTTTGCTAATGTGGTTAAAAAAGCAGTAAATATTGGTCGTTTCGCTGAGTAAGCAGAAAAAGCTCCTCCATTTATCCAGCGTAATGAATCGGTATAATAATTCTCACCATCTACAATTGGAATCAACCCGCTAATCATGGTTGGTTCTGATTTGCCACTCGCCCAAACTCCTGCCAAAGCAAAACTGTAAAAAAGCAAAATAACAGTGAAGAGCAAAATATCTTTATACTGATTTTTTAACCGCAAAATAATGAAAATAGTTAGTGAAATAAGAATTACGGTCGCTGAAAAACCATAGCGTACTTGTATATATAATTGACGGAATATGGTGGCGGATCGATCTTTTAAAATAAAAAACGAAAGGAATAATGGGACAAGATACAACAATCCTAAATAATTTCTAGCTGATATTTTTTTCATGGGCTAAAAACCACCCTCACCAGTAGAGGTTAATTATATAAAGTATTACTTAAAATTTACTAATATAAATAAGATATCAGAATAACGGTTAGTATAGCATTGTTTCTATAGATTCATAAAAAACTAGTGTGCAGAATTTTCTGTAATTTCGAAAAAGCGTAAATCACGGTATGCTTTCAGGGGCTAGACCAATAATCGAGAAGGGATAAGAACCATGATCTTGCAAAGATGATTGCACTTTAGCAACAGAATATTTGGAACAACGGATAGATTTCCACGAGTGCATCAACGCAAATTGAGAACTTCCAATTATCTTGAGCGTCTCAGTCAAGAGATTAAGCGCAGAACCAAGGTTGGGCGCGTCTCCCCTGATGAGCAATCTTGCCTGCGTCTGGTTTCAGTTATCTTGATGGAGATTGGTGAAGAAATAGGAATATGGCAGAATTTATTTGAATATGGGAAGTAGTTAGGGTATTATCTAAAACTGAAAGTATCCGTCGCGGATTTTATAAAAATTGAGACATAATCGTATAAAATCTAAGCAATAATAATACGTGGTTATTCTTTGGAGTTTTCCAATGAAAAAGTATTTGCTCCAGAACAAGAAATTTGTGGTTTTATCGGGACTTTTTGTTGTATCTATATTTCTAATTGCCTATACATTTTTCTTTCAATATCCAGCGCTTATTAGCAAATATGCACTTCTTAAATCCAGTTTGCTTGGAATTGGCACTGGATTTCTTCTTACTCTTGTATTGCGTAGAATAGAAAGAATAATTCAAGTTCAAGAGATAAAAAAATGGGGAATTAGTAGTTTCTTCATGGGTCTATTGGGGTGCAGCTTGATACTTTCTTTTATTGATATCCCTAATAACTCTCTTTTCGCCCCACACACCTCCATTGTCGTAGAAATTCCACCTGAATCTGAAGGGGGAAGTCCGGCAACTCTCCAATACATCCACAATGGTTTATCTTTTATAAACATAAATGATATTTCTTTATCTGAAGGGTCCACAATTTCAAATGGAACGGTGTTGTTGACTCCGTTGGAAAAATCACCGGCGTCTTTTAGCTGGCAGGGTAGAACATGGGAGCGTGTGGAATTTAGTTTTTCTCATTATCTACCAGGCAGCCAAATTACTTTTCACTATGCTGGACAGAGCGATATATTTTATTTTGAAGAAAACAATCAGGAAACATCTATTACTACATCGATCGAAATCCCCGGATTTTGGTTGTATGATTTCCTTTCACGCGTTTCCACATTAAGTTCAATTTTTATTGTCCTGTATTCTATTTCATTTTCCCTCCTTTGCTTTTCGGGTAATTTCACTGTTAACATAGTGAAGTGGGTGGGGGTAGTATTCTTCATTCTCTGGCTTTTGAACTATGCTCGAGTTCTTCTTTTTAATCCAAATCCTGCAGAATATCGAGAGGGAGCTAATCTATTAATGACGGAATACCTATTACAAGGGAAGAACCCTTTTTCAGTAGAAAATCAACCTCTGTTAAACACGAATAAAGGTTTTTTATATAACTTTGTTGTTCTTCCATTCGCAGCTCTGTTTGGGAATACTCTTTTCATTCACCGCTTGATATCAATGATATTTATTTTCTTTTCCTGCGTCTTGATTTTTCTAGTATTAAGGAAATCATCTGTGCCGCTTCCTTTTGCTTTGGCTGGTGGGAGTATTATGGGAGCTTGTTCCTTATTTTATGTTTCACCTATTGCACGAGTAGATGGATTAGGGACATTTTTATTCTTGGCTGCCACATTTCTTCCGTGGCTTGGAAATTTCGAAAAGAAAAGTTTGTATATCAGTGGATTCTTAGGGATTTTAGCCTTTTACACAAAACCATATTTTCTATTAAGTGTGGCAATCGTAGCAGCTTATCTATTTCTGTTTGTGTCGAAGAAAAAAGGTTTTTGGTATGGTTTTCTAACCCTGTTGAGCTTATTCCTCACATGCATTTTAGTTAGGAAAATTTTCGAATGCTATTTCTTGCATACTGTTTTTAACAGTTTTTCGAATGCCAGCAATTCCAACAGCGTTGATTGGATGCTTTACCAAATATTTCGGTTCGTGAAAATATTTTTACCAATTGGGGTTATGTATCTTATCCTTATTACTTCTAGGGCAAGCGCTAAAGAAAAAGGGGGAAATAAAGAACCGATAAGCTTTTGGAGATCTTTCATTTTTTCACATCCCGAAAAACCTTTTACTGAGAAAAAACTAAATTATTTTGTCTTTTCCTTTTGGATAAGCACAATCGTGATAATAGTCCTCTTAGGGGAAAATCACGGAAATAATATGGTGTATTTGTTTCAATTAATGGCACCACCACTGATCATTTTTACATTTCAACAACTCGCTTCTCATTATCAAACAGCCTCTATCACTGTTCCACTGGTACTTATCAATTTAACCGTGCTTTGTTTTGGTGTACTATATCCCAATAATCCTGAACCATATAGTTCGGCGTGGGATACATTAAATTCATATGTCGAATCTTCTGAGAGAGTTCTCAATTCTCCCTTATTGGTATCAAAGATGATACAGGAAAATTTGTTACCCGTTGACTCCGGATCCAGTGAATATTATTTTAGTACAAAACAGTACCCCACCAATTATTTTGTCCCTGATTATCAACTTATCGAACAACAGGGAGTCAATTATCGAAATGAGATTGAAAAACAAGTCGAAAATCAATATTACGATCGAATTATGATCACTGAGGATTACTCTCCATTTTGTAGAATTGAAATCATTGAAGAAAATTATGAATTAATAGATCGTGTGAATTTATATCTTCCGCAGAGTGATCAAAACTGGGTTGTACAAGTATGGATTCCGAAGATGTAATGAATATCTACTACTCTGATTTGCTGAGAATACCCACGCCTGGAGGTGATCCTGTCCAGTACTCTGGTCACTCTCGCTGCTGGCAGGGATAGGTCAATCTCAATCCATAATCCCTCATGATTGCAATCATCCAGTACCCGGTCAAGATGAGGTCTGTTCCGCCCATTTTTTATTTAATAAGATTATGTTGTGATATCCCGTTCAATCAACTGTAAGACTTGTTAACCCGACATGAGGGATTTTTTAATATGTGGTGTGTCCTTAAAGATACCTGCATGAATTTAATAAAGTGACGTAGAGGATGAATATGACTCATTTCATTCTCATAAATGGTGCGGATCGGCACCCATCGCATTCGGTAGCCCTGTAGAATACAACTGACGATCATCTCAACTTCAAATTCATATCCCCGTTCGCCCGGTTCGAGCAATCCCTCAAGTAACCGCCGGCTGATAAGACGGAATCCGGATTGGTTATCTGGTATTTTTCTGCCCGCTGCCCACGAGAAAATAATCCGGCTAAATGTATTGCTCATCTGACGCATGACCGGCATTAAAGTAAAATCACGTTGCCCGATGATCAGATCCGCACGCCAGATAGTATAGGATTTTATAAATTTGGGGATCTCATTGGGATCATGCTGCCCATCAGCATCCAGGGTAATTACAAAATCATAATTATGTTCCATAGCATAGTTGAAACCAGTCTGTAAAGCAACCCCTTTCCCCCGGTTTTGTTCATGCTGTGAAACCTTTGCCCCGGCTGCTCTGGCTCGCTGCGCTGTATCATCTGTTGAACCATCATCTACAACCAGTACGGGTAGATAGACCCCTGCGCCCCTCACAACCTGGGCTATGCTGCGCTCTACGTTATACGCCGGTATCACTACAAGACCTACTATTCGTTTTGTACGTGCCATTTTCAGACTCCTTTTAACCTGGTTCCCATGGTCTTTTTTATGGATGTTCGCATTTCATAGATAGCCTACTGTCAAAAGCGCTGCGGATGTGATGATCTCCCCACTGATCCACGGAATCAGCCATCGTTGCATGGCTACCCGGTTCAAGTCAATCGTGATGAGGGTAGGAATTGGCAATTCAATAGTAAGCTTGGAGAGAAATACCATCCAAGGACCATCTTTCTGAACACTTTTCTCCAATCGTTCGAATTTTTTGGAATCAACACCCGCTTTGCCACCAATCCGTTCTAGTCATCCTAATTTACCGAAACGACCAAGACTGTACCAGCCCAGATCGGCAAACAAATTCCCAGAAACTACTGCAAGGAATACTGGCAATAGCGGCAGCTGCCCAATAGACACAGCCGCACCATCAAATATAATCACAGTACCTTCCGCCAGAGCTGCAAGTGTTAAGAAAATATAAGGTAGTACATTTCCTGTAGGTGCAGAAGCGAGTAATTCTAACATAAACCAATTCTTTCTGAATATAATCTGTGACA
>LDZU01005547.1_pt1 | contig 11038 bp, 11 predicted proteins | sample 615531 | NCBI WGS metagenome assembly LDZU01 (sample SAMN03408293, study PRJNA278302) | terrestrial metagenome | isolation source: oil reservoir sample SB2 | place: USA: Alaska, North Slope, Schrader Bluff formation | collected 2011-09 | reverse complement strand
CAAAACTTCTTCGTTATAGAGACCAATTTGGCGTTAATCAAGGGATTGACGATTGAAATATCTCCACTATGTAATTAGTGTTTTATTTATTTTTCCTTTTAAATCCCCGCACAGAAAGAAATATACTAAACACAAGTAGTATCTCAATAAGAACAGGTATTATATCGATTACTTTTGGGGAGTTTAGAAATAGAATCCTTTCATTTACTCCTGTGAAATGCAGATACATTGTTTTAAAACTGTTCAGCACATCGTAAACTGTCATTAATATTGTTCTCCTGCTTGTTGGGCATGGTGGTGATTGGCGCCAAACCAATAGAATCAAATAGCATAAAAAAGGAAGAAGGGTAACCTTAACGGATACCCTTGCTATACAACTTATTCCCCTATTGTTTATGATTAACATTTATCACATCCGACATTATATAACAATAAGGAAATAATGTAATAATTTGTCGTAAAAAAGGGGGCGCAGGTTAAGGATAAACGCCTCCTTGTTGCACAATAAAGCAGCTTTTATGGGGCTACCGTTTGATTCAGACTTTGCGTATTTCCTTGAGGCAGATAAATTATCTGGCCGATTTCCAGCCTGCCAGGATCTGAAAAGGCATTTGCGGAGATCAATTCCTGCTCCGGTATATTAAACTGCCGTGCTAAACCGCTGACCGTATCCCCCTCTTTAACAACATACTGGCCGCTTTTCTGAGAACCGTTGATCATCCTTGTCAAGCCGCTGTTCTTAATGAGCTTTTTCTTTAACTCTTCATCAGTGACAGCCTTTAAGGAAATACTGTCAAAGTCACAGTAGGTCCCGTTTCCTTCCGGGTCGTCCGCAAGCAAGTATACCCTTAACTGGTTGACAGACGAAGGCGCCTGAATAACTTCGGTGACATTCTCCCATCCTGTCGTATCAAAGCTATGAAGTATGTTAAAGAACTCCGGCACTCTCTTTTCGTCCTGGTTGAGAAAAACCACTTTTATCCGGGCCGGCTTACTGGATGTTCCCTTTCTGGTTTCTGCAGTAATGAGGTACTTTTGGCCAGGATTTACGTCAATAATCTGGAATGTTTCCCAGTTGTACCCGTTTCTTAAAAACCTGTTCCCGTTTTCATACTTAATCCTGTCCGCCATCCCAATCCAGCCGTAAAGACCCATTTCGAAATCCCCGTTGATCATCAGCTCGTTCTGGTCCGCATTCATTTCGGTTGCCTTCCTGTCTCCAATTTCACTCGTCCTGGTCACCGTAATATTATCAAAGCAATGATAGCCCTTGGGGTCCTCAGACAATAAATAAATCCAAGCAGTGGCGGCATTTTTGGGAACCATGATGAACTGCCGGGGTATTTTTTCCCAGCCACCTCCGGTGTGTGTGTATTTGATGTCGTAAAATTGGGGAAGTTTTACACCGTTAATATCCAGAAAGCTAAATGCGATCCGGGCGGGCCCCTGAGCGGTTCCTTTTTTGGTGTTGGCGGATACCGCATACGTCGTATGGGGTAAAAGATTCATTTCCTGACATACTTCCCAGCTGCAGTTATTGATTATATAGTGGTTCCCGTTGTCTTCCTTCTGAATCGCTTCCGGATTTCGCCAACCGAGACTTCCTTTTTCGAAGTCGTCGTTTAAGATAACCGCCTCAAGCACTGTGTTCTTATTTTCTGCCGCTTTTTCTGATACTTTGGAAGCATTCTTCTCTGAACCGCCGTCCAGGTATATGCCAATCAGGTAAGCCAGGGCAACCACTAAAACCAGGCTGATAAAAACTACTAACGCAAGCTTTAACTTTCTAATTCTCAATCCCTCCTTATTTTTATAACCCCTTAGCTTTGCTTGGATTTTATATAATATGCTTTTTGGTTTGTTTATGACAAAAGACTTAAAGCCTTTAATCCAATCCGGCACCTTCGGGGAAAGTTTTCCATAAGATAGAAAAAAATCATCCATACCAGTTTAGAGGTTGAGTAAATGGAAAACAGACAAAAGAGAACTCTTGTTATCGGCGCGGGATTGGCTGGAAAAAAAGTCATCGAAGCCCTCGGCGGCTCCTCGAAAGACCGAAAGATTATAGGCTTTATCGATGATGACCCCAAGAAAAAAGGTACTGAATTCTGCGGCCTGCCTGTATTGGGAAACAGGCGCGATATCACCGGGCTGAATTCCAGGTATGGATTTGATGAGGTCATTCTGGCCATCCCCTCGGCCCCTCCCGGTGAAATAAGCAATATTCTTGAGATATGCATGAAGACCAGGTCCAAGGTTAAAATTATGTCCGGTATCTACGATCTGAACACAGGAAAAATAAACGTCCGCCCAATCCGGGATGTCCAAATTGAAGATCTGCTGGGGCGCAAGCCGCTTTCACTTGATATCGGCGGAATAATAAGTTACCTGAGAGATCAGGTCGTTCTGATTACAGGCGCCGGGGGCTCGGTCGGCTCGGAACTATCCAGAAGCGTAGCCGATAACAAACCAAAAAAACTAATCCTGTTGGGACGCGGTGAGAACAGTATTTATGAAATTGAACAGAGTCTGAAGATCAGCCACCCCCGGGTCAGAATAATCAGCGAAATAGGGGACATCAAGGATGCAGGCAGAATGAACAGGTTATTTAAAAAATATAAGCCTGGAATCGTTTTTCACGCCGCCGCGCACAAGCATGTCCCGTACATGGAAAAAAACCCTGAAGAAGCTGTCAAGAAAAACATCATCGGCACAAAGGTTCTTTGCAGCGCAGCCATAGCAGGAGGCTGCGGAAGGTTTATCTTTATCTCAACCGACAAGGCGGTTGAACCGACAAGTATCATGGGCGCCACTAAAAGGGCGGCGGAAATTATTGTCCAGCTGATGAATGAAAAAAAATTGACAAAATATGCCTGCGTCCGTTTCGGCAATATCCTGGGCAGCAGGGGAAGCGTGCTGCCCCTGTTTGAAAGACAGATTTCTCTAGGCGGACCGCTCACCATAACACATCCCGAAATGACCCGTTATTTTATGACGGTGAGTGAGGCGGCGCAGTTGGTAATTCAAGCGGGAGCCATGACCAAAGGCGGGGAGATTTTTGTCCTGGATATGGGAGAACCAATCTCGATCAGGGACCTTGCTTTTAAGATGATCGGGCTAAAGGACTTGAAGCCGGGAAAGGATATCCCCATAAAGTATATCGGGATCAGGCCGGGTGAAAAAATTTCGGAGAGCCTTTTTAATGATGAAGAAAGAATTATGCCCACAAGGCATGAAAAGATAATGGCGGTATACGGCAGGAACAATTACGAAGGTATCCAGCGCCTGCTGCACACTCTGGAAGACCCTGAGTTTTCTTATGCAGAAGCGCAGGTCAGAAAAATGCTGAGCGATTTTTTGAATAATTTAAGAGAAGCAAAATAAAAGGCAGCGGGCCGGCGCATCTGTCACCGGGTGCTGTCGGCCTTTTCCCACACAGGGGACACATTTCTTGAAAGGGCTTTAAAAAATCCAACCAGAGACGCCAGGTTAAACATACAAAAATAATAAGGCACAAAGAACAACCTGTTCTTTAATTTAAACACTTTACCGGCAAGGGCAAGCGCATAAAAAACCAGTTGGGCGGTAAAAGCAGCCAGGTAAACCGGGCTGCTGTTTTTTAAAAACAATGAAGAGCTAAAAATAATAATCTGCAAGAATGGAATCAGATACCTGAGCAGCCTGTGGGAAATCATCATCCAGGAGTATACGGGACCGTATTTAAAAGGGTTGTAAAGGCTGGGCCCCGTCAGTATGCGCCGCCATGTCCTGCTTAACATCCTTACTTTGCGCGCGTATTCCTCTTCGGCTTCCCCGGCTGCTTTTTCCCAGGCAACAGCCGCAGGCTCGTATAAAGCGAGCTTTCCCCTTTTAACCAACTCGTGCGGAAGCTCCAGATCATGGCAGTAAAGGTCGTCTATCTCCAGATAATCGCCGGCCCTGACTGCATAGACAGCCCCGTTTCCGGCAGTAATCGAAAAAATGCTTGATTCTAAAAAGCGCAGGTACAGCTCATACCTCCAGTACAACCCTTCCGAGAAGCCGCTTCCGGTCTCTTCGTTAACATACTTTAACCTGCCGCAAACATAACCTGTTCCCGGATTCTCAAACCTCGCCGCCAGACACCATAACGCATCCTTTTCCCAGATTGAATTTGCGTCTGAGAAGAACAGAATCTTCCCCGCAGCTGCTCTGGCCGCCTGGTTTTGGGCAAAGGTCTTGCCCCGCCGCTGGTCTACTTCCACAAGGATGACGCCTTTGTTCTCATATTTCCTGACTATCTCGTTGGTACCATCCGTGGAATTATCCGAAACAACAATAACCTCCAGCTGCCCGGGAGGATAGTCAAGCTCCGCCGTGTTTAAAAGTTTCTTTTCAATAACTTTCTCTTCATTATGGGCGGCGATGATCAGTGAAACCCGCGGCCATTCCTGTTCATCGGGAAGTCCGGGCGGTTCCGGTTTTCTTTTTAGAATCATCCGCACAACTAAGGACAAAAAAACGGGATAAAGAAAAAACGTGTAAAAAGTAAGGGCGGCAGCAGCCCAAAATAAAATTTTCATCCCCGGCGCCTCCATAAATATGTTCAAAAACATACTATGCGGAGCAGGCTTAAGAAGTTTATACCACGGACAAACAACCTGCAGCCTCCATCTGTCCGGCTTTTAACCAGTTTCCGGTAACACCGCTATTCCCGGAAGCATATTTTATGTTTAGCGGGATGCGAGGAGGAAAAGGACTGATGAGTGTAGTTATTGCGGGCGCAGGCCGGATGGTATCACAAAGATGAGCGGAAAGATCTTGATTGACGGCAGGAACTGCTTCGAACCCGGGATTATGGCAGGCAAACAACCACCCTGCCGACAGATGGGCGACAGATTGACGTCTGACAATTTCTGCCTTTTAACTCTGGCCGAAAGCAAACAATGGACTGACCTCCTTCATAAAGTGAAGACCTGCGATATTCATTATGAACCCGGATACTACAGGGTCTTTGAAGGCAATGACCAGGCTCGCCTGTTTGTCTACCAGCAGGACAGCCAATTTGTCATCTACCCCTTTCTGCTCAGAAAGGTTGATTATAGCGGGGAAACAACCGCCGGGGAAAACTATTTTGACATAACCAGTCCTTACGGCTACGGAGGTCCTCTGGCCTCACCCGGCGCTGACGGAAATACCTTAAAAGGTTTTTGGCAGAGTTTTATACAATTCTGTCAGGACAGCAATATTATCACCGAATTTATCCGCTTTCACCCCCTGATCCACAACCATGAGCAGGCAGCCGGTTATGTTGAAGCCGAAAGGAATTCAAGCGTAGTCTTTATAGATTTATCAATACCAGAGGAGCAGATCTGGTCCGGATATGATTACAGCAACAGGAAGAATATCAAAAAAGCAGCCCGCAGCGGCGTCACCATAGTTATTGATCAAACGCCGCGCTTTTTTACTGACTTCTCCATGATTTACCGCCACACAATGGACAGGAACAACTCCAGGGATTTCTACTACTTTCCGGACACTTTCTTTGATAAAATCCACCGCTTTTTGAATGGAAATTACCTATACGCGCACGCCTTTCTGGAAGGAAAGCTGATTTCCACGGAACTTTTGCTTTACAGCGGAACCTTTATTCATTCTTTTCTGGGGGGAACCCTGGCCGAATATTTCTCTTTCCGCCCGAACAACCTGCTCAAACACGAGGCCATACTTTGGGCGAAGAGAAGAGGCATCGGGTATTTCATTCTAGGCGGCGGCCAGAGCGATGATGACGGTATTTTCAGGTATAAGCAGACTTTTGCCAAAAACAGCCTGGCAGATTACTGCATAGGCAAAAAAATACATGACCAGGATGCCGTCCGCCGGCTGACCGGCTTGACGGACGAGGGACAAGAACATAAGGCGTTTTTCCCGCCTTACCGGAGGTGCTAAAAGATGAATTTAAAAAAAGCAAACCTATTCTTCAAAAGGGCTTTCGACATAGTCCTAACCTTGTTCATCCTGATTTGTTTCAGCCCGGTTATTCTTCTAATTATCCTGATGACAAAACTGACTTCCCCCGGGGAGGTCGTCTTTAGACAAGAAAGGCTTGGACAACACGGTAAAGTGTTTTACCTGCTCAAGTTCAGGAGCATGATCAGGGGCGCGCAGCAGATGGGATCGGGAATGTTCCTGGAGGAGAATGACGACCGGATCACACCGTTTGGAAAAATCCTTCGCCGGACGGGGCTTGACGAACTACCCCAGCTATTTAACGTATTAAAAGGCGAAATGAGTATCGTCGGCCCCAGGCCTGCGCCGCTGCATCACCTGGATAAATACGATGAGGAACAGAAAAGAAGGCTTTCCGTAAAACCCGGCGTCACCGGCTGGGCTCAGGTCAACGGCCGGGTAGCCCTCTACTGGCCTGACCGGATCAAGCTCGACCTCTGGTATATCGATAACTATTCATTTAAACTGGATCTGCTTATTTTATTCAAGACCGCCCTCTCGCCCCTGGACAGAAAAAACTCGGTAGCCAGGGCGGACCGGAAAGAAAATGACCCATTCATGAAATATTAAAGGGTGATGAAAATTGAACATACAGGGCAGGACTATCCTGGTTACCGGCGGAGGAGGTTTCCTTGGCTCCCACCTCTGTGAGACGCTGCTGGAGCGCGGGGCGCGTGTAAAAATTATCGATAATTTCACATCGGGCAGGGCATCCAACCTTGCCGGAATGCTGAGCCGTCTGGAATTGATTAACGGCAGCATTATCGACGAGCATAAAATGGAAGAAGCAAGCAGCGGTGTTGACGCTGTGGTGCATGCAGCTTTTCCGATGCCCTTGAGGCAGCGCTCCCTGGAAACCGGCGCCGTGACAGATGCGATGGCAGGCTTATTCAACCTCCTTAAGGAAGCGGTTAAAAACAGGTCCCTCTTCATCTATATTTCTTCCATAGCGGTTTACGGAAAACAAAAATACACTCCCATGGATGAGAAACACCCTCTGGAACCTGTCCTGCTATACGGGGCTGTAAAGCTTTCCGGGGAACATTTTTGCGCGGCTCTGGCCAAAAGCCACGGCTTAAAGGCAGTGGTCCTCAGGGTGGCGGATATATACGGGCCAAAAAACACAAGAATCAACCTGCCAGTACAGTTCCTGTTGGACGCCCTGAACAGCCGTCCCTTAAAAATATTCGGTTCCGGCAGACAGTCAAGGACGTACACTTATATAGACGATTATCTGAAAGCGGTCTGCGCCGCCATAGCCGAGCCGGCCGCCGCCGGCCAGATCTTTAATATTTCAAACGGCAGGGCAGTTTCTGTCTATGATCTGGCAATGCATGTTAAAAAAATAACCGGCGGCAAGGCTGTGGTAACTTTTAAAAAAGGGGAAGCCGACGACAGGCAGCTGATCATTGACAACAGCCTTTCCAGGCAGGTCTTAAATCTCGGTCAGCCGGTCGGCCTTGAGGAAGGCTTATCTGCAACATGGGACTGGCTGCGGAACAATCCGCACTTTTATGAAATTTGACGTTCTAAACGATTTCATTTAAATAACTCTTGTCCCGGCGACAAGTTGACCAGTGCACCGGTATAAGCGCCCTTTTATAGGGCGCTTTTTTAATCACCGATAAACAGCCGGCTGAATAAGATGAACCGTCCGGGAGGTGGCTGAATGTCGAAAAAAGCTTTATTTTTATTACTGACAGTGATAGCTGCCGTTGTTGTCCTTGCCTGGCTCCTTAACCCGGTTGTACTGGCCAGGTTTTACCTCACCCCGCCGATTGCTGCGCCAAAAGCGCAATCCCCTAAAAAAGCTCCCCAGGGAAAACCTTTGAATATTTTAATTGTCGGACTTGATAAAGCTACTTCGATTAATGGCCCGCCCCGTCCCGCCCCCTGGCATTCCGATGTAATTATGCTGGTGCGGGTTGATCCCGTCGGGCAGAGCGTAAACTGCCTCTCGATCCCCAGGGATACCAGAGTATATATAAAAGTTTACGGCCTCGGGAAAATTACCCATGCCCACGCTTACGGATCAATGCCTCTCACAATTGACACCGTCGAACAGTTTACCGGCATAAAGATTGACCGCTACATCAGCCTGGATTATGTCGTTTTTGCCCGCCTTGTCGACATGCTGGGAGGTATCGAAGTCAACGTGCCAAAGGAACTGAAAACAAAATACTTCGATTTTAAACCCGGGAAACAAATGATGAACGGGCGGCAGGCATATGTATATATCAACAACCGGAGCGAACCGATGGCGGATATAGACAGGATTAAAAGGCAGCATTATTTTTTTAATGCCCTGCTGGAAAATCTTAAGAAGCACGCCTCGGCGCTGGACCTTGCCAGATTCTATTATGAAATTAGAAAAAACACAGATACCTCATTCACTTTCTCAGACACGGCGCAGCTGGCGGTGTTTGCCGGACGCCTCAGGTTTGAGGACGTGAATGTTGAAACCGCGCCGGGGCACGCGGAATATATAGACGGCCTCAGCTACTGGATAGTGGACCAGAAAACCTTAAAGGAGCAGGAAAGCAGATTATTCGGATCGATATAAAAGGAGCTTACAACAATGCAGGTACCCTTATCTCTGCCTGATCTGAGCGAGCGGGAAATAGAGGCGGTGACAGCCGTACTTAAAAGCCGTTGGCTGAGTATGGGGCCAGCTGTGGAGGACTTTGAAAGTAAATTTGCCGGATATATCGGCGTAAAGCATGCTGTTGCGGTAAACAGCGGCACTTCAGGCCTCCACCTGGCCGTCCGCAGCCTTGGCATAGGAAAAGGTGATGAGGCAATCACAACACCTTTCAGCTTTGTTTCCTCGGCCAACTGCCTGCTTTTTGAAGGAGCTCGTCCCGTTTTTGCGGATATCGACCCGGAAACTTTAAATATAGATTGCTCTTTAATTGAAAATAAGATTAACAAAAACACTAAATGCCTCCTTCCAGTGCACATTTTCGGTCAGCCGGTTGACATGAGCCTGATCAGATCAATTGCTTCCAGGCATGGCCTGTCAGTTCTGGAGGACTCCTGTGAGGCCATAGGCGCCAGATACAACAGCCGGCTGACCGGAACCCGGAGTGATGCGGCCGTATTCGCTTTTTATCCCAACAAGCAGATCACTACCGGAGAGGGAGGCATGGTCGTTACCAACCGGGACGACCTGGCAGGCCTTTTACGCAGCATGCGCAACCAGGGTCGAGACGAGGGAGCCGCCTGGTATGAGCACAACCGCCTGGGCTTCAACTACCGGATGGACGAAATGAGCGCCGCCTTAGGAAGGGTCCAGCTTGACAGACTGCCGGAAATACTTGCCAAAAGGGAATGGGTGGCCGGAAAATACACAGAAAAACTGGACAGCCTGGCCGGTGTTTCAGTACCCGGGGTTAACCCGGCGGTACAAATGAGCTGGTTTGTCTATGTAGTTAGACTGGACCCTAAAATCGACCGTGAGTTAGTAATAGCAGAACTGGCCAGCAGAAATATAGGCAGCCGGGGTTACTTTCGGCCTATCCACCTGCAGCCCTTTTTCCGTAAAACATTCGGTTATAAGCCTGGGGATTTTCCGGTGGCCGAAGCTGCCGGGGCGTCAACACTCGCCCTTCCGTTTTATACAAATATGCCGGAAGAACAGATTGACTATGTAGTTAGTAATCTGGGGGATATCCTGGGCAGATTCTAACCGGCCGCCTGATGGCGCATAGGTATTCCCCTTTGCTGATAACACAGCGCCAGCAGCCAAGAATTATTTTTTTCTTTATGCAGGGAGGCGGTTTAAAATAAGTAAAGCATGCGGTGTTGTCTTAGTCAGCGTTTTTCTTTTAACAATAGCGTTTCTTTTATTCCTCTCTATGGCGCCCGGCCTGCTTATGGAAAGACTTCTTTTCTTCAGTGACCCGCCGGAGAAAGTTGACGTGCTCATTGCCCTGGGCAGCGAACCGGAAAGGGCGGGATACGCCGCATACCTGTACGAACTTGGATTTTCGGATACGATCATTATCACAGGCTGGGGATCTTCAGTTGACAAAATGGCAGAAAGGGCGGCCCGGGAAGGCGCCAAGGGGCAGGATCTTATTCTTGAGAAAGAATCAATCAGCACTTACCAAAACGCTCTTTATTCAAAAAAAATTATCCTCCAAAAGGGTTATAAATCAGCAATAGTGGTAAGTTCGCCCTATCATATGAGAAGAACGAAGATGGTCTTTGACAGAGTATACAGAAACAGCGGCGTAAAATTGCTGTACTGCCCAACCGGCCTGCTAGACGGCAAAACCTTAAACAAGAGGGTAGCCCGTACGGAATGTGTCAAACTCGTCTATTACTGGTTCAGATACTGGTAATATTTTCATGATAGTCACCATAACTTGAACTCAAGCGGAAGAACGGCATCGTTAACGGTAACAAGCGTCCACGATTTTCTGCCGGGATCGGGCTGAACAGAAAATTCCCTGGCGGCAGTGCTGAATTCCACATTTTGAATACTGTGATTGACAAGGATTTTCAATGTCTCCGGAGGTTTGTATTCCGAAGGGACCCGCCCTTTATTCTTTTGAGTAATTCTCCCTCTGATATAATTCCCCTGCAGCGTAAAAACAACATCGTAGGCGAGCAGTGACTCCCGGTCAAAGTATTCAACGACCTCCCCTTGAGCTTCGCCTGTTAAAGGAACCATAATTTCCAGGGCTTTTAATGAACGGTCGGGAATAAATGAAGGCGGTTCGGGACATAAAGGCACAATTGCGTTTTCCCGGATAAACAGGGGCATGTTGCCGTCTTCGGATTCACTAGTCTGAAATACACGGTCTCCCTCGACCTTGTTGCCGTTCCACCATGAATACCAAGCACCAGGGGTTATGTTAAGACTTCCGTTATGTAAAGAAATGCAATCCCAAATGTGTAAACACACTGTTTTGGCATAATATTTCTTTACATAATGATCTGGAAGTGTTACTCATAAATCAAAACTACAAGGAGGGTTTGATTTATAGTAACTGACTTTAAAACATTGGTTTCTTTATGCGAAGACGAGCTAAACAGTCGGGAG
>LDZU01003703.1_pt1 | contig 11056 bp, 10 predicted proteins | sample 615531 | NCBI WGS metagenome assembly LDZU01 (sample SAMN03408293, study PRJNA278302) | terrestrial metagenome | isolation source: oil reservoir sample SB2 | place: USA: Alaska, North Slope, Schrader Bluff formation | collected 2011-09 | reverse complement strand
CCACCGGGTATCGCCATGACTGCCCCCGCCCCCTGGGGCGGGGGAGGAGGCCGGAGGCCGGGCGGGGTGGGGGTTACACGCTTCCTTAAGGGATGGAGACAGGGGAGGGGGAGACCCCCTCCCCGTCAGCCCCACCCCCCATGGCGATAGCCACCACGGTCCACGGCATGAGGACAGGCCCGAGAAAGAAAGGTCGTCCCGGGGACAAGCCGGATCCGCCACCAGCCTCATCAGGGTAAGGATGAAGACCAGAACAGGGTTTCAACAGAGCCGGTTTCGAGGTATTTTCAGAGAGGAAGAGAGCGGGAATGAAGAGGCCTTACGCCTCTTCCTCGGAATCGAGGATCGTGAACCCGATAACGCGATCGCCGTCGTCGAGCCGCATGATACGGACACCGCGGGTGCCCCGCTTCTGGATCGAGATTTCGGAAACTTTCGTCCGGATCACGATGCCGGACGCGCTCATCACGATGATCTCGTCGTCGTCGGAGACTGCTCTCGACCCGACGACACCGCCGCCCCGGGCATCGACGACGATGTTTCGCACCCCGAGCGTACCCCTGCCGTGGCCGCGGAACTCATCGAACTCCGTCCGCTTCCCGAAGCCCTGCTCCGTGATGGTGAGGAGATGGTCCTCCTCGACCACGGATATCGCCTGCAGGGCATCGCCGTGGCGGAGTTTGATCCCCCGCACGCCCATGGCGTTGCGGTGGACCGGGCGTACGGCCTCCTCGTGGAACCGGAGGCTCTGCCCGAACTTCGTCGTCAGGATCAGTTCCTGATCGCCGTCGGTCGCCTTCACGTCGACCAGCGCATCGCCTTCGCGGAGGTTGATGGCGTTGATCCCCGTCTGCCGTGGCCGCGAGAACTCGTCGAGCGCCATCTTCGCAACCGTTCCCCCGCTCGTCGCAAAGAAGAGGTAGTGGTCGGCCCGGAACTCCCGGACCGGGATCACCGCGGTCACCCGCTCCTCTCCTTCGAGGTTCAAGAGGTTGACGAGGGCCTTGCCCTTGCCCGTCCGCTGTCCCTCGGGGAGGTCGTAGACCTTCAGCCAGTAGACCCTCCCGAGGTCGGTGAAGCAGAGGAGGTTGTCGTGCATATTCGCGACGAAGACGCTCTCGACGCCGTCGTCGTCCTTTGTGGCCATACCGATGACCCCGCGACCTCCGCGCCGCTGGTTCCGGTAGGTGTCGAGGTCGATTCTCTTGATGTAGTTAGAGGAGGTGAGCGAGACCAGCATCGGTTTATCCTCGATGAGGTCCTCCCGATCGAAAGCCTCGGCCGTGTGCCCGATCTGCGTCCTTCGCGGGTCGCCGAAGCGGGCGGCCATATCGACGAGTTCCTTTTTGATCTCGGCGAGGATGCTTACCTCGCTTGCGAGGATCGCGGAGAGCCGCTCGACTTCCTTTGCGAGGGTATCGCGCTCGTCCTGGATCTTCTGGTGCTCGAGCGCCGCAAGCCGCCGGAGCTGCATCTTTAAGATCGCATCCACCTGCACCTCGTCCAGCCCGAACTTCGCGACCAGGGCTGCCCCGGCCTCATCGGTCGTCCCGGATGCCCGGATGGTTGCTATGACGGCGTCGATGTTGTTGAGCGCGACCAGGAGGCCGCTGAGGATGTGCCTCCGCTCCTCCGTCTTCGCGAGATCGAACTCGGTCCGCCGCCGGACCACGTCCACCCGGTGCTTGAGGAACACATGGACAATTTCCTTGAGGTTTAAGGTGCGGGGCTGGCGGTCGACGATCGCGAGGTTGTTGATGCCGAAGGAGGACTCAAGCGCCGTGTGCTTGTAGAGGAAGTTCAATATCACCTGGGGCGCGGCACCTCTCTTTAAGTCGATCACGACCCGCATGCCGTCCCGGTCCGACTCGTCGCGGATGTCGGCGATCCCCTCGACCCTCTTGTCACGGACGAGGCTTGCGATGTTCTCGATCAGGCGCGCCTTGTTCACCTGGAAGGGGATCTCGGAGATGACGATCTGCGGTGTCCGGCCTTCTTCCTGGATCTCCACGACTCCCCTGACCACGCACTTCCCGCGTCCGGTCAGGTAGGCGTCCCGGACCCCTGCGGTGCCCATCATGATCCCGCCGGTCGGGAAGTCCGGGCCGGGCATGATCTGCATCAGCTCTTCCGTGGATACGCCCGGTTCGTCGATGATCCGGCAGGTCGCCTCGCAGACCTCCCGGAGGTTGTGGGGCGGCATGTTCGTCGCCATGCCTACCGCAATCCCGCTCGATCCGTTGATGAGGAGGTTCGGGACCCGTGCCGGGAGGACGCTGGGCTCCTGGAGCGACTCATCGAAGTTGGGGACGAAGTCGACGGTCTCCTTGTCGATGTCGGTCAGGAGTTCCTCCGAGATCTTCGTGAGCCTTGCCTCCGTGTAACGCATGGCGGCAGCAGAGTCCCCGTCGACCGACCCGAAGTTCCCCTGACCGTCCACCAGCATGTGGCGGTAGGAGAAGGGCTGCGCCATCTTCACCAGCGTATCGTAGATGGCCGAATCACCGTGAGGATGGTACTTACCCATCACGTCTCCGACAACACGGGCGCTCTTCTTGTAGGGCTTGTCGCTGGTGTTGCCCATCTCCCACATGGCGTAGAGGGTGCGGCGATGGACCGGCTTTAAGCCGTCTCTCGCGTCAGGGATGGCGCGGCCGATGATCACGCTCATCGCGTAGTCGATGTAGCATGATTTCATCTCCTCTTCGATGTTGATCGGGACAACCTGGTCAGATGTCAAGGTTGTTCACCTCCTTTGCGTGCCGGCGGATGAAGTCCTTCCGGGCATCTACATTCTCACCCATAAGTTTCTCGAATATATCGTTCGCGTAGATCGCGTCCTCGATCTTGACCTGTTTGAGGATCCGGTTCGCCGGGTCCATCGTGGTGCTCCAGAGCTGGCCGGCGTTCATCTCACCAAGACCCTTGTAGCGCTGGATCGAGACGCCCTTCTCGCCCCACTCGGCGGTGATCTCCCGCATCTCCTCCTCGCGGTAGACATACCGCTCCTGTTTGCCCCGGGCGACCCGGAAGAGAGGCGGCTGGGCGATATAGATGTAACCGTGCTCGACGAGCCCCGTCATGTAGCGGTAGAAGAACGTGAGAAGGAGCGTCCGGATATGCGCACCGTCGACATCCGCATCGGTCATCAGGATGATCCGGTGGTAGCGGGCCCGCTCCGGGTCGAAACTGTCGCCAATCCCGGTGCCGATAGCCGATATCAACGCCTGAATCTCGGCGTTCTTCAGGCTCTTGTGCTCCGACGCCTTCTCGACGTTTAAGATCTTTCCCCGCAGGGGAAGGATCGCCTGGAACTTTCTGTCCCGCCCCTGTTTCGCGGAACCGCCTGCAGAGTCTCCTTCCACGATATAGATCTCGCTCTTCGCCGGGTCCCGCTCCTGGCAATCGGCGAGTTTCCCGGGGAGGCCGGTCGACTCCAGCGTGCTCTTCCGCCGGGCGAGCTCGCGTGCGTTCCTGGCGGCTTCCCGGGCCCGGGCAGCGGTCATCGCCTTATCCACAATTACCTGAAGGGTTTTGGGGTGCTCTTCGAAGTACTCGGTGAGCGACGAGTACACAAGCGAGTCCACGATGCCCCGGACGTTGCTGTTCCCGAGGCGCATCTTGGTCTGCCCCTCAAACTGCGGGTTGGCCACCCGGGTGCTGATGACGGAGGCGAGTCCCTCCCTGACATCTTCGCCCTTGACCTGGGCGTCGTTGTTCTTGAGGAGGTTGTTTCTGTGGGCGGCGCTGTTGATCGCCCGGGTGAGGGCACTCCGGAACCCCTCGAGGTGGGTGCCGCCTTCCCGGGTGTTCACGCTGTTGACGTAGGTGTAGATTGTCTCTGCGTATGAGTCGTTGTACTGCAGGGCCACCTCGACCTCGACCTTGCTCTCGGGGTCGCGCTTCTGGAAGTAGATGATATCGTCGTGGAGGCTCTCTTTCCCCTCGCCGATGTGGGCGACGAACTGCCTGATGCCGTCCTCGAAACGGTGGGTGACCGAGTCCCCGGTGCGTTCGTCCCGGAGGCTGATCGTAAGGCCGCTGTTTAAGTAGGCAAGCTCGCGGAGCCGGTGGTCCAGCACATCGTAGTCGAACTCGACGGTCTCGAATATCGACCGGTCGGGCTGGAACGTGATCCGGGTCCCCCGGAGCCGCTCGTAGTCGAGCGGCTGCCCGTCCCGGGCACCGTAGCGCTCCTCGTAGCGCATCTCCATCTCATGCTCGGTCTCCGGGTGGCAGGTGAGCGGCTTTGCAACCAGGCCCTGTCGGAACTGCATCGCATAGACGCTGCCGTCCCGGTAGACCGTCGCGTCGAGCCAGCTCGAGAGAGCGTTGACGACCGAGACGCCGACACCGTGCAGGCCGCCGGATACCTGGTAGGTGTTCTTATCGAACTTTCCGCCGGCGTGCAGCACCGTGAGAACGATCTCAAGAGCGCTCTTGCCGTACTGGGGCATGAGGTCGACCGGGATGCCACGGCCGTTATCGTCAACCGAGACCGAGCCGTCCCGGTTGACGACCACCTGGATCAGATCGCAGAACCCGGCGAGAGCCTCGTCTACGGCGTTGTCCACGACCTCGTAGACCAGGTGGTGCAGTCCCCGGGTCTCCGTGCTGCCGATGTACATGGCGGGGCGTTCCCGCACAGGCCTTAAGCCTTCCAGTACCGTGATGTGGGAGGCATCGTAGGTATCAGTCATGTGTGACCTCCGCTGAACGAGCGGCGTCCTGAATCACAGTAAAACTCACAATATATATGGGTTTTATAACCACTTATACTGTATGGCTCTGAGAAATTCATTGTTTTAGGGCTATCCTGTCTGTCCACGGTTTGATACGGTCTCCCCGGGAGCGCGCCCGAAAAGCTCCTCGATCTCGGTTCCCCGGAACTGCTCCGGCACCGTAAGGTCGTTGAGGTGATCGGCGGCGCCGAAGAAGGCTTTCTCGGGGGGCAGGCCGAAGTGCCGTGAAAGCAGCATCAGGTTGACGACGAACCCTCTGCCGAACTCGCTCTTTGCGGGCATACTTTCCCTATGCACCGCCGACTGATATGAACGATCCGTTTGCGGTTCCCACCCGGAGACCGGAGGCTTTCGGGCGTGGAGGCATGCCCCTCACGGCAAAAATTGGATCTCGTACTCATCAAGGGCGCAGGTAGATCAGGACCGTGGAGAGCACGATGAAGGCAAGCGTCGCGACAAAGAAGATGCTCTCTCCGGCATGGAGAGTTTTTCTCCCGATGTACAGGCTGGCGTTCGCCCCGTAGCCCCGGCAGAGCATGCTCGTGTAGGTGCGCTCGCCCTGCTCGTAGGACCGGATGAAGATCGTCCCGACCGTGTAGCCGATCTGGCGGAGCCGATAGCGGTAGGGGAGGGTGCGGTCGAGAGGGTCAAAGCACCGGGTCTCCATCGCGGTCCGTATCCTGCCGAACATATCGGCAAAGACGAAGATGTAGCGGACCATCATCCCGAGCGTGAGGGTGAACTCCCGGGGGAGGCCGAGCCTCCCCGCCGCCTCGATCATGTCCTGCATCCTCGTCGTCGATGAGAGCAGGATGATGAACGATATGCTGACGACGAACTTCACAAGGAGGATTGACGCAAACTGCACCGATTCTGCGTAGACCTCGATCCCGAAGGGCAGGGTCGCAATCGTGTGGAAGACATCGTAGTATGGGTTCTTCACGAATACCTGGAATCCGATCAGGAAGATCCCGAACGGCAGGATGAGCGCGAGCCTCCGGAGGTAGACCGTCGGCGGGAGGCGCGATGCGACCCAGAGGACGACAACGAGAGCAGCGAGGACGGCGCCGAGCTCGTAGACCTTCGTCGAGTACGGCAGGGCTACGATGGCCACGATGGCAGCGAGGGCTATGAGGAGTTTGATCCTTGCGTCCAGCCGGTGGACGACGCTCTCTCTGTAAGCATACTTCTCGATGAAGTAGAGGTCGTCGATCATTCTTGTCTCGTGTAGGCGTCGAGGAACGACTTCTTCGCCCCCTCGTAGGTGTAGGCCATATCGATGGCGACACCGCTCTCCTGCAGCGACCGGATCAGTTTCGGTACGATCGGCACGTCGAGCCGGGTCCGGGCGAGCAGTTCCGGCCGGGTGAAGATCTCCTCGACCGTCCCGGAGGCCACGATGCATCCGTGATCCATCACGTAGATGAAGTCCGCCACCTCCGCCACGAGGTCGACCTGGTGGGTCGAGAAGATCACCGTCATGCCGTACTCCTCGGGCAGCCGGTTGACGAACGCCACGAGGTCGGCGACGCCCTGGGGATCGAGCCCAGCAGTCGGCTCATCGAGCACCAGCACCTGCGGCTCCATCGCGAGAATGCCGGCAATGGCGACCCGTTTCTTCTCGCCGCCCGAGAGGTGGTGCGGCACGCGCTCGCGCAGGTCCTCGATCCCGAGGAGGTGCAGGGCCTCCTCGACACGATGGGCGACCGTCGCCGCGTCGAGGCCGAGGTTGGTCGGACCGAACGCAACGTCCTGCTCCACGGTGGGCGAGAAGATCTGGTCGTCGGAGTTCTGGAAGACGATCCCGACGAACTTGCGGATCTCGCGGACGTTCTCCTTCGTGATAGGCTCGCCCCTGACCAGCACCTCGCCGGACGTGGGCCTGAGTATGCCGTTGAAGTGCTTGAAGAGGGTACTCTTCCCGGCACCGTTCGGCCCGATGACGGCGATGCGAGACTTCCTCTTTGCGATGAAGTTCACGCCCTGCAGGGCGGGAACATTGCCACGGTAGATGTGAGTGAGAGCGCGGGTCTCGACCAGGTGCATAGTAGCAAAAAGTGGGAGTTTTTTGGGTATCTAATTATCGGGCCGTGCGGAGATTTTCGCAACGCCGAATACCAGTACGAGAATAAGAAGCGTACCGAGCACGATCGCAAGCACCTCTCCGGTCTTGTCCAGGCCGGGGATGCTGTAGTCGGGCATGAACGCCTCGTATGAGAAGTCGTTCCCGGTCGTGGCGATTGCCTGCTCCTCCGCGGCGCCGGCAGCCTCTTCATTAAGTTCGCTCCCCATGAAGGGCTTTGCGTCGTGGATGCTGAAGAACGCGCTCTCGAGGCCGTCGGGGTTTCCGGACGCGAGGAACGGCGCGGCAACGGCGATCACGAGAGCGATCGCCACGCCGATGATGACAAACTGTTTCGTCTCCATTACGCGCTCACCCCTCTCGGGTGCTCGAGGATGTCGGGCCGTGCCGATGCGATCAGGTAGAGAGCGACCGCAGTGATACCTCCCTCGATGAAACCGATGACGGCGTGGTATCCCCCCATGAAGGTGAGCCCAATAACGAGCGGGAATGTGCCAGCGATTGCGAGTTCGACCGCACAGAGGATCGCGGAGATGAAGAGCGACGCCCACCCGGCGATGAACGCGGCGGCATACGGGTTCCCTATCACGCCCTTGATGGCGGTGTAGCCGTAGTAGCCGACGAATCCGCCGATGACACCCATATTGATGATATTTGCGCCCATGACGGTGATGCCGCCGTCACCGAAGATGACACCCTGCACGAGGAGCACCAGCGTCAGGACAAAGACCCCTGCAAACGGCGATCCGAGGACGATTGCCGCAAGTGCCGCACCGACCATGTGGCCGCTCGTTCCCCAGGGAATGGGGATGTTCAATGCCTGGATGGCGAAGATGCCGGCGGCGAGCACGGCGACCAGCGGTATCTTCTCTTCTCCCATCGAGCGCCGCGCCCACCGGAGGGCGAGAGCAATGAAGATGAGGGCGATGACCCAGTAGACGAGGGCCTGCCCAATCGGAATAAACGCATCAGGTATATGCATAAAACACCCGAAGAATTGTATTACGTTTAGGTATTAATGTATTACTAAGCGCGAGGGTTGTATCAACCCGTAAGAATCTGACGTACTCCTGATGCGAAAAGTATGCCCATTGCCCTGACCAACGCGGGTTTCAGGGCAAGTTTGCGGATCAGGGTGCCCGGCCGGTCCATATCGCCGTGCTCTACGATCGTCTCGATGAGGTCGGGGTCGTTTAAGGCCCGGCAGAGGCGATCGATCTCCTCGGGCGTCATCCTCTGCCGCATTCTGAGCGCTTTCATACCGATATCGAGTTCTTTCCCGAAGTCTTCCTTCCAGCGCCGTTCGTAGTCCCGGAGGCTCCCGTCATCGAACGTGCCGCGCGCCAGGCAGGCCGCCGCGACCTCAGCGGCGTGTTTTGCCGACCGGATGCCGGTGTAGACCCCGCCCCCCGACGTGGGTTTGGCAAACCCTGCCGCGTCGCCGACGAAGAGCGCCCGGTGGCCGTAGGTCTGCGGCATAATCCCGAGCGGGATGACCCCGCTCGCGAGGTGGAGCGAGTTCCCTCCAAAGCGACCGATGAACCGGTCGAAGTGGTCCTTCGCGTGCTCCCGTGCGCAGAGCCCGACACGGGCCCGGGTCCCCGAGACCGGGATCACCCACCCGAAGAAGTCGGGCGAGGCGTTGGGGTGCAGTTCCACGTAGCGCGGGTCCAGTGCATAGGGCACCTCCGCCTGTATCCCGGCAAGGTAGATCTCCGAACGCCGGAGGCCGAGCATGCGGGCGACGGAACTCCGCGGCCCGTCCGCAGCGATGACGAGGCGGAACGGGATCTCCTCGCGCCCGCGGACACCCCGGGTCTGGAGAGAGGAACCCTGGATGCCCGATACGCTGGTCTTTACGAGGAACTCCGCCCCGGCATCCGCCGCTCTCCGTGCCATCTCGCGGTCGAGGAGGCCCCGGTCCACGACATACGCCTTGGTGACCCGTGCATCGAAGAGGAGTTCTCCGCCGAGACCCGAGACCATGCGGGCGCCGCTCACCTCGTTCTCTACCGATCGCTCTGAGACGCCGCACTCGGCAAACGCGGACGCGGAGAGCAGTCCTGCGCACTGCACGGGGTAGCCGATCGTCCCGTGCAGACCAGATTACCATGCCCCGCACACGTGCATTTCCGGTGCCGGTTGCCTGCCCCGTGCTTGCAGGCCGGCACCCGGTTCCTGAGTAGAGTGGACGTCTGGCAACATAAAAGGGAGCGGGTGGGAGGAGCGAGGGTTTGGGGTGACTGCGCACCTCGCACCTCCGGTGCTCGAGCTCCTGCCCTCCGGCCCGCCCCCTATTACACTTGGCAGTTATCGCCACGCACTGCCCCCGCCCCCGGGGGCGGGGGAGGAGGCCGGAGGCCGGGCGGGGTGGGGTGACAAGTGCGGAACTCTGAGGGTCGGAGACAGGGGAGGGGGATGTTCCCCCCTCCCGTCAGCCCCTCCCCCAATCGCGATATCCACTGGAAATCCGTGTGTGGGTTTATAGCGTCCTGAGGAACGGCGGGCGCGATATCCAAATCCCCCAAACCCCCTCCCCGCCCCCGCGCCCCCGTCCCCATAGCTGCGTATTTGACGGATCATCCCCCAACTAGTACGAAATGCCTGATATACGGGAGTTCAAGTGGAAGCAATGCCTGGTCGTGCGCGCCGACGTCAAGATGAGTTGCGGCAAGAAGTGCGCACAGATCGCCCACGCCGCCATCGGGGCCTACGAGAAGGCCGACAAGATCGCGCGGAAGGCCTGGCTTGACGAGGGACAGAAGAAGGTGGTGCTGAAGGCATCGACCGAGCGGCAGCTCTTTGAACTCAAGACGATTGCAGAGCGGGCGGGCATCCCCGCATCGATCATCCAGGACGCCGGGATGACCGAGATCCCGCCGGGAACCGTGACCGCGCTCGGTCTCGGGCCCGCCCGTGCCGAAGACCTCGACCGGATCACCGGCGACCTCTCCCTGCTATGATGCCCTCGCCCTATCCCCTCGAAGAGGAACTGGGGATGCGCTACTACGCCTCCGATGCCCCCGGCATCGGCGGGCGGCTCCGCTCAAGTCACGAGGACTTCGTCGTCGAAGAGCTGCCGCTCCCGATCAGCGATCCCGATGGGCCGTACCTGATCTGCCGGCTCACCAAGACGAACTGGGAACTCCAGCGGGCGGTCAAGGAGATTGCAAAGCGGCTCGGCATCAGCCACCGGCGGATCGCCTGGGCGGGGACCAAGGACAAGAACGCGGTGACCACCCAGTTCATATCGATCTACGACGTCTCGCCCGAAGCGGTCGGGCAGGTGCATCTTGCGGATATCACGCTCGAGGTCGTCGGGCGGTCGCAGCACTCGCTCGTCCTCGGGGGCCTCGCAGGCAACCGGTTCGATATCACCATCCGGGACTGCATCGCAGAGGATCTCCCGGCGCGGGTGCAGGCGGCGACGGAGGTCGCGTCCGTCGGGATACCGAACTACTACGGGCTGCAGCGGTTCGGCGTCGTCCGGCCGGTCACCCACGTCGTCGGCGAGAGCATCCTCAAGGGCGATTACGAGGGCGCCGTGGCCACGTATGTCGGCCGGTCATACCCCCGGGAATCGGAGGTTGCGCAACAGGCCCGGACTCACTTCGCAAAGACCCGGGATGCACGGGCGGGGCTCGCCGCCCTCCCCGTCCAGATGACCTACGAGCGGGCGATGTTGAACCACCTCGTTGCGAACCCCGGCGACTATGCCGGTGCGCTTCAGGCGCTCCCCCCGAAGCTCCTCTCGCTTCTCGTGAGCGCGTTCCAGTCGTATCTCTTCAACAGCGCGCTCTCCTCCCGTATAGAAGCCGGCCTTTCGCTGACCGAGCCCGAGGTCGGCGACCGGCTGCTCTTTGCAAACGGCCGTGAAGACATCGTCTCCGCGCGGAACCGCCAGGCGGCCCTGCTGCAGATCCGTCGCGGCCGGTGCCGGATCGCTCTCTTCATCCCGGGCTCGGAACCGATAGTGTCGCACGGGCCGATGGATGAGATCCTGCAGGAACTCCTGCAGAAATCGGGGATCGACACCGGGAATTTCGAGCGCGCCTCCCGGTTCGTCTCGACAAAGTTCGCCGGGGTCCTCCGGCCGATCAGCCTCACCACCGACGTGGAGGCGGATGTGGTCGATGCGAGCGTCAGGCTCAGGTTTACGCTCCCTCCCGGCCACTACGCGACGACGGTCTGTCGGGAGTACATGAAGGCGGACCCCTATATGATGATCTAG
>LDZU01010038.1_pt1 | contig 11066 bp, 10 predicted proteins | sample 615531 | NCBI WGS metagenome assembly LDZU01 (sample SAMN03408293, study PRJNA278302) | terrestrial metagenome | isolation source: oil reservoir sample SB2 | place: USA: Alaska, North Slope, Schrader Bluff formation | collected 2011-09 | reverse complement strand
GGTGGGGGAGAGAATAGCCCCGGACTTTAGCCCATGATAACAAAAAAGCCCGCTGAAACGGGCTTTTTGTATGTAAGAGAGGATGGTGATAAATATCAAAGGGTCGGTATGATTTCGTCAATGAGTCCTAACAGTGTTTCCAGCTCTTCCGGCTGACGGTCTGCCATGTGGGCAATCCGGAAGGTTTTTTCCTTCAGGTCCCCGTAGCCATTGGAAATCTGGTACCCCCTTTCACCCAGTTTGGTATTCAGATCCTTCACGGAAATACCCCGGGTGTTTTTTATACAGGTCACGGTGTTGGACGCATACTCTTCCAACGGAAAAAGTTCAAAATGTTCCTTTGCCCAGGCACGGGTCCGTTCAGCCATTTTCAGATGACGTGCAAAGCGGTTTTCAAGCCCTTCTTCATTCAGGATATAATCCAGTTGGACATCCAAAGCGAACATGTGGCTTAGGGATGGTGTGGAAGGATACTGATAGGGTTTTTTCAGGATATATTTGTACAGATCCAGAAGATCCAGATATCCGCCCCGATATTTCACCTGTTTGCCGTATTCCAGAGCCCGCTCGCTGGCTGAACACATGGAAAATCCCGGAGGAAGACCGATGGCTTTTTGGGTGGAAGTGATACATATATCCACGCCCAGCTCATCGACGGGAATGGGGGTACCCCCCATGGAAGAGACGGCATCCATGAGCCATAAAACATCGGGATACTTTTTCCGGACCTCGGCGATGTCTTCCACAGGATTCATCAAGCCCGTGGATGTCTCGTTATGGGTAATGGTAAAAACATCGTATTTCCCGGTGGACAAATATTCATCTACGATTTCCGGAGTCGTCGGATGTCCCCATTCCGCCCGGACAAGGTCCACCGGGACATTATTGCATTCTGCCAGTTTGGCCCAGCGGTCGCCAAAAGCTCCCACAGAGAAAACTACAGCTTTTTTTGCCGTGACAGACCGGATGGATCCCTCCATCAGGCCTGTGCCTGATGTGGTTGATAAAAGTATGGGGTTCTGTGTCATAAAGACTTTTGCAACTTTTTCCGATACCCGTTTCTGAAGCTCGGTGGCGTCCTTGGTCCGGTGACCGATCATGGGCGTCCCCATGGCTTCAAGAACTTCCGGCCTGACGTCAACCGGTCCGGGAATAAAGAGTTTTTTGTGCATAGGACCTCCTAGAAATTTGGGTTATTTTAAACATATCAATGAACAAATACAGGTAAAAGTTTAAAAAAAACGACAATTATTTTTTATTTCTCAAAATATGTCGGATAATTGTATCTGTTTCCGCTTCGGGATTCTCCAGGGCAAACCGCTCCACGGCTTTCAAGACATCAGTCTTCCGAAATCCCAGCGTTTCCAATCCGGCAAGGGCTTCTTCCACCCGCCGCTCCATGGGACCTGCTGGTGCTGAGCCGGTCATTTCCGCCAGTTCTTCTTCAGACAGCTTTTCTTTAAGTTCAATGATGATCCGCCGTGCCTTTTTTTCACCGACGCCGGGAATCCTGGTCAGGCTTTTGATATCTCCCGACAGGATACAGCGCCGGAATTCATCAGGTTTGATACCCGAGAGCATGATTTGTGCATTGCGGGGACCGATGCCATTCAGGGAGATGAGTTTTAAAAAGAGATTCTTTTCCTCGGGATCAGCAAAGCCGTAGAGGCTTATGATATCCTCCCGGACGTGCAGGTAGGTAAATAACTGACAGGATTCACCGGTTTCCGGCAGGGATTCATAGGTATTCAGCGTGATAAACACATCGATATCCACAGACCCCGCCTGAATAACGGCAGTATCAGGATGTTTTTCTGTCAGTATCCCTCGGAGACTTGATATCATCGGGATCTCCTTTGTGTGTTTTCCGGGGTCATCAGTGATTCGTATTTCATGTGGTGGCAATGGGTCAGGGCGATCGCCAGGGCATCGGATGTGTCCATTTCCGGCGGGAGGCTTGCCAGTTTTAAGAGTTTCATCACCATGTACCGTACCTGTTCCTTGGATGCCCCGCCATTTCCTGTCAATGCCTTTTTGATATAGCGGGAAGCATATTCAACGACGGGAATGTCCAGATTCCGGGCCGCCACCATCAAAACACCCCGGGCATGCCCCAATAGGAGGGAGGTGCGGGGGTTCCGGTTGGAATAGGTTTCTTCGATGATCACCAGTTCCGGTTTGTAATGGATGATTACATTCCCCAGTTCCCGGTACAGATGGTACAATTTATCCGAAAAGTTCATGGTCCGGCTGTTTCTGATTACACCGGTGGCAATAAACCGGGTATGATGGGGCTTATACTCAATGAGTCCGTATCCGGTGGTGTTCAACCCCGGATCTATGCCGAGTATGATCACTCATTCTCCAGCGCGTTCATGATCTCTTCCGGGATATCTGAATTTTCCCAGATGTTCTGGATATCATCATGATCTTCCAGAAGATCATAGAGTTTCATGAATTTTTCCGCCGTGTGTTCATCTTCAATTTTTACCGTTGTACCGGGGACCTGAGAGATTTCCGCACTTTCTATGGGATATTTTTTCTCCAGGATTTCATGGATATCGTTAAAAAGAGAGGGATCGGTGCTGATTTCGAAATAATCGCCATCCCGTTTCATGTCCTCGGCTCCGGCTTCCAGTACATCCACCATCAGCTCATCTTCATCCACACCTTCTACCGGTATCAGGATGACACCCTTGCGGGTAAAATTCCAGGCAACCGATCCGTTCTCCCCCAAATTTCCCCCGTGTTTGCTCAGGATATGACGGATTTCGGAAACCGTCCGCTGTTTGTTGTCTGTGACTGCTTCCAGTAAAAGCGCCACTCCCCCCGGACCATATCCTTCATAGGTGATTTCCTCGTAGTGAACTCCCTCCAGCTCACCGGTCCCCTTTTTTACGGCCCGCAGGATTGTATCGTTGGGGATATTACTTGCCCGGGCTTTCAACAAGGCGGTCCGCAGACGGGGATTGGCATTCTCGTCGCCACCCCCTTCACGGGCAGCAATGCTGATCTCCTTCAGCAGTTTTGTCCAGATTTTTGCTCGTTTGGCGTCCTGGGCCGCCTTCCGGTGCTTGATGTTTGCCCACTTTGAATGACCGGCCATTGATACCTCAATATTTGTTCTTCTGTCGTTTTTTATGGATATAAATTTCCGGATTTCTTGTGTTTCCGGAATTCAGGGTAAATTTAAAAATTCCTTCATTCATTGCACAGAATAATCAGGGGATCATCCGGAGTACATCTCGTTGATCAGGGCTGCATACCGGGATTCTACAACCTGTCGCTTGATTTTCAGGGTGGGTGTCAGTTCGTCTTTTTCTATGCTGAAGGGTTCGGGCAGCAGGATGAATTTCTTAACCTGTTCGTACCGTGAAAAAGGTTTCATCCGGTCTTCAACCTCTTTCCGGATGATGTGGAATATTTCCGGATCTTTCACAGCCTCTTCCAGTGGGAGGATCGGTTTCCCTTGCTTTTCGTAGTATTTCGCCAGGGTCTCCTGGGATAGGACAATCAAGGCACTGACAAAATTCCGACCATTGCCTGTGACCATGACCTGTTCAATCCAGGGGCTTGTCTGCAGGGCATTTTCAAGGGGCTGGGGACTGATGTTCTTTCCTCCGCTTGTGACTATGATGTTTTTCAGCCGGCCGGTGATATAAATGAATTGATTCTCATCCAGCGTTCCCAAATCCCCGGTGTGAAACCAACCATCCCTGTCGATGGCTTCCGCTGTTAATTCCGGATCCTTGTAATACCCCTGAGTCACATTCTCACCCCGGACCAAAATCTCCCCTTCTTCGGAAATTTTCACCTCGTTGCAGTCAATGGGCTGACCGACTGAACCGGAACGGTTCGCTTCCGGTTTGTTCAGGGCAATAATCGGTGCTGTTTCCGTCAATCCATATCCTTCAATGACACTCAGGTGGATAGACCGGAGAAAATCGCCAATTTCCGGTGTCAGAGGAGCTCCGCCAGAGATAAACATGCGGAGTTGTGGACTGACGGCTGCCAGGATTTTTTTGTATACCAGTGCATTGTAGAGCCTGTCTTTAAAACGGTCGGCAATGTTGTATGTGACTTCACCCTGTGTATACCTGAAATGTTTTGTTCCCTGGGCCATGGCACTTTTGAAAATGGTCCGTTTCAAATCCGACATAACAGAAATTTCTCCCTGAAGATTTTCGTAGATTTTTTCCAAAAGCCGGGGGACTGTATTGATGATGGTCGGTTGAATTTCTTTGGCATTGTCAATGACGGTTGCAATGCTTTCAGCGTAGGCAATCTGAGCGCCGACGAAAAGGGGACAGTAATATCCGGCCATGCGTTCAAAGGCATGACTCAATGGCAAGAAGCTGAGGAAACGGTCTGAAGGGTAAATGGGAAGAGACCGGATGGCGGAGAAAGCATCTGTGATGATATTCCGATGAGTCATCAGCACACCTTTAGGCTCCCCCGTGGTTCCGCTGGTGTAATTGATGGCAATCACAGCCTCAGGATCCAGCTCGGTGAGGCTATCCAGGTAGGCAATCCGTTCATCCATATCTGTTTTTGATAGTCTGAGCCATCGAAGATGGGGGATATCATCCCGTATCCGGTCGATGGAATACAGGGAAATTCCAAGCTCCTTCAGCATTGCTTCATGAGGCTCCAGAAGATCCCGGTTTTCTACAAAGAGGGCCCTGGCTTCCGAATGCCGGAGCATGTTTTTCGCGTGTTCGCTGCTCAGGCTTGTATAGAGGGGGACCAGGACTGCGCCAATACTTTGAACGGCCAGATCAATGACCGGCCATTCAAAACGGTTTCCACTCATGAGGGCGATTTTATCACCGGATGTAAATCCCTCTTTTTTTAAAAAGGAGGTCATTCGGACGATGATATTGCCCAGTTGGTCAAAGGTGATAGATTCGTATTCCGGGCCGTCAAATTTCTGATAAACTGCCGGCCGGCTCTGCTGAGTCTGGATCTGCTCCCAAATAACTTCCGGAATCGTTTTCATTTTTTTTCCCTCCGTTTGTTTAAATTTAACACTTTTTAACACTCAACACTCAATTCATCCTTCAAAACAAATATCCCAACCCAATATAAAGCCCCACATCCCCGTCGTTTTTATCAGCCGCCAGACCACAATCCACGGCGATGATAAAATTTTCATTCATGGCGATACGGAAACCGCCGCCGTAAGCCAGGTGGAGTTCATCATCCCGGACTGTGATTTTTTCGTCATCAGGAGCTCCGCTTTGGTTGTAATCCCAGCGGTTTGTCACCATCCCTCCATCCAGGAAAGTATTCAAAGCCAGGTAAAAATTCTGATTCAGCAGGGTGAAATATGTGAATTTCCACCGGAGTTCGGCATTGCCGAAGGCCACGCCTTCCCCTGTCAGGCGGTTCCGGAAGATACCACGGATGGTTTTCGCTCCTCCAAAGGCATCCCGGGTCTGATACGAGTTAATGTAGTAGGGAAGCATATAAAAGGGAATATTTCCGCTGAGTTTTCCCTGATATCCCAGGCGAAGGGCAAGGGACAGGTCCCGGGGGATCAGAGTCAAATAGTGACGGTGGGTCAGGCTGAGTTGTGTATAGTCGCCTTCGTCATTACCCAGGAGGGAGGGTGCCGCTACCAGAAAAATCTCGGTCCATATACCCTGCATGGGATTGGCTTCATTGTCGCGGGAATCGTAGATGGCTCCGAGTTTCAGGAAGCTTGTGGCACCGCCATCGGCCTGATCGGCGGGGATAATCCCCCACCGGACATATTTGTCAAAAAGTCCTTCTACATCCGGCAGTTTGTCGGCATCTTCCTGCCCTTCATTCAGGGATTCGATATCCACCGGCCCGATATCATGACCGAAATAACCGAAACCGGCCAGCCAGCGAAGATTTTTATGCATCAATTGTCCCTGAAAGTCAGAGGTCACCCTGAAGAGTTTGCGTTCGTGACGGTAGTACACCCGGGAAATATAGTCCGGATTGGCCGGATCGTCATCCACAAAAGATTTATTAAAGGTGGATTCAACCCCGTTAAAACCATAAAAATCCAGTGCTTTTTCCGTTAAATAATTGATTTCAGCCGTCACCCGGATACCATAGGGCATAAGGTATTTGGAATCAAAAAAGAGCTGGTTGATCCCGCTTCCCTTGGTTGTTCTGGACCATTCTCCGTAAATGGAATAATGGTAATCCGGGTATATACTTCCATCGCCATAATTAAAAAAGTTTAGGACAATGCCATAACGGAAGCCCGTATCGGTGTTATAGGCAATAGCCGGGACACCTCCCACGTTCCAGCCGGATTTTGCATCGGGTGCAGGTGATTCTCCCACAGCCAGACAGAATCCTCCCAGCAGTAAAAAAAGGAAGGGTCCTTTCAAAAGATACGTTCCTTTCATGGTTTCCCCTGTGTTTTACTTTCATCGTAAATACCAATCCGGCTGTATTTATCCAGCCTCTTTTCCAACAGTTCATCCAGTGTGAATTGTTTGAGTTTATGCAGTTCTTCCAGAATCACATCTTTGAGAATTTTCGCCATTTTCCGGGGATTGCGGTGGGCTCCCCCCAGGGGTTCCGGAACCACCCGATCTGCGATTCCCATATCGAAAAGATCTTGGGCTGTGACCTTCATGGCTTCGGCAGCCTGTGGTGCCCGGGAGGCATCGCGATAGAGTATGGAAGCACAGCCTTCCGGTGTGATGACGGAATACCAGGTATGCTCCAGCATCACCAGGCGGTCTGCCACACCAATACCCAGAGCTCCACCGCTGGCCCCTTCACCGATTACGATGCTGAGAATGGGAACACTCAGCCTTGACATTTCAAACAAATTCCGGGCAATGGCCTCACCCTGCCCGCGTTCTTCCGCTTCCAGCCCGGGATAGGCACCGGGTGTATCAATAAAAGTAATGACCGGCTTATGGTATTTTTCCGCCAGTTTCATCAAACGGAGAGCTTTCCGGTATCCTTCAGGCTGGGGCATGCCAAAATTCCGGACCATGTTTTCTTTTACATTCCGACCTTTTTGATGACCCATGATCATCACGCCTGTTTCGGCAATCTGGGCAATACCCCCGACGATTGCCGGATCATCCGCAAAACACCTGTCCCCGTGAAGCTCGGTCCAGGTGTCAGTGATCTGATGGATATAATCCAGGGTATAGGGCCTGTCCGGATGCCGGGCAAGCTGGACTCTCTGCCAACGGTTCAGGTTGGCGTAGGTTTTTTGTGCCAGTTCCTCAAATTCTTTTTCCAATACCCGTATTTGCACACTGTGGTTTTCACCGTACAGTTTTTCGCGCTCTTTCAAATCCCGGATTTGGGCTTCAATTTCCGAGAGTTCCCGTTCAAAATCCAAAATAATTTTTGCCATATCCCTACCGTGTTCTGCTAATGGTTCGCACCAACAATTCCACATCCATCATGATGGAATAATTCCGCATGTAAAAGGTCATGTACCGTTCATGCTCTTCTTCGGATATTTCTCCGGATTTTTCAAGCTGAAGAAGGCCTGTCAATCCAGGTTTGTAATATCTTTTATGATCTGCACATGCCGGATCGTCTCCCACGAATGTCCAGTCCCCTTTCAAGATGAGGAACAATTTACCATACCCCTGGGCCAGAGGGGACTTAAAAATAGCGCTGACTGCTGCAGGAAGTGCCAAAAGAATCAGCAGGATCAAACTGACAACGACATCAAAGGTCCGTTTAATAAAGGCGCTGACCGGCTGATAAATATTGAATTGCATATCCACCATGGAAATATCTTCAATGTTTTCCAGGTGAGTTTTCCCGTAGATGGTATCCAGATTTTCGGGGACAATTTTAATATTTACCGGCATCGTTTGAAGCCGGTTCATGATTTGCATCATATCTGAGCTCCGGGTTTCACCGGGGGCAAAGATGATTTCATCGATGTGTTTCATCCGGACGATTTCGGGGATATCTTCAATCCGGCAGATGGTCATGGGGTGGTTGAAATTCAGGCCGGCAAATCCCACAAAGAGGTAACCTGTTTCCGGATGCGCCGTCAGGGCTTTTGCAATTTGTTCTCCCTTGCTGCCGGTCCCCACCACCAGGGTTTTCCGAAGGGTGGATGTATCGTCTGTCCGTTTTCGGAGGAAAATGTGGTAAACCAGCCTCCATCCCGGTAAAAACAGGAGGGTGAGTAAAAAGGCAATGAGAAATACCAGGCGGGAATGGGCAATTGGCGGCATGAAAAAGGTGATGGACCCGTTGATGAGTCCACCCAATACAACACCGGCAAAGGTCCGGGTATAATCAAACTTCCGGTTTCTCAGGGTCCCCAGGGCCAGGATGGCACCCAGATAGACGGCAGCGTAGAGGGGAATGATGGGCTGATAGGTGAAAAACCATGAAGGATCCCTGAAGCGAATCACCAGAGCCAGGGCATGGGCCAAAGCGATCAGGAAAAGATCGAAAAGGGGAGCCCGGAGCTGGTAAAGAATCCTCACAAAAAATTTAAAAAGCAGGTGGAGGAAAATGCCCAGGCGGAGGACCAAGACTGTAAAAAGTCGTTTGCCGGGACCAAAATGTTTACGGACAAACTGATCCATGGCCCGGTAAAAGGCAATCAGGCTGTCAAAAGGGGCTGATTTGGAACTTTCCCCTTTGTAATGAACGATGGTAGTATCCGGAACATAGGTTACCTGGTAACCAGCTTCCCTAACCCGGTAACACAAATCCAGATCTTCCCCATACATGAAAAAGCGCTCGTCAAAGCCTTTCAGTGACTGAATCAATTCTGTCCGGCAGAACATAAACGACCCGCTGACGGCATCAACGGGATAGCTTTGATCAGGATCCAGGTAAGTCAGGTTGTATTTTGCCAGAAAAGAGTTCCCGGGGAAAAGGGCACTGAGTCCCAGCATTTTGGGAATCGCCACCGAAGGCCGGGGAAAGCTGCGTCGGCAGGCCAATTGAAGGGTCCCGTCAGTGTTCAGGATTTTACAGCCTGCCAATCCTGTTTCAGGATGATCCTCCATAAACTGCATCATCACAGTCAGGGTATCTTCCCGGATAATGGTGTCCGGATTGAGAAAAAGGGTATATTTTCCCCGGGCAGTTTTCAGGGCCTGATTGTTTGCCTTTCCAAATCCCAAATTTTCTGAATTGGCAATCAGGTGGACATCCGGGAAAGTTTTCCGGACCATGTCCGGTGTACCGTCCACGGACCGGTTGTCTACTACAAAAATTTCCGTCAATAGATTCCGGGAAGCTTCGCGAACGGATTGAAGACACTGACGCAGAAAATCACGGACATTATAACTGACAATAATAATGGAGATATCGAATGATGAATCTGAAGAATGTGTGTGTTTCATACGTTTATGACGGATTATGACCTGTGAAACAGACTGTTGAATTTCAGTTTCCAAACCATGAGAACCGCCTCCCGGATGATTTTTTTGGACATTTTGGATTGCCCTACGGTGCGGTCAACAAAAATAATGGGAACCTCATGAAAACTGTAGCCTTTTTTCCAGGCGCGGAAATTCATTTCGATCTGGAATGAATAGCCCTGGGATTTGATGGTATCCAGATCAATGTTTTTGAGTAAGGTGCTTTTCCAGCATTTGAAGCCGGCGGTTCCGTCTTTGATGGGCATACCTGTAATCAGGCGGGTATACCAGTTGGCTCCGTAACTGAGAATCAGGCGGTTCAGGGGCCAGTTCACCACATTGATTCCTGTCACATAACGGCTGCCGATGACCCAGTCGTATTCTTCTGCCGCTTTAAAAAGTTTTATCAGATCTTTTGGATCGTGGGAATAATCGGCGTCCATCTGGGCGATCAGGTCATATCCGTGAGCCAGTGCATAATGAAACCCCTTGATGTAAGCAGTCCCCAGTCCCAGTTTTCCCGGGCGTACAATGAGATGGAGCCCCTTATCGTTTTTTTGCATATCCCGGATCAGATCCGCAGTCCCATCGGGAGAATTGTCATCCACAATCAGGATATCCAGCGGATTCAGCTCCAAATTCCGGATATCCCGGATCAGGTTGCCCACATTGGCAATTTCATTATAGGTGGGAATAATAACGATGCGTTTCAATATCCTGTTTCCTTTATGCGTTTGAGGATTGTTTTCAAGGGTGTCAGGGGGATATTGGGCAAGGATTGCACCCGGCTGATATCCAGTCCGCCCTTTAACGGCCGGGGTGCCGCCAATGCCAGCCGGTCCGTGGTGATGGGATGGATCAGGGTTTTGTCCAGATCAAAAATGTCACTGACCAGACAGGCAAATTCATAACGGTTCAAATAATCCGACCCCCCATAATGGATAACTCCTGTAAGCTCCAATTGATCCAAATGTTTCACGGCCAGTGCCAGATCGTCGCTCCAGGTGGGATTGTTGTACTGGTCGTCCACAACATGAATGAGTTTATGGTTCCTAAGGCTTTCCACGACCCAGCGGACAAAGCTTGCCTTTTCGGTGGGGCCTTTGCCGAAAAGGACGTTGGTGCGAATGATCAGATGATTATTGAGGATACGCCGGATCTGGGATTCCCCGCCTAATTTGGATAAGCCGTAGATGTTGATGGGGTCTGGACACGCTGTTTCGTTGTAGGGACCGTCTTCTCCGTTGAAAAGGTAGTCGGTACTGAAATGGATCAGCTTACATGGGTTCAGTGAACACCATTCTGCCAGATAGCGCGGACCGAAGGTATTTACGGCAAAAGCAGTATCGATGGATGTTTCGCAATCATCCACATTGGTAAAAGCCGCCGCGTTCAGAATCAGGGATGGTTTGAATTCATTGCACAGAGTGAATACGGCATTTTTATCACAAATATTCAGGGGGGAATAGGAAGTGCCGGGACTCAAAATATGGTCGTGAATATCTGTTGAAAGGATATTCCACGTGCTATCCCCATAGACCCGGGTCAGATGATAACCCAGCAACCCGTTTCCGCCTGTAATCAGTACATTTTTTGCTTTCATGGCTCTTATGTTCAAAAGCATTGTGAAAATCAATGAAATATAAGGGATTTCCCCCATGAATAAAAAGAACGTTTAGACGTTGTCGGTAGTCATCAGTCGGCAGTGGACAG
>LDZU01006151.1_pt1 | contig 11083 bp, 13 predicted proteins | sample 615531 | NCBI WGS metagenome assembly LDZU01 (sample SAMN03408293, study PRJNA278302) | terrestrial metagenome | isolation source: oil reservoir sample SB2 | place: USA: Alaska, North Slope, Schrader Bluff formation | collected 2011-09 | reverse complement strand
TTTACTATATACTCAATACTCGATACTGAATACTGATAATATATGGATTTCAGGTGATACCTCCCCTGAATATCTTGCAGTATCGGAATTTCAATAATTCCGATACTACTAAATAATATAAGTATTATTTCTTCAATAAGGAACAATATATTTTGATTTTGATTCAGGAGTTCTCAAGGGGAAGTATTCCCCTTGATTATCTTGTTGGTATTTTTTTGATTTATTTATGGTATCGGAATTTTATAGAAATTCCAAAACTTGTTAAAAATAAAAGATAAGAAAGTAAATACAAAATATTAAATAATATGATAAATAAATACAAATCTCGAGTTAAAAGATAAAAAAACTGGAGGGGGTTTTATATTTTGGAATTAAATGAATTAAAAGAAATGAAAATTAGCGAACTATGTAAGATTGCTAATGAGTATGATATTAATAATTGTGCCAGAATGAAAAAGACTGACTTGATTTTTAATATCTTAAAAGCTCAGACCGAAAAACAGGGTTATATGTTTTCGGAAGGCATTCTGGATATTATGAAAGAAGGGTTTGGTTTTCTCAGAACCGGAGGATATTTGCCAGGTCCCAATGATGTCTATATTTCCCCATCTCAAATAAAAAGGTTCAATTTAAGTAACGGAGATCTTGTTTCCGGACAGGTGCGCTATCCCAAAGAAGGTGAAAGATATTTTGCTTTACTTAAGGTAGAGGCAGTTAACCATGAAGATCCAGAATTATCCAAAGAACGTATAGATTTTGAAAATCTAACCCCACTTTTCCCTATGGAAAAGTTTAATTTAGAAACAAAATCAAATGAGTTTGCTACTAGAGTAATTGACCTTTTTGCACCTATAGGGAAAGGACAAAGAGGTTTAATTGTATCCCCTCCTAAAGCTGGAAAAACAACTCTCCTGGAAAAAATAGCCAATGGTATTATTACCAATCATCCAGATACTATTTTGATGATATTATTAATTGATGAAAGACCTGAAGAAGTTACTAATATGAGACGCTCCGTATCTCAAGCCGAGGTTATTAGCTCTACTTTTGACCAACCTATTAACAATCATATCAAGGTGGCTGAAATTGTATTAGAAAGAGCAAAGAGACTTGTTGAGCTAAAACATGATGTGGTTATTCTATTAGATAGTATTACCAGATTAGCCAGAGCATATAACTTGAATATTCCTACCAGTGGGAAAACCTTATCAGGGGGATTGGATTCCACTGCTTTATACTATCCCAAAAGATTTTTTGGAGCAGCCAGAAATATAGAAGAGGGAGGTAGTTTAACTATTCTGGCCACTGCTCTGGTTGAAACAGGTAGTCGTATGGATGAAGTGATCTTTGAAGAGTTTAAGGGTACTGGTAATATGGAGTTGCGCCTCGACCGTGAAATTTCTGATAGTCGTATTTTTCCGGCTATTGATATTAAACGTTCCGGAACCAGAAAAGAAGAGTTATTGTTAGATGCTGACCAGTTAAGCAAAGTTTGGTTAATGAGACGAGCTTTATCCAGCCAGAGTAGTATTGATGCCATAACTTTACTTTTAAATAGATTAAAAAAGACTAAAAATAACAAAGATTTTTTAAATACTATCAAAGATGAAAATAACAACCGTTAATTAACAAAGTAAATGCCTTTGACGCCCAGAATTAATTATGTTATAATCTCTTTGACCTTCACCTTATCATCTATCTACGGTAGGGAGAGGGTGGAGTTCTGTGTAGAAAGTGCTCATGTTTTACTAATTATTTTAGAAAACAAAAAATGAAGGTGAGTAAATAATGAAAAAAGGAATTCATCCTAAATATGGGAAAGCCAAAGTAATATGTGCCTGTGGGAATACTTTTGAGACCCAATCCACCAAAGAGATAATCAGGGTAGAAGTCTGTTCTGCTTGTCATCCTTTTTTTACTGGTAAACAAAAAATATTTGATTCTGCTGGTAGGGTTGAGAAATTTAATCGGAGATATAATTTGGAGGATCAGGATTTAGAAGAATCCACAGAAAACCAGGGCAACAAATAATAATATAATAACGGTAAGTGAATAATGGACAGGTTAAAATAGGATAAAGAAAAATAAAAAAACAGGGCAAATGCTCTGTTTTTTATTATCTTATTACCTATATAAAAGGGGGTATTAGCAAGATGAAAGAAACCGTTAGTGGTGGTAGCATTGAGGTTATTTGTGGTAGTATGTTCAGCGGTAAAAGTGAAGAACTGATTAGGAGGGTCCGCCGGGTCCAGATTGCCAGAAAAAAAATAAAAATATTCAAACCATTGATAGATTATCGTTATCATGTGCAATATATCTATTCTCATAATGGTAGTAAATTAAAAGCAACCTGTATTGAAAATCCAGAGGAAATTTTAAAATTAGTAAAATCTGATATAGAGGTAATTGCTATTGATGAAGCTCAATTTTTTGATGACCGGATCATTGAGGTATGTCAATTATTGGCTAATCAAGGCAAACGAGTAATTGTAGCTGGACTTGATCAGGATTTTAGAGGCGAACCATTTGGTCCCATGCCCATCTTGCTGGCTATTGCTGAATATGTTGATAAATTACATGCAATTTGCATGATATGTGGGAAACCAGCAACTAGAACTCAAAGACTGGTTAATGGTAAACCGGCTGATTATAATGACCCAATTATCCTGATAGGTGCTAAAGAAAGTTATGAGGCGAGATGTCGCCAACATCATGAGGTGACCAATAGACCCCTCAAAAAACTTGAAAAAGTTTAAGGAAATAAAATTGAGATGAAGATTACCTTGCTAAATTATACTAAAAATCCTGAGGAGACAGTTGCTCAAGCTGCTAAACTTTGTTATTCCACTAAATCTATTGATCAGATAGCAAAGTCGATAAGTGAGGAAAAGCCAGATAAAATAATAGCCAAAATAATAAAGTTAGGACACTTCTCTGTATTGGAGCATGTATCTTTTACCTTTGGCATAGAGGGTATTTCGAGGGTTACTTCTCATCAATTGGTTAGACATCGTTTGGCTTCCTTTTCCCAGAAGAGTCAGAGGTATACCAGGATAGAAAAAAAAGGGCAGTTCATTATTCCAGAAAAAATAAAAAGTGATAGTGATTTTTTTCTGAAATTTCAAGAACTTTCCAACAAAAGTTTTCTTTTATACCAAGAAATGCTTACCAAAGGCATTCCTGCTGAAGATGCACGCTATATTCTACCACAGGCTATTACCACCAGTATCATTTTTACTGCCAACGCCAGAGAACTGATGCATTTTTTTAGACTGAGATGCTGTAATAGAGCGCAGTGGGAAATAAGGGAAATGGCAATTGAGATGTTGAAGATAGTAAAGGAAATTGCTCCACATATCTTTGCCACGGCAGGGCCACCCTGCCTGATAGGTCCCTGTCCTGAAGGAGAAATGAGCTGTGGTAATCCCTGGACCAAAGCAAATTTTAAGGACAATTAGTAATTATTTCGACAAATATGATATTATTGGGAAGTAGTAAAAACATATGTTTAAAGAATTAGAAGAAATTGTAAAAGAATATCAAAATTTAAATCAGCAATTATCTAAACCGGAAATTATTGCCAATCAAGAACAATTTCAAAAGTTAGCTAAAAGGCATAGTGAAATTGCCAGAATGGCTCAGCTTTATATTGAGTATAAAAAAATAGAAGAAGAGATTTTAGAAAATGAACAGCTAAGAAAAGAAGAGAAGGATCCTGAATTAAGGGAAATGATTGATGAAGAGATAGATTTGCTTGAACAAAGGAAAGATAAAATAAGTGAATCATTACAGGAATTGATGAATCCTGAGGATCCCAGAAATAAGAAAAATATTATTGTTGAGATAAGGGCAGGTGCAGGTGGAGAGGAAGCCGCTCTTTTTGTCAGCGATCTGTTTCGGATGTATTCCCGCTTCGCGGAAAGAAAGCACTGGAAAGTAGAAGTAATGAATTCCAATCCTACTGAAATAGGTGGTTTTAAAGAAATTATTTTTGGTATTTCTGGTAAGAATGTCTTTGGTGCCTTAAAACAGGAAAGTGGAGTGCATAGAGTTCAGAGAATTCCCATCACGGAATCGGGAGGGAGGATCCACACTTCTACGGCAACTGTTGCAATTTTGCCGGAAGCTGAAGAAATAGAAATGGAGATTAATCCTAATGACCTGAAGATTGATCGTTTTCGTTCAACCGGTCCCGGAGGTCAAAGTGTAAATACTACTGATTCAGCCATCAGAATTACTCACCTCCCTACTGGAAATCGTGTTACTGATCATCGCCTTAATGTAAGTTTTTATAATTTAGAAGAAATACTTGATGGTAACCTATTTGACCTTATTGAACACTTTAAAGAAAGAATATAGATGTCTACTTTTACTTTGAAAAATAAGACTATAGAAACGAATAAGCAGAATATTGGAAAACTTCTCAGTAAAGGTAAAAATTTATTGATGGAGAGCGGCAATAGCAGAGCAGAACATGAATCTGTGTTATTTTTAAGTTATCTTTTACATAGAGGAAAGAGCGACTTATTTCTAAATAGAGACTTACCAGTTTCTAAGCAAAAAATTAGACAATATTTTCAATGGATTTTAGATAGAAGCAAGGGAGTTCCTTTTCAATATATTACTGGATTACAAAACTTTATGGGGTTAGAGTTTGAAGTGGCAAAAGGGGTATTTATCCCTCGTGCTGAGACAGAAATACTGGTAGAGAAGGTTATTCAACTAATCGAGTCACTACCAGAAAAGAAAGAATGGAGATTGCTGGATATAGGGGTAGGTTCAGGTGTAATACCAATCTCTATCTGTTCTTATTTTCAAAAGAAAGACCAGAATATTCACTTTTGTGCTATTGATGTTTCTCAAAAGGCACTTGCCTTAGCTCAAAAAAATGCCAGGAAATTTCATTGTCAGAAAAAAATTGATTTTTATCAAGGAGATCTCTTCCAAGCATTAGAAGATTGGCAATCTTCAATTGAATTTGATGGTATTATCTCCAATCCCCCTTATATTAGCAACAAAGAGTGGGACACACTGTCTGATGAAATACGTCTTTATGAACCAACTGAGGCATTATTAGGAGGAGAAGAAGGTCTTCATTTTTATCTGAAAATTATTTCACAATCTCCTAAATTCTTAAAAGCAGGTGGGTTTTTAGCCTTCGAAATTGGTCATCAACAAAAAAAGTTAGTGCATCAGATCATAGCTGACAATCCAAATTTTAAAAAAGATATTATCACCTTTCCTGATTATTTTCAGAACGACAGAGTGATTATTACCTTTAAAGCCAGTCCAAAAAGCAAATTAAGGGGAAAGAGTTGAAAAAGAACACTATCCTATTTGTATGTTCTGGTAATACCTGTCGTAGTGTAATGGCTCAAGCATTATTTCAAGAATTAAAAGAGGAAATTTTTCCTGAATTAAATTATCAGGCAGAATCAGCAGGTATAGCAGCTGTGGAAGGCACCTCCCCAGCTAAAGAAGCTGTTTTTTGTTTAGCAAAGCACGGTATCGATATTACTACTCATAGAGCTCAGCAAGTTAACAGTCAACTTATAAAAAAATCTTCTTTAATTCTAACTATGACCCGTGAACAAATAAACTTTCTGAAAGAACATTTCCCAGAAGCAAGACATAAGGTATTTTTATTAAGGCTTTTTTGCCGGCAGAGAGAGTATCTGAAGAATGATGAAATAAAAGACCCTTACGGTGAGAGTATATTTTTTTATGAAGATATCTATAAACAATTAAAACAAGACATTAAAAAGTTAATATTTTGTTTAACGGAGGAGCAAAAAAATGGATAAAATTGCTATTGCCAGTGACCACGGTGGATATGATTTAAAGAAGGAAATTATCAATTATTTAAAAGAAATGATGTATATTTACAAAGATTTTGGATGTTATGATACCAAACCAGTACACTATCCGGATTATGCCTTTCAAGTTGGCAAAGCTGTTGTTACCAATGAATATCAATATGGTATTCTTATCTGTGGTACCGGTATTGGAATGTCAATTGCTGCTAATAAAATAAAGGGAGTTAGAGCTGCTTTGTGTCATGATACTTTTTCTGCTCGTATGGCAAAAGAACATAATAATGCCAATATTTTAACTATGGGTGGTAGAGTAATAGGTGCAGATTTGGCAAAAGAGATTGTAAAGGTATGGCTTACCTCTAAATTTAGTCAAGAAAGTAGACATATTATTAGACTACAGAAAGTTGAAGATATTTATGATAATAGATATAGCAATATTTGATTGTATCAGTATTTCAAGAAATCTGATAATATAAAATAATTAAAAATAGTAAAGACAAGATAGGTATAAGTATAATAAAATAGATTAGTAAGGAGGATTTAATTTGAAAGGAGTAATTATCCTGGACCACCCTCTCATTCAGCATAAGTTGACTATGATTAGAAATAAAAAAACAGATGTTAAAGATTTTCGTGAACTGGTAGAGGAATTGTCTAATTTGATTGCTTATGAAGTAACAAGAGATATCCCCTTAAAAGATGTTAGCATTGAAACACCTATTGCCAAAACTACCGGTAAAATAATTGCCGGTAAAAAAATGGCTATTGTAGCAATATTGCGCGCTGGATTAGGTATGGTTGGAGGGATATTGCGCTTGATACCCTCTGCTAAAGTAGGACATATTGGTATCTATAGGGATCCCGAAACATTAAAACCAATCCAATATTATGCTAAATTACCACAGGATATTGATAAAAGAGATATTATTGTAGTAGACCCTATGTTAGCAACTGGTGGAACAGCCGTAGCTACTATTGAATATATTAAGAAATTTACTAAATCTAATATCAAATTTATGTGTCTGGTAGCAGCGCCAGAGGGAATTAAATTGATTAGAAAACATTATAAAGATGTTATAATATATGCTGCCACTGTTGATGAGGGATTAAATGAACATGCCTATATCATCCCTGGTTTAGGGGATGCTGGCGATCGCTTATTCGGCACCAAATAGTACCGTATAACGTATAACGTATATATAACGTATATAGTTATATTCAATTAATTTCTTAAAGTTGTAATTAAAGGGTAATCATAAAATGTGAGAATAAATATAATAAATAATTATTATTGCATTAAAATCTTATTCTTTCGAACGTTATACTATATACCATATACGGTATACTAATAAAGGAGATATTATGTCCAGACCATCCTGGGATGAATATTTTATGCAAATTGCCAAGCTGGTAGCAAGTAGGTCAACCTGTTTAAGAAGAAAAGTTGGGGCAGTAATTGTCAAAGAGAGACGTATTTTGACAACTGGTTACAATGGTGTGCCGCGTAGATTGGCTCATTGTGAAGCAGTTGGCTGTCTGCGGGAGAAAATGGGAATAGCTTCTGGAAAAAGTCAAGAACTTTGTCGAGGATTGCATGCTGAACAAAATGCTATCATTCAAGCTGCCTTACATGGTATTAGTATCCAGAATAGTTTTCTTTATTGTACTGAGCAGCCTTGTATTACCTGTGCCAAAATGATTATTAATGCTGGAATAGTTCAAGTGTTTTATCAAAATAGCTATCCTGATGAATTAGCGAGAAAAATATTAAAAGAGGCTGGGATAGAAGAGATTAACTATGAGGAAAAATAAACAATCCAAAATCAAAATTGCCTTTGTTTTTGGTACTCGTCCAGAGTCGATAAAAATGTTTCCCCTTATTCGAGAGGTAAAGGAATACCCTAACTGGATAGAACCTCTTATTATATTGACTGCCCAGCATCGGGAAATGTTAGATCAAATGATAAACCTTTTTCAAATTAAACCAGACGTAGATCTGGATATCATGAGACCTGGCCAATCCTTATCTAAAATTAATTCTTCCAGCTTACTTAAGTTAGAAGAGGTATTTAAAAATAAACGACCTGATTTAGTCCTGGTCCAGGGTGATACTACTACCACTTTTTCTGGTGCCTTGGCTGCTTTTTATCAAAAGATAAAGGTAGGGCATATTGAAGCAGGATTGAGAACATTTAAAAAATATTATCCATATCCAGAAGAAATGAATCGTAGGTTAACTACAGTTCTGGCCGATTATCATTTTGCACCAACTAAAGCTGCCGCTAATATTCTTTTACAGGAAGGTATAGCAAGAAAAAATATTTTTATTTCTGGCAATACTGTTATTGATGCTTTATTTCTAATGCAAAATAACGAATTTCAATTTACAGATAGTAGAATCAATCAATTAATGAACCAGGGGAAAAAAGTAATATTAGTAACAATGCATAGAAGAGAAAACTGGGGATTACCTTTAAAAAATCTATGTCAGGCTTTAATCAATATCCAGAAAAAACATAATAATGTTATTATTATCTTTCCTATGCATAAAAATCCTGGGATAAGAAAGATAATTTTTAATCATCTTAAAGATAAAGAAAATATCATTTTATCAGAACCATTTAATTATCAAGAAATGGCCAATTTAATGGCTTTATCTGATCTAATTTTGACTGATTCAGGAGGAATTCAGGAAGAGGGTCCAGCTCTCGGGAAACCAGTATTAGTTTTAAGGACGGAAACCGAAAGACCAGAAGTATTAGAAATAGGAGCTGCCAAATTAGTGGGAACTGAGGCAACAAATATTAGTAGAGAGGTGGAAAGGTTATTAGATAATTCACTTGATTACCAAAAAATGGTAGTTAAAAAATCACCTTATGGTGACGGTTTAGCAGCCAGAAGAATTGTTCAGTACCTACTTTATCAATATCATTACTTGGATAATCCCCCCTCTGAATTTTGTGAAACAACATAAAGCAGGTGATTTATGTTTCCCTTGTGGGATGAAATTCCAACAAAAAAAATACCGTTTATTACTATCCTTATTATAGTACTTAATTGTCTGGTATATTACTATCAAACCTTCATATTTCCGGATGCTACGACCTTTATCTATGCTTATGGTTTAATACCTTATGAGATATTCCAAAGTGTGGATTTATTACCTCCTGGTCCTTCACCAATTCAGTTGACTGTTATCTCTTCCATGTTTATGCACGGTAGCTTTGTTCATATTTTTGGAAATATGCTTTATCTCTGGATTTTTGGTAATAATGTGGAGGATTATCTGGGTAAATTTCGTTTTATCATTTTTTATTTTCTATCAGGTTTGTTGGCTGCTTTAGGACAAGTATTAATTAATCCAAACTCCCAGATTCCTATGATTGGTGCCAGTGGGGCTGTTGCTGGTGTATTAGGTGCCTATTTTATTCTGTTTCCTGGTGCTAGAATTACTACCATCATCTTTTTTGGTTTTTTTATTAGATTAATAAAAATGCCAGCCTTATTTGTATTGGGTCTCTGGTTTATCTTTCAATTATTATATGGATTGTCTGATTTATCCATGGGGGGAGGAGCTGGGGTAGCCTGGTTTGCCCATATTGGTGGTTTTATAGGTGGAATAATTTTGATCAAACTATTTCAGCCTAAGAAAAAATATTATTATTTTCTATAATAATATAAACTAAAATTTACTATATACTCGATACTATATACTCAATACTATTATTGGAGGGGTTTCAGGGGATACTTCCCCTGATTATCTTGCAGTATCGGAATTTCAATAATTTAGATACTGCAAGATAATATAAGTATTATTTCTTCAATAATGAACATTATATTTTGATTTTGATTCAGGGGTTCTCAAGGGGAAGCATTCCCCTTGAATATTTTGTTGTATATTTTGCGTAATTTTAATAATTAAGATATAATTTTTAAGGAGGTTTTACAATATTGCAGGTAAAAAAATAAAAGAGGAAAATAATGATTACTACTGTAACACTTAACCCATCCCTTGATACTATATTGGAATTGAAACAGTATTTACCAAACCATTATAATTTAGTAGAAAAAATATCTCGAATATCAGGGGGAAAGGGTATTAATATCTCTAAAGCAGTTAAAGCTTACGGACTGGATACCATGGCTTTAGGTTTTTTGGGTGGTCATTCCGGTCATTTTATTGCTGAACAGTTGAGAGATTTTGGAATTACTACCAATTTCTGGCATATAGCAGAAGAAACCAGAACCAATGTAATTATTTTTGAACGTTTGAATAAAAATCGTACCCTGTTAAGTGGACCAGGACCGAAAATAACGAAGCGGGATCTGGAGCATTTCCAATCGATATTTTCCAGAAGTTTGGCTCAAAGTAAAATAGTAGCACTATCGGGGAGTCTTCCCAGTGAGGTTCCCACTGATATTTATTATCAATTAATTAAATTAGCACATCAGAGAAACGTTACTACTATCCTGGATGCAGCTGGTATTCCCTTTGAAAAGGGGATAGAAGCAAAGCCATTAATAGCAAAACCAGATTTGAGAGCCTCTGACCAAAAAGTTTTTGGTAAAATAGTAAATAATCAAGATACAGCAATTAAAATAGCTCTGGAAATTGTCAGCCGTGGCATTCAAATTACAATAGTTTCTTTTTTAGATGGTAAGGCTATCGTTGCTACTAAAGATGAAATATGGTTAGCAGAAAGTATTACTGATAAAATTGTTAATATAATAGGGGCTGATGAAGCAGTAATTGCTGGATTTGCTATTAAACTGTTGGAAAGGGAAAAAGAGGAAATACCCAGTATTATTCATTTTGCTACGGCTTGTGGTCTGGCTAGTTCCCTGACGGAGGATGAAGAGTTTCATAGTAAGGAAGAAGTTATTGCCTGTCTTCCCAGTGTTAAAGAAACTAAATTAAAATAATTTGTAGTATTGGAATTTCAAAAATTATGATACTACAAAATTTACTATATACTTGTACTATACTTAATAGCAGAGGGGTTTCAGGGGATATCTCGTGATGACAAAATTGTATATCGTATTACGTATAACGTATATCGTTTAAATAAAGTCGCTAAACTGAATGTAATTCAGGGGTTCTCAAGGGGAAGTATTCCCCTAAATATCGGAATTGCTCAGCAATTTCGATATTCTTAAAAATCTTTATTCTTAAATTTAGATAATATGATATTCTAATACCATATTCCTCTCCCTTAGAAGGGAGAGGTAAGGTGAGGGTGATAATTATTACCTTGAATGTAATTCAG
>LDZU01006210.1_pt1 | contig 11085 bp, 8 predicted proteins | sample 615531 | NCBI WGS metagenome assembly LDZU01 (sample SAMN03408293, study PRJNA278302) | terrestrial metagenome | isolation source: oil reservoir sample SB2 | place: USA: Alaska, North Slope, Schrader Bluff formation | collected 2011-09 | reverse complement strand
CGTGGAATATTGTAACACTGCACGTATAACCTGCATTGAATTCTTTCGACGTTTCCGGCACTATCATATCTAAAAGGCAATGAAGCTGCTATCTTCTCACCAAATCTTGAAATCCCACACCAGTCGGAAAGGCCCAGGGTAATCGTGTGAATCGTTCCATCCTCGTACAGGAGTTCAACGTATTCTTCGTAATCCCCCTGTTCCGAGGATCCCAGGAAGCATATCTTGCTTGCTTCCACGAAGAGCTCTATGCGCTGCCCCGTGAGCCTGAAGTTGTCCTTTTCGCCAAAGCTGATCATGAATGGAATCTCGTTCACGTACAGGAGACCGTCTTTGAGGAGTCTCTCCACTTCTGCCTGAGGATAAGAAGCTCCGATCACGCCCCCGAAGTTGTCGAAATTCGCGTGTCTCCTCTCTTCGGGCAGGGCCATACCCTTGTTATTAAGCAGAGGGTCTATGATTGCGTGTAAGAACCCCTCTCTCCCTAACAATTCCAGATAGACTGCTTCTGTCCTGTCATCCTCTGAAGCTACCAGCAAAATGTCTCCGTCAGTCACCGCAAATCCGGGGCCTTGAATGTCACTCTTCTTTTCCAGGCTTCTGTTGAATAGAATCGTGCTATCCTTCATTTCCGAGTAGACACCTACCACGGCTGGAATAAGGACCAGCTGATCAATCTCGATTACATTACCCGAAGGAATTCTTGCTGATATGCTTATCCTGGCCTGTTCTCCTGAGCCAGTGATTTCACCAATCCTGACTATTCGATCAGGACCCACTTGAACCCTCTCGATACCTCTGTCATTGCCATATCGAATCGAGAACTCAATCTCACCCTCGACTGTGCACCTGAACAATGAAACATGCACCTCATAGTCTACTCCAGGCAGCAATAAATCCTTTCTCATAAGAACAGTATCTGAGAATTCTGCCAGTGCCCCTCCAGACACCGATCCATCTCTGAGGATTCTGGCAGGGGAAAGACCAAAGTCCATCGTTTCTGCTTCAATGACGTATCCGGGAGTCCTGAGATGGTTGCGTTCATCTGAATAACCTCGTATCTCTTCAGGTAGCTTCTGAACAGCCTGAAAACTCAGCAACATCGAAATCGTAGACTCTGCTCCTGCGTTTAGATTCCTGTGGGTCCTTTCAAGTCCATCATATCCCTCGCCATTTGGGCCTACCATCGGAACACGAAGATGGTTCACGCCCAGGAACCAGCTATTCAGAAACGAAGCCATGATGCCATAGATTTCTTCACCGGTTACGTTGAACAATCTATAGAGTCCGTTCACGTGAACCTCAACTGCATATGCAATTTGCTCGTAGAGCAATACGTTTCTGCTTATCCTGTAGACTGGTCCAATTGACAGCAACATAGGGATCGAGGTATTTGCTGCTTCTATTGCGGTTTCTAGAAAGGTCACTTCACCTGTAACCTCGTATGCTGCTACAAGAGATTCAATCTCTCTGGAACCCCAACCATTCCAGTTGAACTCCTCTTTTCCTTCATCAAACAGACCGTACAGCATTCCCGGCGCCCTGACGAGTCTTTCCGCAAGCGCCCTGGCGGAAGCATCAATGAAGTCCAGTACAGAAGTTTCCGGATGGAGTTGTGCATATTCTGAAGCACCTAATAGCATTACGGAAGTCATATCGGTGTATCCATGGAGCAGTCCGTTCCTGACAAAACTGTTTAGAACCCTGAAGGCTCTATGCGCTGACGCGGCTAGCTTCTCAGAATAGGAAGCATCATATTCGCTGTATATTCTCGCCCCCAGTGAAAGTGCCCAATAGGCTCTTGCAGCCCACCAGTTTCCACCTTTTCTGGAAGTTGGTCCGTGCCGGTTGATCGTCCCGTCTTCAAAAACGAAATTGAAGAAGTCCCCATCATAATCCTGAAGTTTCATAACAAATTCAAGAGATTCGCGGGCTCTAGAATCAAAGAAATCATCCATGCCAGACCGTTCAATTTCCCTGAGATAGAAAATCGCAACTCTTGCAACGTCGTCAATACATGTAACACCTTCACCTTCGGCACCTGCAAGTTTGAACGATCCGTCAGGCTGCCTATCCGTGTAGATCCAGTATCCCGTAAATGCCTGTGTTCCAATCAAAAACTCGTCTCTGAGATACTCAAGGTGCTCTACATTCAATTGGACACCAGATACGATCAGAAATGAAAGGATAAGGAGAGCTGTTATCAGCAAGACTCTTCGCACAATCATCACCTCAAACAAAAAAAGAGGCGCAAAGCGCCTCTTAGATTACCAAACAAATCACTCTTCAATACTGATGGACTGGATCTCCAGGGTTCTGAGCTCAAGCATCCTGATAGCTTCTTCGATACTCTGACACTCGAAAAGCCTGTAGTACTTCACGAAACTCAGTGAGTCACCAGCAGCATACCTGTTTGGCCACTCCTCCATCACTGTTGTCACATTGCCCTTTGTTGCCTCGAACAGCTCAAATTCCCCGGGTATCCATCTGAAAACTCCATCCCTGAACTCTCTACTCTCATAAATCCACATATTACCGCTCGCCCATTTGTCGTAATCGACATAGACAACAGGTTTTTCAGGCATTATTTCCGCTATACCGATGCCCAGGGAAGGCGAGTAGTTCGATCTCCAGTTCTCCTGTGACGCGAATATGTAGGTTGCTCCCCACCAGAAAGGTCTCATCGGGTCTACCGCCGGGAAGACAATATATGGCTTCCTGTCAACATTCATGATCGCATTCCTTTCAAGCCAGTACTCCAGAGGCGTTATATTCAGCTGATCTGCCCATACAAGTCTTCTGAAGACAGGGAGCATGTGTACAGCATCGTCAGCAACATCTGTCAACGGCCTGGTTATCATAGGATGAAGCTTCATCATGTCTGCATAGGAGTTGAACTTGAAGTTCGTCTCAATAACCATGTCACCGGTTTTGAATACAGTCGAGAGTACTTCTACTTCCAGACCGAGGAACATATCACTGACCAGTCTGGAAACTACTGTAACAGCAACTGGGCCGGGATCAAGAACCTCGACTTCCTTTATTCTGAAACCAAAGGAAGTCTTCTCTTCATGTCTTCCCAATCCTCCATCAATGTAATACGTGGAGCCGACCCAACCGGCAACTCTCACAATACCAATTTCATCGACAATGGTTCCTTTTACACCAGCATATTCTGTAACTTTCAGGAGTCCATACCGATTGACTTCAATGGTAAACAGATCACTGATAATGAGCCATCCATTGTCAGTTTCGTCAACAGACAGGACAGGTGGGTATTCTGGCGCCACAACATCAAAATCCTCAGAAACGGTTATCTTAACAGAAGACGGAGCCAGAAAGACAAGCAAATCTCCGGACGAAAGTCTGTTATTCAGATCGACATCAACATACTGGTAAGCAACCTCATTTCCTCGCTCGTCAGCAATTCTCAGTGAATCCCAGTTCGCATCAAAATCGATGCCTACCAGATCAAGTACATCTGCCATCTTCATAACAACAGGCACTTCGACATCAGTAACCTTACTCAGGTTCACCGGTATGACAGCTGTTCCACCAAAAGTAACTACCGCTACAAAAGCAACTAGAAGAACCAGTAACTTCTTCATGTTACCCCTCCTTAAAATGTGGGATGTAAGCGTTTACACTTTTTGATTATATACGTTAAGAATCATTTCCCGACAAATCGCACAGAACTATTCTCAGACAATTACAAGCACAGGACAGCAATTATCATGGGAAATCGACCTTATATTCATCGGTTCTCCTCGTTTCGCGATATGCTTGTATTCATTTCGTAATATCTACCTTCACTTGGCTCGAATGAACTAAGTCGGTCTAATCAGGAATAATCACATATATCTGCTTCTGTCGGGGTCTATTCAGATGTGACTTAGAGGCACCAACAGAAGTATTATTATATAATGTATGGAAGCGTTTACATAAGGAGGAATAGTCCTTTTGGGTGGCAAACTTGTTGACGTAGCAAGGCTTTCCGGGGTTTCTACTGCAACAGTATCACGTGTTATTAATGAGAGCGGTTATGTCTCAACCAATACCCGGAAGGCCGTGATGAAAGCGATAGAAGAACTAAACTACAGACCTATGAAGGCAGCCAGTTATCTTGCCAGCAGGAGATTGTCATTCAAGATTGGCGTGGTAACAAGTGAACGAATCCTTCGATTCACGAGCACTGAACCAGACGAGTTCTATAGTGTCGCGCTTTCCGGAATAAAGGAGTATCTGGTGCCAAACAATTGCGGTATTGAGATGCTTCATACCAGTAATACCTCTTCTATCAGGGACTTTGACGGTTTTCTCCTGATGGGAGGTGAGATCACTCGAGAACTGACCAGGAGTATCAAAGCGACAGGAAAACCTCTTGTTCTTGTGGACCAGTATATTCCTGGAATCAAGGTAGATTGCGTCATCAGTGACGGATATGACGGTGCCCATTATGCTGTTGACCATCTGCTCGGAAATAGCCTCAGAAAGATAGTTCATATTCACGGACCTTTGACTCACTTTGGCTTCAAAGACAGGTACGATGGCTATGTCGCTGCAATGGAGAGAAGACGTTACCTTCCAAAGACTTATGAGTATGATGAACACAATGACAACATGGAAGCTATCGTCGATCTGATGCTTAAGAGCTACGGAATACCTGAGGCCATCTTTGGAGCAAACGATACCATAGCGATAAGAGCCATCGAAGTACTTAAGCAAAGAAAGCTAAGTATACCAGAAGATGTTTCAGTCGTAGGATTTGACGATATAGTGAGTGCCAGCTTCTGTGACCCTCCACTGACAACTCTCAAGATCTTCAAGCACGAAATGGGAACCATGGCGGCAAGAAGGATTTACAACCTCTTGATGCGCGAGGATACTCATCCTGTGAAAATCATGTTGTTCACGGAATTCGTAAAGAGAGATAGTTCATTATGACCACTAATGAGGAGGTGTAATTATGAAAAGACTGGTTCTTGTTATCGCTGTTCTGACAGTGTCTCTATTACTTCTTGGACAGGTCGAATTGGTCTTCTGGACCGCTCCAAACCCACTGCAGGAAGAATTCTGGAAAGAAACCGTTGACCAATGGCACCAGGAAAACCCTGACATCAGGATCAAATGGTCTACCATTCCTGCGGCAGCCAGTTCTGAAGAGGCTATTCTTATTGCGATCGCTTCAAATCAGGCCCCTGACATCTGTACAAATATCATGAGTGGTTTTGCTGCTCAACTGATCGGAGCGGGTCAACTCGTTCCACTTGAGACCTTTCCGGACTTCTGGGACCTCGTAGATACGAGAGAAATGCGAGAAATCATTGAAGGGTGGAAGTTCGATGGGAGTTACTATGTATTCCCGATCTACTCAAATCCCATGATGATGTGGTGGAGGAAAGACTTGCTCGAGTCAGTCGGTTTTGACAGGGCTCCGAGAACCTATTCAGAGGTCTACGAGTTCAGCAAGGCTTATTCACATGGACTTGAAAGGTTTGGGATGCAGGTAATCATGGGAAGAAACTGGTGGGACAGATGGTTTGACTTCATCACCTACTACTACGCAGCCAGTGGTGGCAAACCCTACCTTGACGTAGAAAGAGGAAGAGCAACGTTCGACGACGAGTATGGGCTGGAAGTGGCGAAGTTTATTGATACCATGTTTAGAGAGAAATGGACAGCTGCAGATCTTGGAGCCAATCCCTTCTATATGGGTGTTATCGGAGGAACGATAATGGGCCCCTGGGAAATAAACTGGGCCAAGACACAGTTCCCTGACATCTACAACAACATAATCGTAGCACCCCCACCCGTTCCCGATAGCTACCCTGAAGACGCTCCCATAAACACTTTCGCAGATACTAAGGGTCTTGTGATGTTTGCGCACTCACCGCACAAAGAAGAAGCATGGGAGTTCATCAAATGGGTCTACTCAAATATCGAGAACGACAAACGCTGGGTAGAAATAACAAACATGCCTCCTGCAAGAGGAGATCTCGGAACACATGCGATTTTCTCTTCGTTCATGGCTGAAGATCCGGTCTTTGCAGAATACGCGAAGTACATTCCTTATGCAATTCCGCCTGCTTTAACAGAGCAGTACGTAGATGTTCAGGACATGATGACCCAGTACCTTGTTGAGCCCCTCATGTACGGTCGTGCAACCCCTGAGAACGCTCTCTCCAATGCCGCTACTCGCATTAGAAGAATCCTCTGGTGATTAACCGGCGGGGGCTCAAAGCCCCCGCCTATTCTTGTCGCTGACGGAGGTGCATAAAGCATGGGCATGAGAACTCTACAGAGAAGAGAAACCATAAAGGGCTGGAGCATCTCTTCCGTTTATCTCGCGTACACTGCCATCTTCTGGGGTTACCCTTTTGTGTGGTTGTTCATACTTGCGCTGTCACGGTGGAACTTCCTGACACCAAGACGCTTTGTATGGTTTGACAATTTCATAAGAATGGTTACTGATGATGTATTTTGGCAGGTTGTGTTCAACACGTTCAATTTCATGCTCTACTTCATTCCAATGGTTCTCGGTATTGCATTACTTTTTGCTATAGCTCTTACCAAGATCAAGTTCTTCAAGACGTTCTTTATTCTGGCATTTCTTGTTGCGAATGTTTCGTCAGGAGTTGCGTATTCGATCATATTCTCCAATCTCTTCGCAATAAATGGACCGCTGAACAGATTGACATACAATCTCTTTGGTAAAACTATTCCCTGGTTCAGCGAACCACAACTTGCTTTGTTCGCCATAGCTATGATGGTGACATGGAAGTTCATCGGGTATTACGGGCTGATTCTTTACTCGGGGCTTCAAGTCATACCCAGGTCACTGTATGAATCAGCTGAACTGGACGGCGCAACGAAGTGGGTGAAGTTCAGAAAGATTACCCTGCCGTTATTGAATCCCTCGTTGGTAATGGTTCTCATTCTTTCAATTGTTCTGACATTTGGCATATTCACGGAGCCCTTCATAATAACTGGTGGAGGTCCGATGAGAAGAACTCTCACATTCCAGATGCTGATATACACCACAGCATTCCAGCGACTTGATCCGGGATATGCTTCGACACTGGCCATGGCAACTGCATTACTTACTTTTGGCTGTGTCTTCCTCACCCGTAAGCTCATAGAAAGGGAAGTGAGCTTCGTATGACAAAGGGTCGTTTTGTCAAGAAGATACCTATCGGAATCCTCTATGTTGTCCTGTTTGTTGCTTCGATAATCTGGATATATCCATACCTGTGGATGGCAATGGGTTCTGTCAAGCCGGCCCCGGAGATCTTCACAAGATTCTGGCCTTCGAGGTTCACTACCGAGCACTACTCTTTCCTTTTGCAAGCAGCAGATCGAATGAACAGACCATTCATCAGGGCACTTATGAACAGCATCTTTGTGTCTGTAACGGTAACGGTTTGCGTTGTGGTATCATCTGCAATTATCGGCTATGCACTATCGCGAATAACCTTTAAAGGAAGAGAAAAGCTCTTCAACTTCGTGATTTTCCAGATGCTCTTTCCGGGTTTCCTGTTCATCGTTCCGCTTTACGTACTCATCAGATCACTCAGACTCCCGGATACTTATGCTGCGATGATCCTACCCAGCATAATGTCAGCATGGGGGGTCTTTATGTTTGCCCAGTCCTATAAATCGGTCCCCATTGATTATATTGAAGCAGCAAAAATCGATGGGGCTGGCACATTCTGGACGATTTTCAAAATCATGATCCCTCTCAGTAGCTCTACAGCTTCAATTGTGGGGCTTTTCACATTTATTGGCATATGGGACAATTTCATGTGGCCACTCATTGTGATGAGGGATTATAATAAGATGCCCCTTTCGGTACTGCTTGCTAGCTTCAACATGCAGTACGGGCAGTATGTCGGACCAATTCTCGCTGGATCAGTGTTACAGACACTCCCAATGGTCCTGATTTTCCTTGTCTTCAGGAAGTACTTCTTGCAGGGTATATCCATGTCATTGAAATGAAGGAGGTAGCATCGTGGAAATCAGATTAACCAGACACGTTCTTAATCCAATTCTTTCACCTGTATCAAACCATCACTGGGAATCGAAGTATGTGTTCAACTGCGCTGTAATCAAGCATAATGATCTGTTTCACATGCTATACCGCGCGCAAGGAGAGGACATGGTTTCAAGGATAGGATACGCCGTCAGTACTGACGGGGTTCGTTTCAACAGGCTGGAGAGACCTGTTTTCGGTCCAGGGTCGAAATCCGAATTGTTCGGTGTAGAAGACCCCAGAGTCACGAGAATCAACAACAGATTCTATATGCTTTACACTGGCTACTCTCCGGAAGGCGTCAGGATTTCCATGGCCTCTTCGACTGACTTCATACTTTGGAAGAGACATGGGGTAGTGATTCCAGACATCAACAACAAAGATGCGGCTTTGTTCCCTGAACGTATTAACGGCAAATATGTCATGTTTCACAGAATAGAGCCGGACATGTATCTTGCCTACTCAGACGATCTGGTGAATTGGAGTGACTTCATCAGTATCGCAAAACCAAGAGAAGGATATTGGGACAATCTAAAAATCGGGGTTGGGGGGCCGCCTGTAAAGACACCGCACGGGTGGCTGGTTCTATATCACGGAGTTGAAGGAACACCCAAACCTACCTACAGACTGGGGTTCATCCTTCTGGATCTGGAAGACCCCCGTAAAGTCATCAAGAGAAGTGAAGAACCAGTGCTGGAACCGGAAGAGGACTGGGAAATATACGGCGGTGTACCGAACGTCGTTTTCAGCGACGCAATGGTCCTTCACGATGATCATTACTACATCTATTACGGCGCAGCGGATAACCACATTGCGTTAGCAACCATTGAGGCGTCTAAGGTAGATCGCTGGATGAGGGGGTGAAAGAGTGAAATCTATACTTCTTGCTTTGGTAGTCCTTACAGTAATCTGCTCTGTAGCTTTTTCCGGTGTAATCAATCTTGAATTCGAACGTGTGTATGATATTTACAGACTGACTGATGAACCAGTGCTTGTTCCTCAGGGATTCGGATTTGAGGCAAGGTCCTCTTACAATCCCGCAGCGATTATCGTTGACAATGAGGTCTGGTTGTTCTACAGGGCAGAAGACTGGACTGGAACAGGGAGATGGAACGGTACGTCAAGAATCGGTCTGGCTCGCAGTAATGACGGTCTGACCTTCACAAGAGAGAAGGAACCTGTCTTCTATCCTGAGGAGAGTTATGAGTCGCCTGGCGGATGCGAAGATCCACGGATTGTTGAAATCGATGGTCAGTACATTATGACCTATACAGCATACGATGGATCTGTTGCCAGACTTTGCATCGCAGTCTCTGAAGATCTCAGGAGCTGGGAAAGGATAGGCCCGGTAATCAGGACAATGCAATGGTCGAAAGCTGGTGCCATAGTCCCTCAGAAGATCAACGACCGTTACTACATGTACTTTGGGGATACGAGCATTTATCTGGCTTATTCGGAAGATCTCAGGAGCTGGAGAGTCCTGCCAAGATCCGTAATGGACCCTCGTCCAGGGAATTTCGATAGTCGCCTTGTAGAGCCAGGACCCCCACCAATTATCACAGAAGAGGGAATACTTCTCTTCTATAATAGCGCCGATTACTCAAACACTTACAGAGTAGGAGCGGCCCTTTTTGATATCAATGATCCAGGGCGATTGCTTAAACGCACTGACAGCTTCTTACTCGAACCCGAGCTCTCCTGGGAGATCCATGGCCAGGTTCCAAATGTCGTCTTCGTTGAAGGATTGGTGGAGAAGGATCAACGTTTACTGATCTATTATGGCGCAGCCGATCTCTATGTTGGAGTAGCCTGTATAGACCTGGAGTAGGTATAGTTATAAAAGCAAACTGGCGAGAAAGAGTAGTTAGCGCTACATCTTACTCAAGAAAGGATGATAGAGTTTGGAGAATACTGTTTTCAGAAAACGCATCGACTTACTCAGAGGAATCATCTCTGACAGAGAATATGATTCGCTACTTATCTCGGGTTGTGATAATTTCGCATGGTTGACACTGGGAGGCAGAAATTACGTAACTCTAAACTCGACTTCTGGTGTTTGTTCATTGTTGATAACTGAGGACAGTACAGTGCTGATCGTCGATAACATCGAACGGGATCGAATTCTCAATGAAGAACTGAGTGAGGAAATCGTCTCCGAAATAGAGGTGTTTACTTTCAACTGGTTCGATGATTTGAAGAGAGTTTTAGAATCAGAATTTGGTTCTCTCTCTCTCGGATCAGATACAGGACGTGTTGGTAAACTAATTCCTCCTGAAGTATTCACACAGTTGAGACTGACACTTTGTTGGGAAGAAATCGAAACCTACAGGATAATAGGAGCCATTTGTGATTCTGTTCTTCACCAGGAAATGCTCGGTCTTCTGCCAGATCACACTGAGATATCTGTGCAGGCCAGGATTGCCGGTGCTCTTATTGAAAAAGGCATCGAACCTGTTTTGGTACTCGTCTTTGGTGAGGAAAGCGCGATGAAATATCGCCACAACCTTCCTCGAGATGTCAGCATTGGACGAAGAGTCTTCGTTAGTATATGTGCCAGAAAGAAAGGGCTCATTGCCTCGGCCTCTCGATCAGTGTTCTTTTCCCCTGATCAGCGCTACAGGGAATTGCACGAGAAAGTCGCTGAGATTGATGCCACAGCAATAGCTTCCTCTTCGCCTGGAAGAGATATTCGCCAAGTGTTTGAACAGATCAAGCTGGCCTATGCGAAAGCCGGATATCCTGATGAATGGAAGAAGCACCATCAAGGAGGACTCGCTGGCTACAATGCCAGAGAGCTGTTCGGCAACGAATGTTCGAGCTATTCTCTCAGGTCTGGTAACGTCATAGCCTGGAATCCCACGATAACCGGTGTGAAATCTGAAGATACTGCTGTCATCACTGAAAATGGAGTAGAGATCATCACTTTTCCGGAGAAGTCCCTCTGGCCTGAACTGGACTATGCCCTCGATGAAGCCGTGATCAGACGACCCGACGTTGTGATTATCTAGCGTGACTTTCCTACTTTCACTATGTCATATGACACGTAAGTGTTTTAG
>LDZU01010588.1_pt1 | contig 11123 bp, 13 predicted proteins | sample 615531 | NCBI WGS metagenome assembly LDZU01 (sample SAMN03408293, study PRJNA278302) | terrestrial metagenome | isolation source: oil reservoir sample SB2 | place: USA: Alaska, North Slope, Schrader Bluff formation | collected 2011-09 | reverse complement strand
TACAGGACATTTCCAGGCACCACTTTTCAAAGATGTCGTCACGGCTGTACATCTGCCTTATGCTGCAGACTGGTATAATGGATGGAGAGGTGTTCATGAGCTAGACGGGCTTAGTGATGAAGAGTGCTTGTTTCTCTGTTACGGCCGCTGGCCTGAAGATATACCAGATACAATAGAGACTATGATACGCTTGGCGGCACCGCTGGACCCTGCTTACGGCGTGCTTCATGCAGCCAGTCCTGATCTGTATCACATTTTTTCTCAGAACAGTGGTTTCTCGGACCGTGAGGTATTGGAGAATTTTTGTGAGATTTTGAATACTGTGGCCTCTCGGTTTCACGGCGGAGAGCCGCCGTTCTCTTTGGCTCTGGAGAATCTTTGGTGGCCTGGCCTTCGTCTCTTAGAGCGAAGTGAAGTGAGCTTACTAGAGAGACATCTTGAGTTTGAACGGTGGTCACTGTGCCTTGACACAGGTCATATGATGAACGCCTTGCGGAATTGTTATGATGAAGGAGGTGCAGTCGAAGCTGTGGAAAGCGCATTGGACAGACTGGGAGATGATGTTATACAGCGCATCAGTTGCATGCACTTACACATGAGTCTTTCTGCTGAATATCAGAAGAGATGTGTAGAAATGGGTGAGCCTGAAACCTACCTGAAAGCGGGCATCGTTGAAAAGTTGAGCATGGCATACCCCCATTTCAGTAAGATGGACTCGCACTCGCCATTCACCAATCCTGCCTGCCGTCATATAGTGGAGCGTGTCAGCCCCGACTTCGTGACTCATGAGTTCATATCCCCTGAGATCGGTTCCCTAGAAACGAATCTCCGCATGCAGCTGGCACATTTCCGTTGATCTAAGATAATCGACATATATCTTCATATGATACCCTTTTTTTATGGAGGAGCACATCGGACCACTCAGAAAACTCAACCTCATCATGCGTTTCAGTTATACGCTGCCCTTTGTGCTTGCATCATTATGCGGTGTGGCCTATGGCATAGGCCAGAGTGATGATTACCTCCTGGCTTTTCTGATACCATTGGACGTTCTTTTCCTGGCGATGTTTGTCAACTTCTCTAATGATTATTTTGATTATAAAAGTGGTGTCGATGCGGCTGTGGATAAGGAGAGGTTTTCGGCGACGGTGGAGCAGAAGGTCTTTGCTGACAGCGATATGTTGAAGCGGATATATTGGGAAGGCAATCAGTTCGAAAGAGGCCTCATAACTGAAAGGCAGGGCCGTATATTGATGGTCCTGCTTTTGGCATTTGCAGTCATAACCGCTCTTCCGATAATTGCCCGTACTGGCCTTTTAGTCCTTCTTCTAGGTTTGATCGCCATATTTCTGGCATACTTCTATACCGCACCCCCTCTCAATATGGGAGCTCGCGGTTTAGGAGAACTTACTGTAGGAATAGCATTCTTCATGCTTGTTTTCTTCTCTCATTATGTATTGACAAGCTCGTTTGAATGGGAGATCATGGTTTTTGCGATCGCCATAGGTCTCGCTGTCGGGCTCATGCGTGCTGTGGACTCGATATCAGGTTATGAATCTCACCTGCGCCACGGTGAGAAGGACTTGGCTGTGCGCATGGGTGGAAGGGAGAAGGTTGTGCCGATCATAAAAAGCCTGCAGTTGCTCTTTTATGTGATTCTAATGGCTATGGTGGCATTCCACCCTGCAAACCTTATGCTTCTGTTCACCTTACCTTTAGCGGCCAGGTCATGGAGGATTATGGATGCTAAGGCTGACTTGTGGTATGTACGCATAGCACCTTATTTCTTCGGTGTGAGCGTTCTTACGATGATACTTTACATCATTGCTTTGTCAGTGCGAACATTCCTGACATTTCCAATATGGTGAATGGGTTGCCACGTTCGATGAGGTAATATTCCCTCACGGCGTCGAATCCGCATTGTTTGCAGGAATCTGTACCTGCCATGGGACAACCTCTAGCATGTGAACCGTCAGGAAGCACGAAAGCCGAGAAATAATAGGGGCACATATACCCAAAATCCTCCTCTAGAAGTAGGCGCAGGGCTCCTTTGGAATTGAGTATAGGGAATCCCTCCTTCTTTAATGAGAGAAGTTCTTTCACCACGCCCTCTTTTTCTTCCCTTGAGATCGCCACCTCATAAGGAGGTGGAGTGATGAAATTGAAGATGGCTCCCTTTATAACGGGGTGGTCGCGGGCTATCTCCGCCGTTTCCCTGACGCTGTGTAGGTTATCCTTTTGAATCACAACATTTGCGAATACGGCCGGATGCTCAACGCTATCGAGATTGCTCATGAGCATATCGTAAACCCCCTCCCCACGTATGAGGTCATGCACTTCGGGGGGGCCGTCCAAGCTTATGGATATCACGTCCGATTCGGTGAAGAAGAGGTTCGTACCATTAGTGGTATATCCGATATTGAAATAACCGATCTTTCGGCCCAAGCGTATGAGATCGCCCAAGTTCTTTTCCTCATCTTCCCACATGGTGGGCTCTCCACCTTCAAAGTACAGAATGCGGGCCCCATCGGCAAAATGCTCCCGCAGTTCCCTCTCCACTTCATCGTAAGTCAATTTGCGTTTCGGAGGGAGTGCATCACGATTTCCCTCGATGCTACAGTGCCGGCAGCTTAGGTTACAGTCATAGTTTATGAGCATTGTGTTTACCAACGGTCTTTTCCTGCCAAATTTACACCCTATCCACCAGGCAGCATAGCTGGTGAACTGAGTCATCAATCCCATGTTTTTGGGATTCTCTCCTCGATATAAAAGGGAATCGAACAGAGTCCATTTATTTTATTTAGTCGTTGAAGGGGCATGAGGTTGTTTTATGCTGTGGACATAATGCCCGTGTCCTCTTTGAAAAAGCTTACAGAGAGCTTACGTTCCATACCAGGTGTTAGGGTTCCTTCTGACGACTCCCTGCATATAACGTTACGTTTTTTGGGAGATGTTGATAAAAGAAAGATTCCTGAACTAAGAGAGATATTGGACAATGTGGGGGAACACCCCTCTTTCTCGGTCACTCTACAATCAGTAGGGGCATTTCCAAATGAACTCTCTCCTCGCGTTATATGGGTGGGTGTCGAAGACGGTGGGATACTACAGTCGCTTGTTTCATCCATTGAAGAAGAGCTTAAAGAGACGGGGTTCCCTCTGGAACGACGTCCTTTTAAGCCCCATCTGACCGTGGGCCGCCTGCGAAAGCCAGATCCGATGGTTATCAGGACAGTGGAACGATGGAAAACCATGACGTTCGGGGTGCAGGCGATCAAAGAAATACGTCTTAAGAGTAGCGTTTTAACCCCATCCGGCCCACGCTATAGAGATGAGTATGTGGTGAATCTAGTAGACTAGCTGTAATTGTCGTTGATATATGGAAACTGCTCAATCCTCTTTACATGAAGTCTTTGATCCGTTTGAAGGGCAGGCCGGTCAATGATATGAAGGGCTCAATAGAGGGACTGCCACTTCAGCTTATGATACTGATGGTTGTGGCTGGGCTGTCTACGACCGTCATAATGGCATGGATGTCAGCAGTGGATATGCCGCAGGGCATAGGATCCGTCGACACTGATCCCAGCGAAATATTTCTCAGCGGGACGGGGCAGATACGCAGCGCGGAAGGCGTCTCGTTAAACGTCACCGTTCGTGACCTTATGGGTAAACCGCTTGAAGGTGCGGCCGTGGTCCTCAAAGGTTGCGGTATCGAAAATAATGGTAAAGTGTATGCTCTTACAGGCAGCGATGGTGTAGCGCGGTTCACTGATCTCACTCTCAGTATACAGACAGATATGGATTTTGTAGAGGTCATTGTCTCCAAAAGCGGTTATGGAACAGATTCCAGCACGAGGGTTTTGGTATTATGATGGATAGGCGAGGGGTGATATCTATGCCTCTCAGACTTACATTGGCTATTCTGGTCATTTCCCTCTCTCTTCCTGTAGTTGATGCAGCGCTTCAGATACAAGAGCGGGAGGCTGCCCTTAATCTGTGCGTTCAGCAAGGTGAAAATATTCTTAACGCAGCCACGGTCGTCTACTATCAGGGAGAAGGATCAATGAGGACGCTTATTGTAGACCTACCGCCAGAAGCAGCGCTCTGTCTTATGTCTCCGGCAGGCATATCGATTACGTTTAAAGGAGAGAATATTGGAAACATATGGCCTGATGAGCCGCTATTTCCTATCTTTATCGAAGGTGACATGTATCTGGAAGGTCGAGAGACAATCAAGCTTGAGGCCACTGAGCAGAATGGTGTCTATGGTGTGATGGTGACGAAAGCATGATGGAGTTTACTCTATCCAGGGTGGTTATGAGCGTCTGTGCTTTGATGATCATAGCCATCTTGGCGCCTCAAATCCAATTCCAGACGGATGATAAAATGGAAAATGAGGCACTGGCTTTGGCCATAAGTATAGATTCTTTTCTCCAAGACCTCTCTGAAGAGGATGGGACCTTACGTTTGGAGTGTAGGTACATTGTACCTTCTCCAGAATGGACAGTCGAGTTGGGAGATGGTTTTGTGGTCGTAAGGAATAGCGAACTGAGTGTCATCCATCACTTGCGTGCGACCTTAGAAGGGCAAAGTATCATATTGGGATATGGGGACACACTTCTTCTCTTGATCGAAGATGGATGTATTCATCTACTGAAGGTGGAAACGAGTTCTTCCAGTGCATCGGCAAACCTGTCGATGTCCCTTTCATTGTTGTAGAGATGTAACGATGCCCGGGCGCAACCAGGTATGCCGTGCAACCTGAACCACGGATGACAGCAATGCATGCCCGAACGTAACAATATACCGCCCATCTCATCAAGTATCATTGCTACATCATGAGAGCCCAGTCCTTTGATATTGAATGAGGTTATTCCTCCGCGAAGCTCAGCTTCGGCGGGGCCTACCACGCTCAGCTCTTCCAAACCCTCTATTCTCTTTTGCAGCCTCTTCTGCAGCATGAGTTCGTGTTTTTCGATATTCTCTACACCAAGATCCATGAGGTAGTCGGCTGCGGCACCTGCCCCGATAATGGCAGCGTAGTTGAGAAGGCCGCCCTCGAACCGTTCAGGCGGCGGTAGCAGCTCAACGCTATTATACTCTGCAAGGCCAACGGTTCCGCCACCCACGCTGAGAGGCTCTAAATTCTTTAGAAGTTCTTCTTTTCCGTACAACACCCCAAGTCCTGTGGGGCCAAGCGTCTTTTGAATGGATACGGTGTAAAAATCAACATCAAGCCTCTCCAAGTCGAGGGGAGCATGTCCTGCGTATTGGGCGCCATCTAACATGACCAATGCGCCGTGTTCATGGGCAATCTCCACTACCTCTTTGGCTGGTAGCGTGGTACCCGTGACGTTGGAGGTGTGCACCATAGAGACCAGCCGCACGTCCGATGACATAGCCTCCTGAAGACCCTCGATGTCTAAGATGCCATTATCGGTTGCTACGATTCTTCTCTTAACACCGTTCTGCGCCAATCTTAACCATGGTATATGGTTCGAATTATGCTCGATATCGGTGGTGACTACCGTATCGCTATCGCTCAGACCAAGGCCTTTCGCCACTGTATTTATGGCCTCAGTACAGTTCTTGGTGAAAACTATACTATCCGGAGAGGGAGAGCCGATCAGTTGTGCGATTTTTTCTCTCGCCATGTCTACTTCCATAGACACCCTATTGGCGAGTCGATGGACACTCCTTCCACCACAGGCTGGAAATTCACGGTTGTATTGGTCCATAGCCTTGAGGACTGACTCCGGTTTGAGACTCTGACAGGCACTGTCGAGATAGACGACACTCTCATTCCTGAGAAGTGGGAAGTCGTCTCTTATGTGCCTGACATCCATGTCACCCTCATCAAGTTTAGGTTTATTGAGGTTTTCCTCCTCCACAAGCAATAACTATTGTGGAGGAGATTCTCCGCCTCATGCGCCGAGTATACCTCGACAACAACGCCACCACCCGCCTCGATGCCGAGGTGCTTGATGTTATGATGCCATATCTTCAGGAGAGCTATGGTAATCCTAGTTCACTTCATTGGCTCGGTGACGAGGCGGCAAAGGCCTTGGCGGAGTCTAGGGAGAGAGTGGCAAGGACATTAAACTGTTATTCTAGTGAGGTGTACTTCACTTCCGGTGGGACAGAATCTGACAACATTGCTATCACTGGATGCGCACTTAGCGGTAAGGATAGAAAAAGGATAATAACCTCTGCTGTGGAACATTCTGCTGTGCTTGATACCTGCTACGCATTGCAGGAAAGAGGGTGGGAACTGACTGTCCTTCCTGTTGATAGAGGGGGATTGGTAAATCCCCATGATCTAGAGATGGTCATAGATGACGATGTCCTCTTGGTATCAATCATGACTGCCAATAATGTGATCGGAACCATTCAGCCGATAGAAGAATTGGCGGCCATAGCCCACGAGCACGGTGCCATCTTTCATACTGACGCGGTGCAAGGCTACTGCCACATACCGATTGACGTTCAGGCTATGGATGTAGATATGTTATCAGTGTCGGCCCATAAAATTCATGGGCCAAAAGGAGTGGGAGCACTTTATGTAAGGGATGGTACCCCATTATCTCCCATAATGTACGGGGGAGGGCAGGAGGGCGGAATAAGGCCGTCAACAGAAAATGTACCTGGTATAGTGGGCCTTGGCAAGGCGGCAGAACTGGCATATGAGAATATGGGCGATCGTGAACGAAGGATCGCTTTGCTTCGGGACAGGATCATAGATGGTCTTTTGGAAGTAGAAGGCATACATTTGAACGGTCACAGGTCGCCGCGTTTGGCCAATAATGCTCATTTTCGTATCGATGGTGTGATCGGAACTGATCTAGTGCTGGCGCTGAGTGACAGGGGTATAGCGGCATCTACAGCATCGGCATGCAGTGCCAGCAGCCCGTCGCCATCGCATGTTCTTATGGCTATCGGTTTGACCTGGGAGCAGGCAGAGTCATCCTTGAGATTGGGGCTGTCTCATCATACGACATCGGAGGATGTGGATTATGTCCTGGAAATGATACCGTCCACAGTACGTATGTTGAGAGAGGCGAAGCGGTTTAATCTTTCAAAGGCATAGGTCTTATGGATGATCGATATCAGCGTTCGGCTCTCTTCAATTGATATGGCAAATCCCAGTATGTTGGCCTCGGGCATATTGGATGAGACGGGAGATTCCTTACGGCGAATGATGGAAGCGGGTGCAGGCGCCGTGGTCACGAAATCAATAGGTATGGAGCCCAATCCAGGTCATTCCAATCCCTGTCTTGTAGAGCTGCCATACGGTTATGTGAATGCGATGGGCCTGCCCAACCCAGGTGTGGAGAGTTTTTCATCCGAACTAGTGTCATTGATGCCGTCACCGGTACCGGTGATCGCTTCAGTCTATGCCGCAAATGAAAAAGACTTCGCATTTGTTTCTGGTCGAATGGAGATGTCAGGAGCAGCGGCAATAGAGCTAAACCTGAGTTGTCCTCATGCTTCTGGATTTGGTATGGAGATAGGCATCGATCCTGTCAAAGTGTCGTCTATAGTCTCTGCTGTGAAGGAGGCGGTATCTGTGCCTGTGTTCGCCAAACTGACACCCAATACGCATGACATCGTTGCAATAGGCAAGGCTGTGGAGGATGCTGGGGGCGATGGGGTGGTGGCAATAAACACACTGCGGGCAATGGTCATATCCCCTGAGTTTGGATGTACAGTGCTCTCTAATCGTTACGGTGGTCTTTCGGGCCCAGCGATAAAGCCTATTGGGGTACGCGCAGTATATGACCTCTATGAGGCGTTGAATATACCAGTAGTCGGTGTCGGTGGCATTGAAACATGGAGGGATGCCGCTGAGTACATTATGGCCGGCGCCACCTGTTTTCAGATAGGCAGTGTCATTGGTAGGCGCGGGCCGGAAGCGTTCATGGAGATTGTGGAAGGGCTTAGGAACTTCATGTTATCGTACGGATATCAGACCATTAAGGATATGAGGGGAATAGCTCATGACTAAGGTCGTTGTAGTTAAGTCGTGTAAGCAGGAGTCTAGGGATACAGTTACGATATCTTTTGACTGGGAAGTCAATGCAGTACCCGGACAGTTCATAATGGTATGGGTACCTGGTGTGGACGAAGTTCCTATGTCTCTTTCATCCATCGGGACGGAGAAATCTAGGTGGGGGGGTTGGTATAGCCCCACTCATGCCTTTATTGCGCACTATGTATGCGGATGTGGCTATATGCGCTCGTACCGCTGATGAGTTGATGTTTGTCGAAGAAGCCAGCCGTTATAGTGACGTGGTCAGGGTGGCTACTGATGATGGCAGTAAAGGTTTCCACGGGAACGCTGTTCAGCTCGCTGAGACTATGATGGCCAGCGACTTCTATGAACAGGTGATAGCATGTGGTCCGGAGATCATGTTGTATCATCTCTGGGAGTTATGTGAAAGAACTGGCATTACTTGCCAGATGTCATTAGAACGTTATATGAAATGCGCAGTAGGCCTGTGTGGTTCATGTATGTTGGGGCGGGAGAGGGTCTGCGTAGATGGTCCGGTGTTCACAGGAGAAACGTTGCGCTTGTTGCATGAGTTTGGTCACTCCCGTCTCGATGAAGCTGGGAGATCAGTCACGCTTTGAGCCAAGCACGCGGTCTACAATTTCACAGAAATCTTCATCAGAGACCTGACCCCTTGCCTCGCCCAGTCTCTTGACCTCTTCTAGCATCACGTTCAGCTGTGATCGAGTGTACTCTCTTCCCATTTCCTTGAGCTTACTCTCCAATATATGGGAGCCTGTATGTTTTCCCATCTTAAGGTGACGGACGTTGCCAACCGCCTCAGGCTCTATATACTCATAAGTAGCCGGGCAGTTGAGTATGGCTGCCACATGTATGCCAGATTCGTGAGAGAATGCGTTATCCCCTGTTATGGGATGGTTGACAGAACATTGGTAACGTGCAAGGGTTGCAACACGTCTGGATAGAGGGGTGAGTTTGGTGGTGTCGATACCCATATCGTAATCATAAAGGAACTTCATGGCCGCAACGAACTGCTCCAGAGGGACGTTGCCGCAACGCTCGCCCATGCCGTTAACGGTGGTCGTCACCGCATCAGCGCCAGCAGCGACAGCGGCTAAGGCATTGGCGTTGGCCAATCCGAAATCGTTGTGCAAATGAACAGAGACAGGTGTCTTGAAACGAGACTTTACATCTTTGACTAAGGCAGTTATGCCCTCGGGGGTTATGCAACCAAGGGTATCAGTGATTCCGATACGGTTAACTCCTAGCGACTCGACAAGAGCATACATTCGCATAAGGGTCGCAGGAGGGGTGCGGGTCCCGTCTTCACAGCTAAAAGCTATTTTTACACCATGATCTTTAGCGCGTTCGATGGCCTCTATGGTATATTGCTCCAATGTTTCTATTGTTACTTCCTTGCTGTATTTGTAACGGCGATGTATGTCAGAGGTTCCAAGGAATACGAGAACCATGTCCACCTCAGCCTCGACGGCGCAATCGATGTCTCCAGGTTTGGCTCTGGCTAGGCTAAGTATCTTTGCATCGAGACCTAGACGGCTTATATCTCTTATCGTCTGCATCTCGCCTTTTGACATAGCAGCAAAACCAGCCTCGATCTCTGGTACGCCGATATCATCCAGGAGTGTAGCTATTTCTATCTTGTCGTCATGCGAGAATGCCACGCCCGGCATCTGCTCTCCGTCGCGAAGGGTGGAGTCATATACTATTACATCCCCTGCTTTCATGGGACAGTTGTAAGGGCATCGACTAAGCATGCTCGCTAGAGCGTATAACCTCTTCTTATTCTTTGCTCGTTAGTACCGAAGAACGAAAAGACCTTTACCGTATCTTTATCAACGAAAAGACATTTCACTTCTTTTAGCCTATAGGCAAGGCGGTTCACAAATGACTGCAGATAAATTGTTCCTTTTATGTATAGACGGTTCTGAGAACTCTTTCCGAGCGGCGACTTTTATCGGTGAGCTAATATCCGAAATGGACGCCAAAATCACGTTGCTTTATGTGCTGCATGAAGAGGAAGCCGTAAGAATGCCAATTCCTCCAGATGACAATACTTATCTTTCAAGCAGCAATATCGCTCCCGCCGTGAAGATTCTCGAGGAGCTAAAGGTTGATTATGCTGTATCCGTCCAGATAGGAAATCCTAAAGAGATAATCATCGAGATGTCCCCAAAATATGACGCTATAGTGATGGGATATAAAGGTATGACTGGTCGTAGTATAACAGAGGTCCTTTTCGGAGGGGTGGCAGAATACGTCTTGCACCATAGTACTCGTCCAGTTATAATGGTGCCATGAATTGAGAGACCCCCCAGCATGTCAAGCTTCGTGTAAAGTGCCATCAAATATTTTTTAGTGATAATGGTATCAAAGCTGTGGCGGAACACGCAGCCGCTCCGTTATCACCATATCATGGCTGAGCATAGGGCCATTGGATGTCCTCATCCCGAAGAAAACTTTGATGACATCGCTGCATGTTATTTGTTGAGATGGCTCTGGCCCAACAGTAAGACGAAAGAAGAATAGGATATTGACAGAGCTCTACTGTGCAGATGGATAGAGGGATTTGATAGCCTCTACCACCTCGGGAACAGTGGCACCCCACGGTACGCAGCGGGTGTTACCCTCTTCTCTGAAACCGTTTTTTATCTTGCAGCATTTGACTATGGTAGGGACGTCGCCGTCAGGTACGTGGTCCAGAGGGCAGATGTTTATGAATGCAGGTTCTTTTTTATAAATGGACTCAAAGATACGCTTTGAAAGGTGGCAGCCTATCAGTGTAACCTCGTGTTCCAGTTTGGGAGCATCATCCAGAAAATATATCGGCATCTCTGTCTTTATACCCGAGACCCTACACGGAAACATGACTCCTTCAGTTCTGACTTGCGGTAAATAAGAAATGATGTCGAGGTTTACCACTTCAGGGATGATCGGCATATCTAGAAATCCAGAGGCCAAAGCCATTTCCACAAGCACAGACAACTTTGAGGGTGATGGAGGGACGTCGTCGATCACACGCAATGGTAGACCCTCAAGTTTATGGATGAAATTGAGGTGGTTGAACATACCTTCGACGACCACTGTTTTTTCGGGG
>LDZU01000159.1_pt1 | contig 11123 bp, 9 predicted proteins | sample 615531 | NCBI WGS metagenome assembly LDZU01 (sample SAMN03408293, study PRJNA278302) | terrestrial metagenome | isolation source: oil reservoir sample SB2 | place: USA: Alaska, North Slope, Schrader Bluff formation | collected 2011-09 | reverse complement strand
ACATACCCCCGCAATAACACTATCTTTTTTAGAGCGGTATAACTTCTTAGCCATATAGATTACGCCTCCTAACCAAAAAATAGTTATTTCTTATTTTCTCTATTTCCTATCTTACTACCTTCAAGATATTCAAGGGGAATTCTTCCCCTTGAGAACCCTTGAATTAAATCAAAATATATTGTTCCTTATTGCAGAAATAATACTTATATTATCTTGCAGTATCTAAATTATTGAAATTCCGATACTGCAAGATATTCAGGGGAAGTGTCCCCTGAAACCCCTCAAATTAGTATTGAGTATATAGCATTCAGTATATAGTAAATTCTAATTAAGAAATAAAGAAAAATATCTTTCAAAGAAATGCTATCTTGTTTTACCAACAAGATATTCAGGGGGAATACTTCCCCTTGAGAACCCTTGAATTAAATCAAAATATATTGTTCCTTATTGCAGAAATAATACTTATATTATTTTATAGTATCGAAATTATTGAAATTCCGATACTATAAAATATCCAATATCATTAATTTTTGTATTTATATTATCATATTATCGTCCTAATGTTAAGAACCAACTATGGAATTTCATGAGTTTGTGTTCTTATATTACTCAATTATTAAGGAAATTGATATAAATATCTTATTTGAAAATAATCTTTTCATTATATTACTCCTTTAATTTTCACAATTTACCTTAGCCCATCTAACTATTGAATCTTATTATTATCTGAACTTCAATAACTTTAATATTCATCTTCAATGCGAACTAAATCTACAAAGATGGATGTAGTCTCCCCAGGATAGACCCAGGTATCCTCAAGCCAGGTATGGTATCCGTCTTTGATGATAGTGACCTCATAGAATCCCTCTTTTAAATTGTTAATTATTTTGACCTGATTGGCAGAAGTAGTTGCCTGGTATATTCCGTTAATAAATATTTTGGCATTATTTTCATTACAGTATACCGCTAGCGATCCTTCCTGGTACTCTGGCTGCATCTTCACCGTAACACGGTAAGTGCGATCAGAATAAATTCTTACCGTTTCAAAATAATCTAAGTAACCCTCTTTAATAATTCGCAGCTCATAATTTCCCTCCTCAATATTTTCTATGGTGATTGGGCGATTGGCTGAGGTTTTTCTATTATAATTACCATCTAAGTAGATTAGGGCATTATCAACATTACAGACAATCTCTAAATTGCCAGTCTTCTTTGCCTTCTCTAAATTCTCACTCAATTGAATATTTTGGTTGGGTTTTACCTCTACTCTTACCGACCAGTCAAAATAACCTTCTAAGGAAACCCGGATATCGTGAGGACCTTCTATGACCTGATCTAAATAGACATCTTTATTCTTTTCTGTTAATCCTTTATATTGACCATCCAGATAAATCCTGGCATTTTCTCGGTTACACTTAATAGCAATAGAGCCATATTGCACCAACTTTTGTAAATCTGCAATTAAAAATTCAGTCCGTTCGGGGCTAATCTGGATTGTTCTCTCCCATCTCTGATAACCAGGCTGTTCCACCCGTACCAGATGTTCACCAACTTCTATTCTATCCATTATCAGAGGTGTCCTACCTACATAACGATCGTCCAGATAAACTTCAGCCCCTTCTGGAGAGGAATTTATTCTCAGTTGCCCGGTTCTTATCCTTTTCTCGGTAACCTGATAATGCAAAATATCACTACTTACCCATTTTTGGGTTGGTAATCCTGTCAGAGTACCCTTCATCCGTTGGGTAAATCTATCGATCCCTTCTTCCATTTTGGGAAAATCTTCCTTTTCTAATCTACTCGGTAAATCTCGGATAATGATTGTTGGTTCAGTCATAGCAAACCCTTGGATATACTCAATACCGGTGGGTGATCCTGGTTCGATAATGCCCTCAATGTAGTATTCCCGATTAGCTTCTACATAGTGATTCTTTTGACGTTGGTTAGGAAATAACAATCGGATATCCCCCCGAGTATCATAGCCAAAGATAGTTACATAGGCATTTTTGCTGGTTTTAAAATAAATCCGAATCCTCTCACCCTGTTCATAGATGGCACCAGTCCCCTTATCTAATCTTAAAGTCAGGTAAAAATCAGGCCTGGGATTAATAATCTGAATACTCTTTTTAAAAACCTCTGGCTGTTGAGCTATAGCCACTGATGATATCCCCATCAATAGAATGATAAGAAATAAAAAGATATAGAAATGGACTAAAGAAGAATTAGGAGAAAATAATTTATTGTTTTTTCTATCTAATATCTCTAATATCTTCATAAATATACACCTCTATTATTTATTATTTCATTTAATCATTAGAACCGGTTTAGAATTAGCCATTGCTCAGGAAATTGCGAAAACCCATGGAGGGAAAATTGAGGTAAAAAGTGAATTGAATATTGGAAGCACCTTTACAGTGGTGTTGCCCATAGTAAAACAAAAATAGAGTAGAAAACCGTCTCCTGTTTTATCCTGAGTCTTTTGCAACAAATCCTTTTCCACAATATATTCAGGGGAAGTGTCCCCTGAAACCCCTCATTATCACCCTCACCTTTCCTCTCCCTTCTAAGGGAGAGGTTTAGATTAAGAGGGTTAGTATATTGATATTATTATTACTTATACTTATTTAAGATAATTGGTTTTTAAGAATATCGAAATTGCTGGGCAATTACTATATTCAGGGGAAGTGTCCCCTGAAACCCCTCAAAGAAAATACAATTCAAGAAATGCTATCTTGTTTTACCAACAAGATATTCAGGGGGAATTCTTCCCCTTGAGAACCCCTGAATAAATTAAAATTAAGCTATAATATTTACAAATCAATTTAATATATTTTTTGTTGCCCCCCTACTTACCTTTCTTCCGTAGGGGTACTTACCTGAGGTAACAGGAATAAGACTAAGATTAATAAGTCAAATCCCCCCTCCCCCGTATCTCTGTTATGGTGCAGAGCATAGCAACAAAGTAATCTCATCAATTTAGACCTGATTTCTTTTCCTTGAATTGAAACTGAGACTGTAAATAAAAAACTGGAAATTCTTTTTCTATTAATCTCACGGGTGTAATTATGTCAAAGGGACGTTTTAGAAAAGGTTGTCAAGAGAACTGTCCCTATGACAATTAGTTCATTTATTTCATTTATGGCTCCGAGTAGATCTCCGCAAATCCCTTCTATTTTTCTCATCGAATAGGCTACCAGACAAGCAGTTACTAGGCAGGTTAAGAGAAAAAGATAAATACAGCGATAGGATAATATAAAGTAGCTCACAACAGCAGTAAACAAAGTAGCGCTAAATAATTCCTTCCTCCCTAAATATAAGGTAAACATCTGGGCTAAGGTATTGTCAGCAGAAGCTGGTTTCCCCTGGTATCCTGCCAAAACCATGCTCCATCTTCCCATCATAGGGGCAAGCAAAAGGGCATCCCTTTTAGCTGTAGCTGGTAAACTGAATAAAAGTAGGTATTTCAATAGGATTAATAAAATTAAGGCAAGAGCTCCCTTGGCCCCCACAGAGCCATCTTTCATAATACGAATAATATCAGCTTTATTTTTACCACCAGAAAATCCATCTACCATATCGGCAAAACCTTCCAGATGCAGACCACCACTTAAGAAAACCCATATGGTAAGGATAATTCCGGTATGGAGAAAGGAAGGCAAATTAATAAATTGCAACAGCTGGTCAAGGACAAATAGAATGACTCCCATTATGAGACCAACTATAGGGAAAAAAATACTGGATTGGGAAAAATCTTTTTTAAGATCTTCTTTGACTTCTTCCTCTTCCCGGAAGGAAGGAATGGGAAATGGTAGGATAGTGAGAAAAGAAAGAGCGGTGAGAAATCTCCTAAAAATGTTACCCATTATTATTCCCTTTGATTAAAAGCGGAATACCGGCTACCATAAGATAGACCTGGTTAGAACTGAGAGCAACCATTTGGTTAGCTTCACCAAGTATGTCTCGGAAAAAACGCCCGCTAACATTAGCAGGGACTATACCCAGACCTACTTCGTTAGATACCATAATAACGGTGGCCTGGCAAGATAATGACTCATCAATGATCTTTCTTATTTTCTCTTTAATCTTCTGGGCAAGTGCTGGTAGTGACTTTTCCTTATTACCATCCTGCATAAGATTGGAGACTAAAAGGGTTAAACAATCAATGATAATTACCTCAGTCTTATTACCAATTTCTTTGATAATCCGCTCCACCTGATAAGGCTCTTCCCAGGTCTTCCAGTTCTCTGGTCTCCTCTTACGATGCTGGGCAATTCTGGTAGCCATCTCCTCATCTAAAGGCTGAGCAGTAGCAATAAAGCTAATTTTCTTACCAAGCTTTATCGCCAGGGACTCGGCAAAAGTGCTTTTACCACTACGCACCCCACCAGTTATCAAAATGAGTTTTCCTTTAATTTCATTCATACTGAACCTTTTAGAAACTTAAATAATACTTAAATAGTAAGAATATTAATTTTATAATCACTTATCCCGTTATTTATCAATTCTTTTTAAATCGGCAAAGGTAGCCATTTCATTTAATAATTTAAATCCTGCTTCAATAAAATTTATGCCAAACACAGCCCCGGTCCCTTCTCCCAGACGCATTTCCAGATCAAAGATAGGAAGCATACCCAGATGAGCCAGAGCTACTCGATGACCTTTTTCCTTAGAACAATGGCTGGCAAAAAGATAGTCTTGCACTTGAGGAGCTAATTTTACTGCTATTAAGGCACAGGCTCCAGATATTAAACCATCTAAAACTATCGGTATTCTTCTATGTGCTGCAGCTAAAATACAACCTACCAGACCACCCAGCTCAAAACCCCCTACTTTAGCCAGTACCTCTAAAGGGTCTTCCGGATCAGGTCTATTCATAGCAATAGCCTGTTTAATTATCTCTATCTTATGGAGTACCGCCTCTGGCTTAAGTCCGGTTCCCCTATCTACTACCTCTTCTATTTTAGCACCGGTTAATAAACCAATAATAGCACTACTGGCAGTGGTATTTCCAATCCCCATTTCTCCCAATCCTATCAGATCTATTTCCTCTTGTTCAAATGCATCTTCAAAAACCTCATAGCCTATCTCGAGCGATCTTTCTGCCATTTCTTTAGTCATAGCTGGTTCTTTTGTCATATTATTAGTACCAGGGGCTATCTTGCGGTGTATGATACCTGACTTTTGGGACAAGTCACCTCTCACCCCTATATCAGTTATCACTATCTCTAAGCCAAAATGACGAGCCAAGACATTGATAGCCGCACCACCCTCCAAAAAATTTAACACCATCTGATAGGTAATCTCAGCAGGATAGGCACTTACCCCTTCTGCAGTTACTCCATGATCAGCGGCCATCAGGAAAATTACCTTTCTCTTCAAGCAGGGATTTAAGCAACCATAAACACCAGCTGCCCTTGCTATCAGTTCTTCCAGTCGCCCTAAACTTTTTTTAGGTTTAGTTAAAGTATCGAACTTAGCCAAGGTATTTTGCTGGACATGATAATCAATAGAGGGAATACCTTGCCTTATTTTTTCAATTTTCTTACTTTTCAATTACCTGTTTCCTCCAATCTTTCCCTGCAACTTGAAGGTGATTAATATCATTTATAGACTCTACCCAAAAAATATCAGGATTATGGTAAGTAATAATATTTAAAGCAGTAGAATATTGTTTGATATACCAAATTTTTTCTAAAGGGATATCTAAAGCGATACTAATAATAATTCTGGTTACTCCTCCATGGCAAACTATAGCAATAGTATTAGTATTACCTTGTTTATCATTATCATGTTCGGCAATTATTTTCTCCAGAGCACGCTTAACCCGCTTTTTCAAATCAGAAATACTTTCTCCTCCCGGAAACGGTAGATAAGGTTGTCTCCACCAATCTCTAAATTGTTCTACGGTATTTTCTACAGTAATTTCCTCCCAGCGTAATCCTTCCCACTCTCCAAAACAGATCTCTCTGAAGAGAGGCTCTCTGCGCAAAGTAAGACCGTGTTTTTTGGCAATAATGCTGGCAGTATGAATGGATCTCTGCAAGTCACTACTATAGATTGCCTGGATAGGATAGTCTTGCAAGCAATTTGCTAACTGTTCTGCCTGCCAGATTCCCTTTTCAGTAAGACCAACATCCTGCTGACCGGAAAAGCGTTCTTCAGCATTACTGAAAGTTTCTCCATGTCTGATAATCAGAAATTTCAACATACTAATCTTAGCCCTCAGCTCTTATTTTTATTTTTTATTATTTTACTTATTGTTATATCAATTCTATAGGACCGGAAACAGGGTTTACCAGCCTCTTCAGGCTATACTTTTAAGCTAAACTGCTAACATAACTTAGAAGCAGGGTAATTTTAATACATTTTTAATACATTATGGTAATAATTTGTCTAATTTTCTAAATTAATCTTTGGTGGAAACAGATATTGATTTTATAGAGATAGGAGGAAAACAATATTGTCCGAATACCCACTCTGCTTTATTTCCTACTGCTACAATATCTCTTAAGATTTCTAAGGCATTCCCAGCAATCATTACATTTTTAATTCTACCGGCAATTTTTCCATTCACAATCTTATATCCTAATTGCACATTATTGGAAAAAGTCCCACTAAGAATATTACCCTGTCCCAATCCTAAGACCTGGTCCACCACAATTCCCTGTTTGATATCCTTAATCATATCCGAGAAAGAGACATCACCTTCTGAAATAACCAGGTTGCTTATCCCGGGGGAAGGTTCGGAATGAAAACTATTTCTGATACCATTACCGGTAGGCTTGGCACCTGCCTCTCCAGCATTTTGTAAATCATAATAATAGTTCTTCAGGATGCCCTTTTCTACCAGCGGTAAACGCTGCATAGTAATACCTTCATCATCATAAGGAGCGCTTCCTCCAGCATAATCAATAGTTCCATCACTATAAATGGAAAGAAAAGAATTCCAGAGCAATTGACCCTGCTTCCCCCCTAAGGGAGAAATTTTTTTATTAACCATCCTGCCATTTAAACCTACCACCAGGGGTAATATTAATACCAGTAAGGCCTTAGGAGTAAAAATAGCAGGCATATTGCCACTTTTAATCTCTACTATTTTTTTACCCCAGTTTAACTTTTTTTCTATTTTTTCCCAGAGAGATTCAAGAGAAAAATTGGCTTTACCCCACTGTTGAGATTCCTCTAACATCATCATATCATTCTCTTTGGTATCCTGAATCATAACTGCATTAGAAAATAATGTTTTCCGATAATGAAAAGAGGTTCCATAGCTATTCCCATACTGCACCTCTTTCTCCTGTTTGGCAATCCCAACATCGCAGCGTAAATCAGAATTGAAGGTATGAACTCGCTGGACAATATCATTTCCTATTTTTATCATATCCTCTATACTTTCCTCAGCTACCTTAGAATCATACAATTTCGGCTTACCCTTCTGACTTTGATCAGAACTAATTTGCTCGGGGAAATCAAAAAGTGCCGTATGACCAAATTGAGCTACTTCAATTGCTTTCTCAACCATAGCATTAAACTGGCTTTCCGAAGTAGCAGAAGAAAAACCTATCTTACCATCCTGAATAACCCTTAAAGCCCAGCCTTCTATTTCTTCTGAATGGACTGATTTTAACTGATTTACCTCATAATCAACTGGAGTTGTTTTATAATTTACTTTAAATAATTCACCAGATTTTACTTTCTTACTTAACTTGTCCATAAGCTGTTGCATATTAATGACTGCCTCCTACTACTACCTTTTTAATACGGATATGAGGACTACCAAAAGTTACCGGCAAAGGCGACTGTCCACCTTTACCGCACCCTCCCCCTGATTCAATGATGGCCAGGTCATTACCAATGCCTTCAATATGGTATAATGTTTCAAATAAATTACCAGTCAAGGTTATATCTCTAAGTGGCTCAGTAATTTTACCATTTTCAATCAGATCGCCTTCTCCTGCGCTGAAGGTGAACATCTCAAAAGTAGTATTACCTCCATAAAATTGACGGGCATAAATTCCCTTTTTAATACCATTGAATAATTCGTGATAAGGGATCTTCCCCTCTTCGATATAAGTGTTGGTCATGCGAACTATTGGTTTAAAATGATAACTTAAAGCCCTGGCATTTCCAGTGAGAGATTCTCCCATTCTGGCTGCTGTTTCCCGGGAGTGAAGTCTTCCTGATAAAATACCTTCTCTTATCAGATAATTTTTTCTGGTAGGAACTCCTTCATCATCATATTTAGAATAACCCAATAATCCTGGTAATGAACCATCATCTACCACATTTAGCTCTTCTTGAGCAACTCGTTTCCCTAACTGCATCAAATTTTGCATGCGGGGGTCTTCAGCCAAGAAATCTGCTTCACTTAAATGACCAAAGGCCTCGTGAATAAAAACCCCGGCTAAAAGGGGGTCAAGAACTACAGTATATTCGCCCCCGGGGACAGATTTGGCCTGTAATAAGTTTACTGCTCGTTGTGCTGCCTTTTGAGCTAAAGCAGAAAGTTGTTCAGCCGGTTTATAGCCCCGAATAGTTCCGATACTTTCATTAGCCATCTGAACATCATCACCATGACGGGCAATAGCAGTAAAATGAATGCTAAGATAAGGGCGTTCCTTCCTGAGATAAGTGCCCTCCGAATTAGCAAAATGAACTGTGCTATAACGATCAGTATAATCAACAATTGATGATTGTATCTGGGGACTGAAGTCAACTATAAGGTCGCTGTAGTTTTTCATCAGAGATGCTTTTTCTTTTAAACTAACTTTCCGGAAATCACGTCCAGCTTCTGGTATCTCCGGCAGCAATTGCTCTACTACCGGCTCTACCGGGGCAAAATAACTCTTCTGGTCACCAATCAGAGTGGCAATCTCAACAGCTTCTTTCACTTTTTTTTCTAAATCATCCCACCGATTAAAAGTAACAAATCCCCATCGTCCTTTTACCAGAGCCCTGACATTACCTCCTATTTCCTGAGAGCTACTAATTTTTTCTAATTCTTTTCCTTGAAAATGAATATTTGTTGATTCATATTCCTCCAGACGAATTTCAAGATAATCTACTTTTTGTCCGGAAAGAGCATCTATCAGTCTGTTACGCATAGGTTTCCTCCTGCTTTAATCTGTTTATTTTCTCTATCTTTATTTTATATTTTTATTTAGCTAAATTAGTCAAGTTATATGATACTATCTTTATTCTTCAAATTGATCATTAATATCTTCCATAATACTCTGTTCTGCCAGATAAATGGAACGCTCTAACCACCATACCCATTCACTCCATTTTTTATCTACATTTTTGTTCTGCTCTTTCAGACAAATCAATCCATTCAGCTTGGCATCAGTATCATCAGCATAAAAAAGAGCAATCGCAGGAAGAATGCTGGGAAGTTTTGGGGAACCAAATTCAAATTTACCATGATGGCTTAAGATGGCATGTTTAAACATAACTGCTAAATCTTCTGGAAAGTCTTTAATCTGTTTAATTTTTTCATTAATCATTTCTGTTCCTATAATAATATGACCAATCAATTTCCCCTTATCAGTATGTTCAATAACCCCATTCAGTTTATATTCTTCAACCTTACCAATATCATGAAGGAGAGCAGCACTAATTAAAAAATCTTGGTTAACCTCAGGATAAATTTGACAGATAACCTCACATAGCCGGGTAACATTAACAGTATGTTCGGCTAACCCTCCCTTATAGGCTTGATGTAATTTTTTGGCAGCCGGTGCTTTTTTAAATTTTTCCCGAAAAAACGGGTCATTAAAAAAGGAAAGGAGAAGTGTTTTTAAGTAGTGATTTTTAATAGAAGAAACTTTATCATCAATTTTCTGCATCAATTCCCCAATATCTCGGGTTGTAGAGGGAATAAAATCTTCTAAAGAAGAGGGGAGAGCTTGCTCTAAGGATTTTATACTTATCTGGAGTTGTCCATCACTCTTCTTTTTAATTACCTGTCCTTCAATTTGTGCAAATTGCATCTTTTCAATCTCTGGCAACTTTTTTTTAGCAAGGTCCCAATAAATAGCCTCGATTTCACCACTACTATCGGCAATTTTTAAAAAACCATCTACCGTTTTACCATCTCGGCGTAACTTAAATTCTGCTTCCTTGATATAAAAAATTTGTTTTATCCGGTCTCCTAATAAACTTAAATCAATAATTTTTTCTTTATTATTCAAAATATACTCACCTCTTAAATCTTCACTCTCTCTTTCCTCTCCCTTGTAGCAAAAGAGTTAGAGTGAAAGTGAATTCTTATCGCAAAGATCTCTCTTGACAAGAACTTTAATTTTATCTATCCTAATAGTTGTTTTATAAGTTTATAAATATCTAGTCATTAATTAAACTGAAATAAAAATGATCCTTAATTAAGACAGATTTTAGATAAATTAAATTGCTTGAGTTTTGCCTAAATTGGTAAGCCGAAGTGGCGGAATCGGCAGACGCGCTACGTTCAGGGCGTAGTAGGTTTTACACCTGTGGGGGTTCAAATCCCCCCTTCGGCACCATCTCAAATCTCTTAAATTAAAAACAATTAATTATTTTCTAAACCTTCAAATTCCTGAGTATTCCAATTATAATGTTCTACTATAGTCCGAAAACTCATTTCTCCAGAGCTAATTTTTTCTATATATTTTTTGCTCTGATAAAAAAAGACATCTAATTCACTCAATTCTTCTCCTTCCAGCATCTTAAAAATTATTTGTGAATATAGCCTCTGATATAATTTGGGAATAATCTCCTCATTTTTCTTAATACTTTCCTCAATATTACTTATCCGTTCTAACCAATGAGATAAATCGATCAAATCAGGTTGTTCTTCATAATTGGATTTAGCAATAAAAGCAATATTTTTCTTATGTGGTCTTAATTCTTCCAATTCATTTATATGATAACCGAGCATATGCTCCAGGGCATAAACAGACTTCTGTTCTGCACGAATTTGCTGTAGAATTTCTATATTGCTGTTTGTTTTTGTGCTTACTCCAAAATAATTCACACTATTCTTACCCCTTACCTATTGTTTATCATAATATAATGCTCATCATATAACTGGTTTTTTATTATAACAAATTTAATTTAGAAAGTGAATTTTTGGAGTCAATTCTTTT
>LDZU01010576.1_pt1 | contig 11151 bp, 9 predicted proteins | sample 615531 | NCBI WGS metagenome assembly LDZU01 (sample SAMN03408293, study PRJNA278302) | terrestrial metagenome | isolation source: oil reservoir sample SB2 | place: USA: Alaska, North Slope, Schrader Bluff formation | collected 2011-09 | reverse complement strand
CTGACATTTTCCAACGGAGAATCCCTCGATGATCTACTCGCGGATGAGGCAAGATGCAGAGTGACCAAGATGAAAGTCTTTCCCGATGAAGGAAAGGTCGAGTATAACAGCCACATCATCGTGAGCAACATTCCGAAAGAGGCGTTCGAATACGTCGTGAATGGCCGCAGCGCCATCGAATGGATAGCAGATCAATACCGATACACCAAGGACAAGAAATCAGGCATAATCAACGATCCAAACGAGTACGCCGGCGGAAGCTACATACTGAAGCTGCTTTGCTCTGTGATCACCGTCAGCGTAAAAACAATGGAGATCGTGAATAGACTGCCTAAATTGAATCTCGAAGAAACGGAGCAAAAATCATCAATCATCGATGAGTGCACGGCACAGGCCGCTGAGGAAGTGTAGAGAGTCGTCCTTAGGCAGCAACAACCGCAGTGCCCCTTACTACTACCTTTGGGGTTTTCTGCAAAGGGAAAGAGTGAAAATGTGAGTTAAGCTGTGCTTAGCCAAACATCTTTTTTATATGCATATATGAAGGTTTGTAAACATTTTTGATAATGAATTAAGAAAAAAGAAAACGGCAGATCGTTAATTTATAAGGCAACATTCCTCATGGCGAAAACCGTTATCAAGGACTCAGAACCCCATGTTTTTTCTTTTTGAACAGTTCGAGTAAACACTCTCGAGTGCCTAGTGTTCTCCAAATCAATATTCTATGTAATAGTTTAATATAATCAAAACTTACTGTTTTTGCTGTTATGGGCTTATACGCATTGGCAGAACTCTTGGAACTCTTTAAGAGCGACGTTGAGGCGCTGGACCAGATGGTATTGGCAATTAACTATGAGAGTTTTAAGCTCGAAGTTGCTGATGAACTGAATGAGATGTACCGTGTGGCCAGCGAAGAGTTCATGGCAACCCGTTTTCCTCACATAGATACCTACACTATGATGGCGCTCAAGAAGATGTCCATACGTATAATGGGAAAAATGACACAGGAGGCCACTGGTGTTTTGGTTAAAAAAGGTCCTGACGAAGCCATCACCGCTCTCCAAAGATTCCGCAAAGAAAGGATGACAGATATAATGCTCTCTGACATTGAAGAGTGCATCCACTACGGCTTATCCCTAAATCAGAACATGATCACCGTCTTAAAAACGCTCTCTAAGATAGTTGAGAGCCCAGAGGATTCTTCTGAATCGGATTATCATTTTCGCTGGAAAGAGATTGACGTCGATAGATGTGCAGAAGAGATATCTTCCTTTGCCAACCCCCACAGGATAAACATAATGAAGATGCTCAATACGCGGGACTGCTACTTCAAAGAGCTCTCATCGGCAACAGGGCTGAAGACAGGCCACCTGCAATTTCACCTTCAAGATCTTATGGACAAGGGATTCGTAGAGAAGATTGACAAAGGTCTATACTGCATAACGAAGAAGGGCTCCAACGCACTAAACAGTATTGCAGATTTCGATCGCCATATGAAACTGTACAAAGTGATCGAAGAGACTTATGGATTGGAATAAAAAAAAGTTTGGATTGTAAAGGGTTTGTTGGAGGTGTGCGGAATTAGATCCTTTTCGCTCAGAGCTCGTAGTTCTTCGGGTTGAACGCCGGAATCTCTGCCGAATACTGCTTGACGCAATCCTCTATGAACTTGTTCTCATCGTCAGGCAATGAGGAGAGGACTTTGAGGATATTCTTCAGCATGTCCTTCTGCGAGATGGTCAGCTGCAGCGTGCCGTTCGAATAAGCCTCGTCTATCAGTTTTGCGGCAGTCAGACCAGCAGCCTTTGCTCTCAGGTAGACGTTGTCCTCAGCGACTATGGCCTCGCCGATCTTGTAGGCGTTATCATAGGCCAATATGAAGCCCTCCGGTCCGCGGAAGCGGTCGGAATACATATACAAGTCTCTGAGGGTCTTCTCCTGACCGAGGAGCAGGGCGGTGTTCATCAGGCTGACCTCATAGCCCAGCGAACCGAGCCAGCAGGCCACGGAAGAGCCACCGAACTCAGGGTGGTATTCTATGGACTCGTTGGACCACAGATCACATACCTGGGCCATTAGGTTACCCTGTAGGTCTGCATGGGCACACTCGCAGTTCTTGCCCTCTTGTGATGTGGGTTTCCCGGCTATGGCTTTGAGGATAGGTCCTTCGTAACCGCAGTCCTTGTCGGGACCGACTGCGCCCGCCTCCCATGCGCAAAGGGTTCTCACCGCGGCGAAGGTACGGGTTACGGCGGAGAACGTCTTGGGAACATCGTTGTCCAAGAAACCACCGGCCATGAACATGGCCACGTTTGCACCGGAGCAGTTCGTGTCACCACCGGGAACGGTCTTGTGTTTCTTGGCGATCTTCACGAACTCCTGCCATATCCACTCCATATCCATACTGCCAAGGACACCGATGCCGAAGAGAGCGGCCTTGATATCACCGGTCATGACGGCATAGTCGAGGACCTCTTTTCCGCCCACAGTCTCACATGAGAGCACATCGGCACCCGCCTCACATGCGATTTCAGCAGACTCAAGGACCTTTTCGGGGTAAAACCTCTCCTTATCCATTCCTGGGCGCATGCCTCTTTCGGCCTCCCTCATGTCAGGGATTGTGTGACGGACAGCGAGGTTGATACCATACTTCTCGTGCATCTCCTCGCAAATTGCCTTCTGTCCCTCGACCACGGGCCTTCCGAACTTCTCGCTGTTGTTACCCATTTGGAAGACCCACTCGGTCTCCAGCTGTAGGTCCGGGAATCCCTCGGTCACGGCCCTTTCTATGGCATCCTTGGATATGTAGTCGACATACTCCTTTGTCAACTTTTCTGGGGTTGCCTCCCTTCCTGGTCTGGGAGCATAGTTGATCTCTGGAATGACGCGACCGGCACCCACTTTGATTCCGAATCCATAGGATACAGGACTCTTAGCGATGCCGAATACCATGTCATCCGGTTTTGCATAAGCCATCTTGGTGTATCTCTTGATTGCCATTTTTAAGCCCCCTTAACTATCTGATCCCATTCTTCTCTAAGTTTTCTCCAGTCGTATCCTTCAATCGCCTTCTGGGCCAGCAACGGGGTCTGAGGTGCCTTCTCCGAATATACGCCCAAGTCGAATGATTCGACATAGTCTCTGTTCACTGCACCGCCAGCGCCGATAACCGGAATCTCAATTCCCTTCTCTTTGAGCCTGGATGCGATGCGCGGTATAGCAGGCATTGTGGTGGTCATCAGAGCTGTACCGGATACCATAAAGGGCTTTATCTCCTCTGTTTTGGCAACAACCTCATCGACAGGCACATCGCGCCCCATGTCTACAACGGTGTAACCGGCAGAACGCATCATCACGGCTGCGATGTTCTTCCCTATGTCATGTGGGTCTCCCTCAACAGCGTGCATGATAATCGTACCTTTGCTGCTGCGGCCACCTGGTATCCTCTTCTCCGCCACACCTATACCAATCTCCATAGTCTTGGCGGCCAGCATTATCTCTGGGAGATAGTATACGTGCTGGGCGTACAGATCGCTCACGATTTCCATCCCTGAGACTAAAGCCTCATTTATGATTTCATGGGGATCTTTGCCCTTCTCCAGGGCCTCTGCCACATCGGCGGCGATGTCCTTGTACTTCATGTACACGACGTCCTCGGCTATTTTCTTATATATCGGGTCCGTCGGGAGCATTTTCTTGGCGATCTCCTCAGGGGTGCTTACGTTATCGACTAAGATGTCGTAACGCTTTAGCACGGAATCGAAGTTCGCTCCTTTCGTGTCTAACATTTTTCTTCCTCCCTGGTGCAACATATCGTTGCTGTTAGCGGAGTTTCTTTAAATTGTATAAAAAGGAATATATGGCTGGATGTGTAAGCCAAGCTTAAACGGCGTTAATTTCGATATTTTACGAAAAATTATGGCAAATGTTCTTTTTTTCTCTCTGTTTTTTTCCAAATAAATAGAATAAGTATTAAATATGGGATCTTTCTTCTCCACCTGAAATTATCAGGTTATTCATTAATATATAAATGTTAAACCAATATAAACATAACAATAAACATATTATATGATTTTTTCACCTCAATAGGGCATGTTCGTAGTCCTTATAGGAGGATTTCTAGGCAGCGGGAAGACCACCATGCTGTTGGAACTCGCCAAAGCAGCAAATGAGGCAGGACTGAGGGTTGCCGTCATAGTTAATGAGGTAGGGGAAGTCGGAATAGACGGCACAAGGATCAATGCGGAGGGCTACGAAGCAGTGGAATTGGCTGAAGGGTGTATATGCTGTTCCCTTGCCGGTACCCTGCAGAATACGCTTATCACCATAAGCAGTGACTTTAAACCCGATCTCATAATTCTTGAGCCTACCGGTTTGGCATTGCCTCATCGTGTCCAGCAGATCATACGAACTTCCATGATCCGGCCGGAGAAAGTCATGACGATCGGGGTGGTCGATGCCCATCGCTTTGAGGACCTTTTGAACAAGAGGAGGAACTTTATGGAGAGACAGCTCATGAATGCTGATCTCATAGCCCTCAACAAATGCGATCTTATCGGTGAGGCGGTGATTCACCGGGCGGTTGATGAGTTGTCCCAGATATGCCCAGGCAGAGAGGTGTTTCCCGTATCAGCGTTGACCGGTGAAGGTATGGGCACAATCATTGAGAGGTTGATATGACTGATGACGGATCATCTATTGACGAAGTGGGCGCGGCTTCTTGCGGTCTTTCCGGAATGATAAATCATTGGGATAACGATAAGGAAAACGAATTCAAGCAAGCTATGCTGGGAATAGCATCTGATATTGCTGAGATGTCAGATGGTTTTTTCGGTCATATAAAAGCAATCCTGACTTCCGATGACAAATCGATGAGCATGAATCTTGTTGAACCCAGTTTGGGGGTCAGCGTTCACGGTGAGATCCCTGATGGCAGTTGTGCCTTTCGGATAATGGTGGCCGCCTTGGATGTTGACAGTGAATATTTGCGTAAGGCTATGAACAAAAGACTATCCGGTATTGAGGGGCTGAAAGTTGAGTCCCGAAGATCCGGACTGATATTACCGAGTTGATCAATATGTATGGAATATCAATGGATATAGGGACTAGCGGTCTGAGAGCCCATGCTCTGGATCTGAAGGACGGAACTATAATGTCCACTGCCATAACTGATAGGCACCCCTTGCCTGGAGGGAACGTCATGGACCATCTGACCTTCTGTGTGAACATGGGTGTGGAACTGGCTCACAATATTGTGATGTCTGCTGCGAACAGGCTTATAGCTCAGTTGGGAATAGATCTCGGCAAAGTCGAGAGGGTCACTGTATGCGGCAACCCCATTCAGCTCTCTGTTTTTGAGGGCATAGAAGTTAGAGATCTAGCCTTAGCGGGCGAGAATGCTCGGCGTGTTCACGGCATCAAGCTGCAAGACCGTAACGCCCACACAGTAGATGCGTGTGAAGTAGGTCTGCAGGTCGGCGAGGGGGCAGAGCTTCTAATTCCGCCAGCAATAAAACATGAGATAGGTGCAGACGCTTTGGCCATGCTTTACAAGAGCGGTTTTCTGGAACAGAAGAAGATTTGTATGGTCACTGACTACGGCACCAACGCAGAGATGGCACTCAAGGTAGGGGATGAGATCTATACAGGATCGGCGGCGGCCGGCCCGGCTATAGAGGGCCAGCACATCCGCCATGGACGTCTGGCATCACCAGGAGCCATATCTGATCTCGAGTACGAGTTCCATTGGCGCTGCAAGGTTTTGGATGAAAATCTGCTGCCCCAGGACGGGGACAAGATAGACCTAGCCACTGGTACCATAATCGAGGAGGGTGATATGCATGGTAAAGCGAAAGGTATCACAGGCACAGGGGTCATTGCCTTGGTGTCAGCGGCCATGGAAAACAATCTCTTCCGGCGACCCAATATAGTGACCACAACCGGCTACCTGAAACTTCAGGACGGCATAGTGGTTGACAATCATGACGTGCAGGAAGCCTGTAAAGCATTTGGAGCGATGCGTGCCGGGCATTTTACGCTGATAGAGCATGCCGGCATCAGTTTTGCGGATCTCGATAGGATGTATATGTGCGGCGCATCTGGCACCTATGTTGACGCTATTAAGGCCAGGGATGTCGGTCTATTGCCTCCCAGTGCAAAGAATATTGAGCAGATCGGTAACACATCGTTGGCACTGGCCACGGACCTGGTGCGTGACCCGGAACTGTTAGACGAATTGCAGGCGGTTGCCAATGAGATACGTGCAAACCATGTGATGTTCGCCACGGACAAGGTTTTCGAGACCATATACATACAGGAACTGGCCTACTGGGAGGAGGGAATGTCCATAGAAAAATACAATGATAACCTCAGAGAGGAAGGGATACAGCCTCTGCCAGGTTTTCAAAAGTCCCCCAATGTGGAACGGAAAGTGGAAAGGGACATCCCAGTTCTGGGTGCCGGTGGTCTGCGCATAGTGAAAGATACAGGGATGATTCTGCAGGGGCATTTCGAAGGATGTACAAGATGCAGACAGTGCGAAAAGGAGTGTCCCGAGAACGTGCTGACGGTGGGTGAAGGCAAGCCGCCTTTGATAACTATAAAGACTTCTGGCTGTCTGGGTACTGCATGTTACCGCTGCCAGCTGCGCTGTCCCGAGAAAGTGTTTGACTACTCCGCGCTGGAACTTAAAGAGTACGGAGGCTAACAATTATCCCGGAAGGCGCACGGGCAGAAGTGCTTCGTAAGAGCTGTACCGAGGCTTTGTTAGCGGGGGCGATATTAGTCTTGATACTCTTGGGGAAAATTTTGAACGATTGTTTAAAACCTATGTTACGGCGGGTCTCTCTGGGCACTCTCCAACTTCCACACCATCAAGATTCTTTGGGACTCTCCATAAAGCGTTTACCGATCGCCGTTTTCCCCGTCCTTCATCAGGATATATTCCATTGAGTCCACTAGGGCCATTAACGAGGCCTCGATGATATTCTCTGATACGCCTACCGTGGTCCATGTGCTCTTTCCGTCTGTCGATCTTATGAGGACGCGGACCTTGGCGGCTGTCCCGGCTTTTTCGTCAATTACCCTGACCTTATAGTCGGTAAGCCTGACGCTGTTGAGCTTAGGGAAAAATCGCGTCAACGCTTTCCTTAAGGCCATGTCTAGTGCGTTAACGGGACCGTCACCGTCGGCGGCTGTGTGCTCTAAGTTTCCATCAAGATCCATCACCTTTACCGACGCTTCGGAGGTGAGCTTTGAACCCATCTGCGAATCTATGAAGAGCCTGAAGCCCTGGAGCTCGAAGGGCGGTCTTTTGTTTTCACGGAAACGCCTGACGAGAAGTTCGAAACTAGCCTCCGCTCCGTCGAACTGGAATCCTTGGGATTCCAGTGCCTTTATGCGGTCGAGGATGGGTTTTGTATCTTCTCTGTTGCTATCAATCCCCAGTTCCCGGACCTTCTCCAAAATGTTACTGGTTCCGGCCATTTCCGATATCAGTATACGGCGGCGGTTGCCTACCAGCTGCGGGTCGATATGCTCGTAGGTGCGCTGGTCCCGAGACATGGCGCTCACATGCACCCCGCCTTTGTGGGCAAATGCCCTATCACCCACATACGGCATGCCTGGGTGGGGAAAGATATTGCTTATATCGCCCACGAATGTACTGAGGGAGCGAAGTTTGCTAAGATCCTTTACAGCGGTATTGACTCCCATTTTGAGAATGAGGTTCGGTATGATCGAACAGAGATTGGCATTGCCGCACCTTTCACCGATGCCGTTCACCGTTCCCTGTACCATGCTGGCCCCCATACGTACGCCTGCCTGTGAGCAGGCCACGGCCAGATCGGAATCGTTGTGACAATGTACGCCTATAGGGATGTCAAAGCTATTCCTAACCGCTTCAGTGGCTTTACCGACGTCATACGGCATCGAGCCGCCGTTCGTATCGCAGAGTACCAGCCACTCAGCTCCTCCGTTCTTGGCGGCCTCTAATACTTGCACTGCATACTCCGGATTATCCTGGTACCCATCGAAGAAATGCTCAGCGTCAAAGATAACTCTCTTACCATTATCACAGAGATAACGGACACTATCCTCGACGATGGCAAGGTTATCCTCTAAGCTCACCTGCAGTGCCTTCACTACATGGAGATCCCAGCTTTTTCCGAAAATGCAGACCCATTCTGTTCCGGCCGCTATCAGCGATGCCAAACCCTCATCGCGATCGGCGCTGTTTTTCGCCCTTCGTGTCGACCCGAAGGCCACCAGTTTGCTGTTCTTCAGTTCCAGCTCTTTGGCGCGCTCGAAGAACTCGTCATCTTTTGGGTTTGAAGAAGGCCATCCCCCCTCCACAAAATCGATACCGAAATCATCCAACCTCTGCAGAATCTCTAGCTTATCCTCTATAGAGAACGAGACTCCTTCCGTCTGAGCACCATCCCTAAGAGTGGTGTCATACAGTACAACTCTATCAGCCAATAATGTTATCAACCCTTGAAATTTAAGCTCTAAGCAGCCTCTCCTATTTACAGGGTATTATTTATTATTGACGCTGGAGCGTATTATGGCCAGCAAGTCACTGAGTATCGCCGATGCGGTCTCAAGGCGCCCTGCACCCCTTCCCGATATGCTGATCGGACCCGCCAGATCGGTATTTACTTGTGCCACATTCAGTGTGCCGCCAACGCTCAGAGGGTGTCCTTTCAGCACCAAGCGTGGTGAGACCTCGAGCCGTTCCTTTGACACCTCACCTATGAGACGGATACAGTAATTTTGCTCCGCTGCCATCGCTACGGCCTCCTCTGTTATGGCCGTTATGCCCGAGACGTCCACATCGTGGATATTGCAATCGATCTCAAACACCGAATTGGCTAGTATGACCACTTTGCAGGCGGTGTCAATCCCGTCTATGTCATAACTAGGGTCGCTCTCCGCGTATCCCAGTTCCTGAGCCTCTTTCAGTGCCTGCTCAAAGGGCAGCCCGCTGTCCATGCGGCTGAGTATGAAGTTGCATGTACCGTTTAGGATACCCATTACCGATGATATTTCCTGGCCGCTTAGACTCTCCCGGCAGAGGTTGATTATGGGCATGCCCCCCCCTACCGATCCTTCATAGCGCATCTCCACACAATTCTCCCGTGCTATGGAGCTCAGCTCTGAGAAGGCCAGGGCCAGCGGTCCTTTGTTCACCGTTATCAGATGTTTGCCAGAACCCAGAGCGCTGCGCATATGATGCAGACCCGGGCCACCGGTGACGATGTTTGTGGGGCTGACCTCTACAAGGAGGTCGTAATCGATGGACTCCAAGAACGCAACACCATCCACTAGCGGCTCATTGCCTACTTTGCCGGAGGCCTTGTTATACAGTAACAGATTCGGATCGAGACCTTCTTCGTCATAGATGGCGCTTTTGGAATCGAATGCTCCTACGATACGGGGCTCCACACCAGTGCTTAGGGCTATGGATTTCCCGCGCATGTCGAGTACTTCCGCAAAACCCTGTCCCACAGTACCAAAACCGGCTATGACCAGATCCATACGCTTCATTTGCCCAGCCCCCTGACGGCAAGGATGTCCCGTTCCTTTACTATCTCGTTGATCAGTTGTTCCGCTTTGCGAAGGTTCTCTTTGTTGGTCAGTTTTGCCTTTATCAGAGCGGTACGGTTTCCTGTGTTGGTTACGGCAGAGTAACGGATGTCCAGCGACTCGATGCCCAGAGAGTCACGAATCCTGTCCAACATAGTCTCTAACCAGGAAGGCGAAATATCGCCGATGAGCAGATAATCCAGAGGAAAAGTTTCTACAACGGAGCCGATGCGGGAGATATGCACATCGCGCTCTTTCCACACGCTCAGAAGTCTGTCTAGCCGTTCAGAGTCAGCGAGATCAAAGGTCACATTGATGCCGATCCGATCATTCATGATTTGGTCGCGGTGGTGTACCACACCTACTATGTTGCCCTCCATCACTGATATAGGCTCTAACGCCGCGACCAACTGACCAGGAACGTCCTTGACATAGAGGTCAGCATTCACCCTTATCTTGTCCATCGATAGATGATATCTTTCCTCTTATTTACTGTTTAAATCAATAAGTAGTGGCGCCGAGAGGGAGATTTGAACTCCCGAGGCGTAAACCGCCACGAGCTTTCCAGGCTCGCGCCTTACCGGGCTGGGCTATCTCGGCTCTGAGACAGGAAAATGGTCATGGCATTAAAACGTTTCCTCCGCGCACGAGAAGGAGTGAAGAAGGCCCCTCCATTACAGCTCTGCCGATAAGATCGGCGTTAACACTTTTACTATCCCAGTTTATCACAGCCAGGTCTCTTTCTCCTGATGTTATCTCGCTCACGAACTCTATGGCGGGATTACCGTCTATCTTCTCCTCATACGATCGCACGCCATACAGACTCTCCAGGCTCTTCACCAGTTTCTTTTGTCTTTCCGGGTCTTCACCGTAGTAAAGGACCTTGACTTGGCTGCGGCAGAGGAAGGCTATTTTGAAGGCAATATCAGTCACCGTTTCGCTTCCAGGATGCTCATCGAGAAGATTAAACAATGAGTAATAGGGATGGCGTTTCTTGCATATCAGCACGGAAGCGCCCATGCCGTCGATGAAATGGAAGAGCTCCCAGCGTCGAAAACCTTTTTTCTCTTTGAATGACGGCAGCGGCCGCAGCGCGATACAACCTGGTTCCAGCCCCTCTTCTTCCAGTATCTTTTTTAAATTGCTAATGCTTAAATCAGGACGTGGATGGATGCTGAACTCCACACCGGAAACCTTTACCATCTCATTTATCTTGCTAAGTATCTCATCATTGCTAACTATCATGTTCACCGGTACGCCTATCACCCTTGCCAAGTACAGTGATTCGGAAAGAGTTGTGTTGAGATCTTCCGCGTCGAAAAGCAGAGCGGTAATTGCTTGGAAAGGTTTCAGTTTGCTCTCTTTGCGAACGATGGTCTTCTGCAGTTCTTTCGAGCGCCCTCCTATGGAAACGATCAGCAGGTGATCGCCCCTCTCCAATTCCAGACCTTCTGCCCTGAGGACATTTCCATTACGGATGACGCCCACAATGATAGCGTCTATTCCGAATTGCAACTCTTCGATCTTCTTTCCGATAAGAGGAGAATCCGGGAAAATAGGTATCTCTAT
>LDZU01004533.1_pt1 | contig 11173 bp, 7 predicted proteins | sample 615531 | NCBI WGS metagenome assembly LDZU01 (sample SAMN03408293, study PRJNA278302) | terrestrial metagenome | isolation source: oil reservoir sample SB2 | place: USA: Alaska, North Slope, Schrader Bluff formation | collected 2011-09 | reverse complement strand
CACCAGAGAGTTGCTGTAATCTACAAGTCAACACATCTGCCTGGCGTCATAAGGGCAAAGAGTTTCGTCGACCGTTGTAAGCAGCTTGGATTTACTAAGATTTACGAGAAGTCCTTCAACGTCTCGGAATTTACTGGAGCACCTATGCAGATAGCTCACGAACTCATGTCTCTCCCCGCTCAGCTGCGTCCGACAGCAGTATTCTGCTACAACGATGCGACTGCTCTTCAGCTTCAGTTAGTAGCCAAAAGATTGGCGCTGAATATACCCGAAGATATCTCCGTAATCGGATTCGATGACGGACCAATCGGGGATTTCAGAGAAGTCCTCACCACCTTTTACCACCCTAAAGAAGAGGTAGGGAGGAAATCAGCCGAGATTCTCCTAGACATGCTAAATGGATCCAATACGCACAGAGTTGTTCACAAACCCGAATTGATAGAGAGGAGCTCCGTAGCAAAAGTGAAGGAGTATCCCCGGTGAGATGTGAGAGTCAGAGGCTAAGGTATTCGAGCACCTGCCCCGCCGAGAACTGGTTTTATGACCAGCTTATGGGGTTATTAAGAGCGAGAGCAGGTTCTGGTAAGAGCAAGAAAGCATCGAGAAAAAAGCAGTTTCGAGCGGACTGAAGATTTCGGAATTACGGAAGTCCGCCGTTGGAGCATGGCCAGCCGTGGTGTTGGAAGAGCCCGCTTCGCTGGAGCAAGATTACTCCCTCTCCGAGAAGAACTCTGAAAAGCCGGATCACGAGATTCTGGACCCCGATTTCGTATAACAGAAACAACCACCTTTCAGAATGAGCAGACCGAAGCAGGCCAACGATTTTCATTTCCCCCCTTCTCTAAGCGAAGGTTTCGACAATAGTTTTTCGAGTATTTCTTTTCCCGTCAGACGAAGTCGTAACTGGATTTTGAGAATGGAAAACTATTCTCTGAAAATAACTGGCATTTCTCTTTTGCTCTTAGGATCTCAAACTCTAGACTCTCTATCTGCTACGAAGCAGCAAGGCCTCCTAATGAAATCAGCAATGCGTCAACAAATATTTTTCCGCGCCTTGCGTTCTCTGAAGTTCTTTTGTACACCGAAGTTATTTTATGCAGCGTTGAGCGAATTGGCCAAAGCTCATCGACTGGCTTACTGAAACTCATGACTCCAAAGATATTTCCAGCTCGGCAAAGGCAGACTGTTTGTCATTTCGAATTCTCTACTCTATATATGTACGGACATTACTTCATGAAAACACGAAACAAATTGAAGAGAAGTGATCTTTTCAGTGATCGAGTAACGAATGGGAAAGATATCGGGCAAAGTCCAGCTCAGATCATCGCTGAATGCCTCTAATTCAATTTGGTGAGTCATTCGATATTTTGCTAGAATAGGACCGTAAATTGATTCTTCTCTCAACATCATCGATTATGTCGGCTTTGGAGCATTCGGAACCAGACTTTTTTGCGGAACTGATTTGTAAGGGATTTTATGTTTTGCAATTAGGTACGTACATATAAATGTTTTCCGATCAGCATTCGTCTAAGCCTTGACTCTCAAATCCAACTCATACCAAATACTCATTCACGGAAGATATATCTTAATTGTTTAGAGGTCTGACAGATTGAAACAATCCACTCTTTTGGGGGGTGATATGACAAGCTTAAGAGTGAACACGTGATTGCGATCTGTTCTTTTTCGACTATCAAACGTTTACCTTTATTAGGAGGTGAAACAAATGAGAAAGTTGATGCTTTTGGCACTTACACTAGTTGTGGCAATCAGTTTCTCTTTTGCCGTAACCATTACTATGATGTCGCCGCTAAGCGGTGCCGACGGTGCGTACATGGATGAGATCATTGCAAGATTCAACGCTGAGCATCCTGACATTGAAGTAGTTCACATCGTGGTAGAGTCTTCTCTTGATATGAAAAACAAGCTCTCGATGGGAATCGCGTCTAAGACTGCGCCTGAGATCATGTTTATGAGGAAGTTTGACATGCCCCTTTATCTCAACCACTTCAAAGGGTTCACAGCAGATGAATGGCTAAACAAGTATGGAATCGATACCGACGACATCTTCCCCGGTGTTCTGGACGGACTTGTTGTAGATGGAAAGATCGTAGGAATTCCTCTTGATATCTGGCTGTTCTACATGGCCTACAATAGAGGAAACTTCGCAAAAGTCGGTTTGGATCCCGACAATCCTCCAAAGACGCGAGAAGAATTCATCTCTGCGATGGAAGCTCTGATTCCGATCACGCCTCCAGGATTGACACCTTATTACGAAAATCCTGCCTGGACATGGATCTGGTTCCATCTTCTCTGGCAGCACGGCGGCGAAGTGTTGACAGACGACTTTAAGGAACCTGCATTCGAAAAGGCCGGAATAGAAGTCTGTAAATTGATGCTCGAGATGCAAAACAAGGGTATTCTTCCTATGCAGGTCGCCGACCCGGGCGTGTCCTTCCAGTCTGGGGAGAGCTCTGTATTGATAACCGGTATCTGGACCATTAAGCCATGGATGGAACAGCTCGGCGAAGACTTTGGGTACGCAGTGTCTCCGCAACTGGGCAACACGAAAGCTGTTTTTGGAGGCTCTCACGTACTGGCGATGCCAAGAGTCATGGTCGAAGATCCGAAGACACTTGATGCCGCGACAACATTCATCAAGTATCTATGGGACCATGCATTAGATTGGTACGAAGCGGGGCAAACTCCTGCAAGAAAATCAATCGCCGAGAGTCAGGAACTGAAAGAGAGACTGCCTCACATTTACACAGTCTCACAGGATTCCGAATACGTAAGGCAGTTCCAGATGTTCCCGCTGATTTCGGAAATCGAAGCTGAGATCGCGGTCTACCTTGAGGAAATCCTGGTTCTGCACTCTGTTTCTCCAGAGGCCGGAATGAAAGAAGCAGCATTCGCAGTACAGGAAATTCTTGACGACTACTGGTCAAGAAACTAATCACAGATAAGTAATCGCTCTATTTGGTGAAGGGAGGAGGAGTAAGTGACACAATCACATTCTAAATCACCTAAACGATTCCGCAGGGAGATAGGATCGTGGTTGTTCCTTCTCCCCCACCTGTTCTTCTTCGCTCTGTTTGTTGTGGTTCCACTGATTTTTGGTCTCGTAATTAGTTTTTTCAACTGGAGTCTCCTCGATGAAAATGTGTTTATCGGTTTTAACAATTACATTCGAACGTGGAATGATTCAAGATTCTGGCCCACTGTTCAACATACGGTGATCTTCGCGATAATCAGCGTTCCACTCACGATAATCGTAGCAATCTTATTTGCCCACATACTCAAGAAGAAGAGATTCGGTCAACTCTGGCTACTTATTGCGTTTGTGTCGCCCGCTTTCTTTGGATCGGTAGGTATTCTCAGTTCCTGGAACTGGATATTTGCCTCATTCCCTTCCGGTCTGGCCAATTACTATCTGAATAAGGCAGGCTTTATTGAGAACGCAGTTTCATGGTTCGGAAGCACTTCCGTCGCGTGGGGCGTGATTATACTGGTTACAGTCTGGTGGATTGTGGGATTCAGCATTCTGCTTTATCTGGGTGCTCTTCAAAGAATCCCGCCAGAGCAGTACGAGTCGGCGAAACTCGATGGCGCAGGTCCGTGGAAGCAGTTCGTCTACATTACATTGCCATGGATCAGGAGTGTGCTTTTCTTTGACGTGGTTCGGCAGGCAATACTGGCATTTGGACTGTTCGACCAGGTCTACATTTTGTCAGGTGGAGGCCCTGCAGGGACGACCCGTACGCTTGTCTACTACCTTTACCTTGTGGGATTTGAAAGACAGGATTTCGGAAGGGCCGCAGCGATTTCCTGGTATATATTTGCGATCGTACTGATTTTTGCGGTGATTCAGCTCGTTCTGGTCACTAAATCGATACGATCGACGGAGGGGTGAGAAGATGACTTCTATAACTGCGAAAAACAAGAAAAAGCTCAGCAAACGAGTGACTGCATTTATTATTACTGTTCTTCTCTGGGCCTTTGCAGCTTTCTGGTTTGCGCCAATCTTCTGGATGTTGTCGACTTCGTTGAAGCCTACTGCAGCTGCGGTTATTGAGACTCCCCCTCAGTGGATACCCAAAAACCCTACAACTGAGAACTATCAGATTATCTTTGCACCCTCAGGGGGCCTTTCACTGATCAAAGCAACTCTCAACAGCGTGATTGTGGCGGTGAGCACCACTCTTGCAACACTGGTTCTATCAATCCCGGCCGCGTATGCTCTGTCTCGCTTGAGGTTCAGGGGAAGAATGTTCATCTTCTGGATATATGTTACGGTTCTGGCCTTTCCAGCAGTGCTGTTTCTAATACCTCACTTCTTCATAATCAACGGAATGGGCTTGTCAAATTCCTATCTCGCTCTGATCTTACCCGGCCTTGGGGGAACATTCGGGGTATTTCTCTTGAGGCAATATATGCTAGATATTCCCAAAGAGCTGGAGGACGCAGCCTGGATAGACGGCTGTTCAAAGTTCAGGTTTCTGATAAGCATCGTGATTCCCTATATTAAGCCCGCGATGCTCGTGCTTTCTCTGATGACGTTTCTTGGTTCCTGGAACAGTTTCTTATGGCCGCTGTTGATCTTGAGCAAGTCAGATAAATTCACCTTGCCTATAGCACTGATAAGATTCAGCGCGGGGTGGGGAGATCCTTATAGAGGAATAGGGCCAATGATGGCAGGAGCTTTCTTCTCTGTCGCCCCATCTTTGATAATTTTCATCGCATTCCACAGACACTTGATGAAAGGAATCTCGCTGGGATCTCTTGGAAAGGAGTAGATGCCATGTCTGAAATACTGAAGTCTTTTCGGAGAATAGGAGAAGAAGAGTCATCAATGACCCCAAGGACTTGTCTGTTAATAATCTTGGTCTTGCTTGTTTGCAGCCTATCTTTTGGAGGTAGTGTCTTGCCTATCGATATCGATGTCAGCACTTTCGAAGAAAGGATAGAGACCGACAGAAAAGTACCGGTTGAGATAGAAATCGTAGATAGAGATGGAGAAGAGTTAGAGAACATTTCGGTGTCCGCTAAACAGCTTTCACATGAGTTCTACTTTGGAAATGCTCCCGAATACCTGCTTTTCGTATACGCCCAGACCAGCTACAATCGCGGAAGGAGATTCGGGATAAGACCCTTGTCAGACGAAGATGTAGAAGAGTACAAAAGGCTGTATCTTGAACTCTTCAATTATGCAACTCTCCCTTCATTCTACTGGAAAGACTACGAACCGACAGAGGGAAGAATCCGGTTAGCCGAGGCCTCGAAGAAGATTGCCCAATGGCTGGGGGAAAACGAAGTACCGGTTAAGGGTCACACACTTGTTTGGGGAAATCCACCGAGCGTGGGCGTCCCCGCCTGGATAGAAGTGAAAGGGAAGCTCGGTCAATGGGCCAAAGTTCGGGAATATCTCTTTTCGAGAGTTATTAGGGAAGTCGAAGAGTTCAAGGATCTCATCCAGTACTGGGACGTTGTTAATGAGCCTATTGTTCAACCCTGGTTCGACTCGATAGGTACGGACTATATTGCCGAGTCGTTTAGAATCGTTAAGGAAACCGACCCCGACGCCATTACAGTACTAAACGAATACGGGGTGTTGGTGAATGAGAGGACCAGGCAAGCCTTCATATCGAGGGCCCGGCAACTCATAAATGAGGGAACTCCCATAGATGTGATTGGAGCCGAAGCACATATCTTCACTGCTCAGGACCTACTTGGTCAGCTGCAATCTTTGGAAAGCATATATCTTGCGATTGACGAGCTGGCTCAGTTGGGAAAACCTATTCATATATCGGAGTTTCAGATTCCTCTACCTGCAGTGATTGATGCATTTGACGTCTCGATAAGCGAAGCAGAGGAGCTGCAGGCAGAAATAGCAAAGATCTTCTACAAAGTTTTCTTCAGCCACCCAGCTGTAGAGGTGATCACATACTGGAATTTCTATAGAGCATGGCAGTCAGGCAGTGGGTTTCTTCGTGACGATCTCTCAATAAAACCAATATTCTACGAGATGAAGAAACTCATCCATGAAGAATGGAAAACTTCAGCTGATCTGGAAACTAATGATCTGGGAAAAGTAAGCTTTAGAGGCTTCTCTGGCAAGTACGAAGTCTCGGTGGAAAGCGGAGCGATGTCAGAGACATTCATTATTGACGTTAAGAAGGGCGAGAATAATGAATTCACCCTTGTTCTCGGGCAATGAATGGAGTGATCTAAATGAAAACAGCCGCCATTTTATTAACTTTTCTTCTCATGATGATTCTCATTGCGGTAACTCTTGTTGCGAATACCGATCATGTGCTGACAATAGACCCCAGCAATCCCGGTCCCGAGATAAGTCCCTTCCTCTACGGTATTTTCTTTGAAGACATAAACCATGCAGTAGACGGCGGTCTGTACGCAGAACTGGTAAGAAATCGATCTTTCGAACACAAAGATCCTCTCGAAGGCTGGTTTGCAGTCTTTGAAACAGGTTGCCAGGCCACCTTCTCGATTGACTCGGACCTACCGCTTAATGAGAACAATCCGCATTACTTGAGTTTTGATATTGCATCCGAAAACAGATCAGTATCGCTTTCCAACAACGGTTACGACGGCATCCCTTTGAAGAAAGGGGAACGCTACGAGTTTTCCGCATTCATTCGAGGTAATCCGGAATACAGTGGTGAAATCACGGTTCTACTCACGGATGCGAAGAGAGACAAAATTGCTGAAGCAAGCCTCGGGTCAGCTTTCGGCGCTGAGTGGGAAAAGTATTCGGTTGAATTCGAAATCCCCGAAGACTACGGCAATGGTAGGCTTCTACTTACAATGAAAGGGGCCGGCGAGGTCTGCCTGGATATGATTTCGCTTTTCCCTGAAGAGAACTGGAACGGCATGAGGGTAGATCTTCTCAAGATGCTTGAAGAGCTTAAGCCTGGTTTCGTAAGGTTTCCGGGCGGCTGCCTCGTTGAAGGTGACCGTCTGGAGAACGCCTATAGATGGAAGGATACAATCGGACCGATAGAAGAGAGGAAAGCAAATTACAACCTCTGGGGCTATCACCAGTCATATGGCATCGGATTCTTCGAATATCTCCTACTGTCGGAACGCCTTGAAGCTGAGCCCATACCGATCTTCAACTCGGGCATGTCTTGTCAGGTTCGAGGAGCCGAGTACTGTCCGATAGATGAGATGGACGAATGGATTAAAAATGTTCTTGACTTCTTAGAGTTTGCAAATGGGCCTCAGAATTCATTCTGGGGTTCGAAGCGTGTCGAACTTGGTCATCCCGAGCCCTTCAACGTCAAGTATGTTGGCATAGGAAACGAGAATTGGGGCACGGAATATCACGACCGCTTTCCACTGTTTCGCGAAGCCGTGAAAGAGATTCATCCCGAAATCACAATTGTATTCAGCGGCCCGCCTTCATTTGAAGGGGCTTCATTCAACCGGGCATGGAGATGGGCAAGAGAAAACGATGTCGAAATTCTTGATGAGCACATGTATGCGGTTCCGGAATGGATGTTAAGAAACACCGAAAGATACGACAAGTACGACAGATCTGGTCCAAAGGTCATGCTCGGAGAATATGCAGCCCACGCGGCTGGGACAAGAAACACCCTTCAAGCAGCAATGGCTGAAGCGGCCTTGATGACTGGCCTTGAACGCAATTCAGACATAGTAATAATGGCAGCTTACGCGCCTCTATTCAACAGACCGGGCTGGTCACAGTGGACGCCTGATCTCATCTGGTTCGACAACACAAGAGTATATGGAACCCCAAGCTATCATGTTCAGAAACTCTTCAATGAGAATCTCGGAGATGTGGTCATACCTTCTAACCTTACCGACGAAAATCTCGAGGTTATCGGTTACTGGTTCAAGTCCCTGTACCACGTCTGCGTCTATGATCATGAAACGGAGAACTTGATCATAAAGATTGTGAATCCATGGCCCGAAGAGAAAGAAGTCAGAGTCGAAATTGGCCAGGAACTAAAGATGCGTCTTCGATGAAAACACTTTCGAGAACCCGGACAAGGTACTGCCCAAAAAATATGATCTATCGGGCCTATCAAACGAGTTTACTTTCACCTTTGCAGGAAATTCCATAACTATACTGAGATTGAAAGCAGTTGGCTTATAGAGTGATCAACTAATTACCAGGGAGGGAATGAAGTGCAGACATCTGTAAAAATCTGGCCTAGGAAGATCGGAAAGATTGACAATATGATTTACGGTCACTTCACAGAGCATCTAGGAAGATGCATTTACGACGGTATCTATAACGAGAAATCTCCAAAATCAGATTCGAGGGGTTTCAGAAGGGACGTCATGGACGCCGTGAAGAACATTAAGTGTCCCATCTTAAGATGGCCTGGCGGAAACTTTGTGTCTGCCTACCACTGGCAAGACGGTATAGGCCCTCTCGAAAAGCGCCCGCAACTTTTGAATTACATCTGGGGTGGTGTGGAGTCAAACAGATTTGGAACTGATGAATTCATAGAGTATTGTCGCGAAATAGGTGCCGAACCATATCTGGCCGTTAGTCTCGGAACGGCGACATTAGACGAAGCAATTGCCTGGCTCGAATACTGCAATCTCGACACCCCGACGAAATTCGCTCAAATGAGAAGAGAAAATGGCCATCCAGAGCCCTACGGCGTTAAGTACTGGGGAATCGGGAACGAAGTATACGGCCCCTGGCAGGTGGGTCATTGCAGTGCTGCCGAGTATGCAGAAAAGCTTCGCCAGTACACTCAGTTCATGAAGGGTGTGGATCCGTCGATAAAGGTAATCGCAGTTGGAGCCGATAATCCCGACTGGGACATGACCGTGCTGAAACATGCAGGTCATCTAATAGATTACATCTCTATCCACCAGTATCACGGCTGCGACGATTACTTTGGGACCGTCGCGGCCGTCTACTACTGTGAACAGAGGCTGAGACTCCTGGAGGGGCTGATAAAACACCTGCGTCTGGATCACGTCAAGATCTCCTTTGATGAATGGAATATCTGGTACAAAATCAGCGCGGAAAGGGAAGGCGCCGAGAAGAAAATTGTGCTTCTGGAGGAACCCTATGCGTTGAAGGACGGTCTCTTTGCGGCAGGAATCTTCGCTGTGATGCATCGTATGGCAAATACAGTTCAGATGGCTAATCTTGCTCAAATGGTAAATGCACTCGGTATGATAAAGACCAAAGGCGACGAAATGGTATTGACTCCCATCTATCATGCATTTGACCTATTTGTGAATCACACCGGAAGGACTGTCCTGGACATGGCGATTGGCTCAGAAACTTACGAAATAAACTCTAAGACATTCGTCGAGGGCCGAAACAGCTTCAAGCTCAGAGACGTTCCCTATGTTGATGGATCGGCTACCTATAACGAAGATAAGAATATTCTGAGCGTTGCCCTTATTAACTACTATCAGAAGGATGTAGAAGTCAGTCTCGATCTTTCGGGAATCGAGGTCCAGAAGAGGGCCGTACAGCATATATTGTCGGGATCTGCTCCCGATGAAATGAATGACTTTGACAATCCAGAACGTATAAAACTTGGAACCAATGAGCTGACCTCCTGCTCACCGGAAATGACCGTGAAGCTTGATCCGATGTCGGCAAATGTAATCGAGTTTTCCCTGGACGGAAAGCTGTAACTCTTTGAAAAAGGATTGCCTCGAGCATAAGGTCCGGTAATGAGAGCTTTCTAGACCTGAGGAGAAAGCATTCTGGAGGCCTGAAGAGGAAGAGTCTTCAATTGAAAATAGGACGGGACTCAACATCGAAAATCAAGCTGGCCTTGAGTCTAGCAGGAACTGGTTTGTGGCCCGCAAATCTATCATGTTGCCGGTGTTCACGCGAATAAAACGTTTACCGTCTTGCGAGCATCCAAATGACTCGAAGGCGTGAAGCTCCACTCCGGCGAGTCCGGACTGGATGAGGTAAAATCGTGGTTAAGGCACAAAATCGACGAAATCTAGAAGGTGATGTGTATGTACTTAATCGGATGTGATATTGGCACCCAGGGAACAAAGAGTGTGATGGTAAATGAAAAAGGAAAGGTTCTGGTAGAAGCTCAAAGAGAGTATGACGTCATTAAGCCCGGTTCAAACTGGGCCGAGCAGTGGCCAGATGTTTGGGTTAAGGCGGCTTTCGAAACCATAAAAGAAGTGTCCGAGAAGTCGGGAGTGCAGAAAAAGGAAATAGCTGCACTGGCCATAAGCGGACTTTATGGAGGGTCGGGAGTCCCTGTTGACAGGGGAATGAAGCCTCTACACCCTTGCCTGATCTGGATGGACAGACGAGCGACGTCGCAGACCGCCTGGGTGAAGGAAAACATATCAAGGGATAAGATCTTTTCGATTACGGGAAACTACGTTGATTCCTATTATGGATTCACGAAGATAATGTGGCTCAGAGACAACAGGCCGGATATCTGGAAAGAGATATATCAATTCGTGACACCGAAGGACTACATGGTCTATCAGCTTACAGGTGAAAACGCGATTGATTACTCCTCGGCAGGAAATATCGGTGGAGTATTCGACATAAGAAAGCTGACCTGGTCGAAGGAGATGTGTGAAGCGCTGGGGATACCCATTGAATACCTTCCTGAGAGAATCGTCAAGTCGAGCGATGTCGTCGGCAGAGTAACTGCCGAAAGCTCAAAGCTATGCGGCCTCCTCGAAGGAACTCCGGTAGTATCAGGAGGGATAGATGCCCCGGTGGCTCAGCTTTCGGCGGGTAAACGATACCGAAAGAATCTACTCTTTTGGAGGCTCGGCAACTACCGGAGCTCTTGCCAAGTGGTTCAAGGAAGAGTTTGCCGACAGCGAAGAGTCTTTTGGGCGAAGGACAGGCAGGTCTCCATATCAGCTCCTCGACATGGAAGTTGAAAAGATTCCTGCCGGAAGTGATGGAATCGTAGTGCTTCCTTATTTCATGGGTGAAAGGTCACCCATCTGGGATCCTTTTGCGAAGGGTGTGTTCTTTGGAGTTACTCTAGTTCACACAAGAGCCCACATGTACAAGGCACTCATGGAAGGTGCTGGGTACGCTCTCAGACATAACATAGAAAACGGGATTAAGGCAGGACTTAAGCTCGACGATGAATGCTGGATAGTTGGCGGAGTTGCGAAATCCGCGGCCTGGAACAGAATTTTCGCAGATATAACC
>LDZU01003617.1_pt1 | contig 11186 bp, 12 predicted proteins | sample 615531 | NCBI WGS metagenome assembly LDZU01 (sample SAMN03408293, study PRJNA278302) | terrestrial metagenome | isolation source: oil reservoir sample SB2 | place: USA: Alaska, North Slope, Schrader Bluff formation | collected 2011-09 | reverse complement strand
ATATACCTATCGCAGGAAGGAAGGGCGGCTCCGCTTTCATCCCCGGCCTGAAGACCGGGGACTTCCCGCTCCGCCCCCTTCACCCCCGCAAGTTAAAAAGAGTGGGTCTTATTCTTTCGGCCCCCGAGAATCCCACCGGTCCAGAACCTCCTGCCCCTCGATGAAGACGAGCCCATGCTTCCTCGCGTAGTCCATCGCACCCTCCTTTGAGAGTGCAAACCCTGTCTCGTCGTCCAGCATCTCGCAGATCGTAACGGCCGGAGTGATCCCGGCCATGCCGGCAAGCGCAATCGAGAGTTCTGTCTGCCCGTGCCGCTCATCGAGCAGCCGGTCGGCGGCCCGCAGGAGCGCCATATGGCCCGGTGTCCGGAAATGTGCGGCAAAGTCGTGCCCGCCGCCGTTAAGCGACCGCTGCACCTCTTCTGCGACGGCGGTGACCGTCAGAGCGCGATCCCGGTCCGTGACCCCGGTATAGGTCTCCCGGTGGTTCACCCAGAGCGAGAACGACGAATGGTTCTTCGGGTCGTAGGGGACCTCGCCGTCCTTCTCGACGAGGCTGCACGCACGCAGGATGTCGTGCGCAAACGGCAGGCCGAGCCTCTTTGCGGCCTCGGGATGCACCGCCGTGCAGATCAGCCCGCCGCCGTCTTTGCGCATCTGCCGGATGTGGGCAGGCGTGACCGCGTCCGACCTGATTGCAAAATCGGTCTCGCGTTCCCGGTTGTCAAAGTCGTATAACAGGACGAATTCGCCTCTGGCGAGGGCCTCTATGGCTGCATCAATCATGGGTAATCTCCACCTCGATCGTATCGTTATCGTTTAAGTTCAGGATTTTGCGGAGTTCACACCCGGCAATGACCTCGATGATATCCTCCGGGTAGTGGGTGCGAGAGGGCTCGACTATTGCGCACCTCTGGCCCCTGATCCAGCAGGGAAGCACCCGGGCACCACCGAACGTCCGTTCATCAGCGATAAACCCGGGAACATCGACCCACCCGGCACGGTCGAGCTGCTTGCGGACCTCAATGCTCGTCGCATCGAGCCTGATGTTTAAGGTACCGGGGAAGGGTTCAAACCCGAGACACCCGCCGAACTGCTCCTTGTAGTGAGGGATGCTCATGTAGTAGCGCCCTTCCCCGAGCCCGCTGATCACGGCCCCGGTCAGGGTATACTGCCTGTGTTCGGGGTTGAATATTCTTGCGTAATCCACATACTCCCGCTTCAGCGCCTGCTCGCCCTCCCGGGTGACGGCGACATACTGGCCGTCGGGCTTCATCGACCGGATGACGAACTGCTGCCGCTCAAGCGCGATCAGCCGCCGTGAGGCGGTCTGGGGGCTGATGCCCAGTTCGTTCCCGAGTGACTGCGATGAGAGCCGGATCGGGCCCCGGCACCCGCCGAGCAGGGCGACCATCTTCAAGGACTGCAGGTCTTCCGCTTCAACCATCATATCAGAATTGAGATGCATACTATATACGGGTTGCGCAATGATCCCCCAGAGGGGACCTTCGTGAAATGTCGATGTGGCATACGCTAATTATTTATGTCCGGGTGGTAACATTAGCTCTATGAAATCCGGAGTGCGGCATCAGCTTGCCGAGAAAATGGCAGGAGAGATCACACTCTCGGACTCACCAGGACAGGCCCTCAAGAAGTGGCGGCAGAGTTTCAGCATCCCCCAGGGAGTGCTCGCCGAGCGTCTCGAGGTCTCTCCATCTGTTATCAGTGATTACGAAAGCGGACGACGAAAGAGTCCGGGGACCGCCATCGTCGGCAAGATTGTCGATACGATCCTCTCGATCGACGAGGACAACGGCGGCCGGTTCATCAACAAATTTGCTAAGATTCTGTACAGTGAGTTCGACGAAGACGTCATCTACGATATCCATGAGTATGCATCCCCCGTGAGCCTCTCCGACTTTGCTGGAGTTATCGGCGCCATAACACTCTGCGGCCCGATGGACCAGACCGTCTACGGGTATACGGTGATCAACAGCCTCAATGCGATTCTCCAGCTCTCTTCGAGCGAGTTCAACCGCATCTACGGCTGGAGCACGGAGCGTGCCCTCATCTTCGCCGAGGTCTCAACCGGGAAGTCCCCCATGGTGGCAATCCGGGTCACGCCATTTAAGCCCCGCTGCGTGGTGCTGCAAGGCATCAGCCCGGAGCAGGTGCACCCGATTGTCCCGGGCCTCGCGGACCGCGACCGCATAACGGTACTCTGTACGCAGATGGACGTCGAGACGATCATCAGTTCACTACGAGGAAAACTATGGTAGGCATTTATTCATACGGCGTCTACATCCCCCGATACCGGATAAAAGTCCCGGAGATCGCCCGGGTATGGGGCGCCAACGCAGACGACATCACCCGGGGTCTCGGGGTCTTTGAGAAGTCCGTCCCCGATCTCGATGAGGATACCGCAACGATCGCCGTCGAGGCGGCCCGTGCCGCCCTCCGGCGGAGGACCGTCGACCCCGAGGCAATCGGCGCCGTCTACGTGGGAAGCGAGTCTCATCCCTACGCGGTCAAGCCCACCGCCTGCACGGTCGGCGAGGCGATCGGGGCGACCCCCAACATGACCGCTGCCGACTACGAGTTTGCGTGCAAGGCCGGAACGGCGGGCATCCAGACCTGCATGGGCATGGTCAAGAGCGGGATGATCCCGTTCGGGATCGCCATCGGTGCCGACGTGGCGCAGGGCGCTCCCGGCGACGCGCTTGAGTACACGGCGGCGGCCGGCGGGGCTGCGTTCGTCATCGGCGAAGGGAAGACCATCGCCGATATCAACCACACCTGCTCCTACACCACCGACACGCCCGACTTCTGGCGGCGTGAAGGACAGAACTACCCCCGCCACGGCGGGCGGTTCACCGGCGACCCGGGTTACTTCAAGCACGTTCAGGGCGCCGCCCGGCTGATGCTCGACGCAGTGGGGACGAGCCCGAAGGACTACGACTACGCCGTCTTCCACCAGCCCAACGCAAAGTTCCCGCAGCGGGTGGCAAAGATGCTCGGGTTCACGGCTGAGCAGATCGAGCCCGGCCTCGTTGTTCCGAGGCTCGGCAACACCTACTCGGGAGCATCGATGATCGGGCTTGCGGCCACGCTTGACGTGGCAAAACCGGGCGACCGGATCTTCGTCACCTCGTTCGGGTCAGGAGCAGGGAGCGACGCCTTCGATATCACGGTCACCAACGCCATCGAATCAGAGGATTTCAACAGGTCTGCGGCACCGAGTGTCGCGAAGCTTCTCGCAAACCCAACTTACCTCGACTATGCACTGTATGCCAAACACAAGGGAAAGATCGTGATGCAGAAATGAGAGACGTAGCAGTAATCGGAGTAGGGTGCACGGAGTTCGGGGAGCACTGGGGCACCTCGTTCCGTGACCTCTTCGTCAAGGCAGGGGCGCTGGCGCTCGAGGATGCCGGGGTCACCGGCGAGAACCTCGACGCCCTCTACGTGGGAAACATGAGCGCAGGCAGGTTCGTCGAGCAAGAGCACATCGGTGCCCTGATTGCGGATTACGCAGGGCTCGCGACCAACCACGTCGCCTCGACCCGTGTGGAGGCGGCCTGCGCCTCCGGCGGGCTTGCCTTCCGGCAGGCGGTTATCGCGGTCGCAAGCGGCATGGAGGATATCGTCGTCGCCGCGGGCGTCGAGAAGATGACCGATGTCGGGACCGGGGCGAGCGTGGACATGCTCGCAAGCGCCGCGGACCGCGAGTGGGAAGGGTTTGCCGGGGCGACCTTCCCGGGGCTCTACGCCATGATCGCAACCGACTACATGCACCGCTATCCCCTCACCCGGGAGCAGCTTGCACAGGTTGCAGTGAAGAACCACGAGAACGGTGCAAGAAACCCGATCGCCCAGTTCCAAAACCGTATCACGATCGATACGGTGCTGAACTCCTCGCTGGTCGCCGACCCTCTGCGGCTCTTCGACTGCTCGCCGATCACCGACGGTGCGGCGGCGGTCGTGGTGGTGCCGCTCGAACGTGCCCGTGAGTTCACCGACTCGCCGGTGCGGGTGCTTGCAAGCGCCCAGGCAAGCGATACCATCGCGCTCCACGACCGGCGGGACATATCCACCCTGGACGCCTCCGTGGCGGCAGGGAAGCGGGCGTTTTCGCAGGCAGGCCTCACCCACAAGGATATCGACATGCTGGAGGTCCACGACTGCTTCACCATCGCCGAGATCTGTGCGATCGAAGACCTCGGATTCTGCAAGAAAGGCGAAGCGGGCAGGCTCACCGAGGAAGGGGTCACGGCCCTCGGCGGAAAGATCCCCGTGAACACGAGCGGCGGCCTGAAAGCCTGCGGCCACCCGGTCGGTGCGACCGGAATCAAGCAGGTCTACGAGATCGTCAACCAGCTCCGCGGCGATGCCGGGGCCCGGCAGGTGGACGCGGAGATCGGTATGGCCCATAACGTGGGCGGCACCGGCGCGACGGTCGTCGTGCACATCCTGGGGGTATAAAAATGTCGGTTTCACGGTTCTGGAGAAAGATCCCGCAGCGCTACAACCTCATCGGGACGCAATGCACGACCTGCGGGCGGTACTTCTTCCCGCCCCGGTCGCTCTGTCCCGACTGCCGGAGGAGCGGCAAGATCGTCGACCACAAGTTCAACGGTGAGGGAACGGTCGTCACCTACACGGTCATCCGGTCGGCAAGCGACCAGTTCGAGAACACCACCCCGTACGTCCTCGCGGTCATAGCGCTCGACGAGGGCCCGAGGCTCACCAGCCAGATCGCCTGCCTCCCCGAAGAGGCGAAGATCGGGATGCGGGTGCACAGCGTCTTCCGCCGGATAGCGGCGGACGGCGAGAGCGGCGTCATCCACTACGGCACGAAGTTCGTGCCGACGGAGTGACCCTTCACTTTTTTTGGGGGCCCCACGCGAAAGGAACCCCATACTATCCTCCATTGTCGAATCACGCAAGGTCGGTGCGGTGGTTCTCGGTAACTCCCCTTCGCGTGAAGCCATAGCACTCCACACCCCTACGGGCCGGAGAAAATTAGCAGCCCTCTTTCTCCACGACGATATCGTATACCGCATGCCACCTGCCCGGCGAGTAGGTCCTGACCTGCCGCTCGGTGACTTCCCCGGAGGTAACAGCCCGGATCAGGGGGAGACATTCACCCTCCTGCGCCTGGAGGGCGTAGAGATGGATCGTCCCGCCGTCCCGGCAGAGCGCGGCGGCCGCCGGGAGGAACTGCGGTGCGGCCAGAGGAAGGTTCATGACGACCCGGTCGAAGGGGTGAAAGCCGAGTCTGGTGAGGTTTCCGGCGTCCGCGAGCATAGGAATGATGTTTTTCGCCCGGTTGAGCGCGATGTTGTGGACCAGAAGGTGGACCGCTGCGGGGTTGAGATCCGCGGCGACGACGAGGGCGGCCCTGCGGGCGAGGGAGATGGCGAACGGCCCGACGCCGGCAAACATATCGAGCACCCGCTCCCCCTCCTCCATCGCCTCGATGACCCGCTGCCGCTCGGTCGAGAGCCGGGCCGAGAAGTAGGCGAGGGCAAGGTCCACGTCGAAGTAGAGCCCGTACTCGGTCACCCGGGTGCGGGTGGTGGGAACCCCTGCAAGGACGGCGAACCGGCGGGTGCGGTACTCACCCTCGACCGGACCTGCCGGGAAGAGCACCGTCTGCAGGGACGGCCGGGAGGAGAGCAGCATCCGGGCAGCCTCCGGGTCGTCGTCCTGCATGATGGCGATCCCGCCCACGAGCTCGTGGCGGGGGAGTTCGGCACGTTCCGGAACGGCCTCGAACTCGCACCAGGCGGCGCCCGCGATCTCCTCCGTCACCGGGAAGAGAATGGCGTCCCCCTCGGGGCGCGGCTTGAAGCCCCGGTCGAGGAGCCCCTCTTCAAGCAGCCGGCGCCGTGTCTGCTCGGCCTCTCGCTTCGGCACCGCAAGGCACCACTGTTCCTTTCGTATACGGACCACCAGCCATCTTTAGGTATGCGTTCTCATACTTATTCATGGATGAGTATATCGGGAGACTGAAAGACGGCTCCCTCAAACTCTACGCGCTCGAAAAGGAACTCCTGCCCGAGGAGGCCGTCCGGGTGCGGCGGGCATTCATCGAGGGTGAGACCAACGTTGCCCTTCCTGCGGTGGGGTCGTTCTCCATCGGGCTCGACCGGGTCGTGAAGCGCAACATCGAGAACATGATCGGTGCCGTGCAGGTGCCGCTCGGTGTCGCAGGACCGCTACGGGTGAAGGGGGAGTATGCCGCCGGGTCGTATTACCTCCCCCTGGCGACGACCGAAGGGGCGCTCGTGGCCTCGGTGAACCGCGGGTGCTCGCTGATCACCCGGGCAGGGGGTGCGGACGTGCGGATCATGCGGGACGGGATGACCCGGGCACCGGTCTTTGCCGCCCGCGACGTCGTCCATGCCCGGGAGGTGGTCGCCTGGGTGGAAGGGCACACCGCCGAGATCCGCGAGACCGCACAGAGCACCACGAAGCACGGGGAGTTCCTCGACGCCGTCACCTACGTTGCCGGGACGAACGTCTTCGTCCGGCTCGAGTTCGATACAAAAGACGCCATGGGCATGAACATGGTGACGATCGCAAGCCAGAAGGTGGGCGAGCTCATCGAGCGGGAGACCGGGGCCCGCCTCGTCGCCACCTCCGGGAACATGTGCACCGACAAGAAGCCGGCGGCGATCAACCTGGTCCGGGGCCGGGGCAAGACCGTGGTCGCGGGGGTGCGCCTCACCGACGCGATGGTCGCTGACCTCTTAAAGACCGATGCGGAGACCCTCGCCGAGGTCAACTACCGGAAGAACCTGGTAGGCTCTGCGCGGGCGGCCTCGTTCGGGTTCAACGCCCAGGCAGCAAACGTCGTCGCCGCGATGTTCATCGCCTGCGGGCAGGACCCCGCCCACGTCGTGGAGGGGAGCACCGCGATCACCACCGTCGACCGGGTGGACGGCGGCGTCTACGTCTCGGTCACGCTCCCGTCGCTCCCGGTGGGGACGGTCGGCGGCGGCACGGGGGTCGATACCCAGCGGGAATGCCTGGAACTGCTCGGCGTCGCGGGTGGCGGCGACCCGCCGGGAGCCCATGCGAAGGCGTTCGCGGAGATCGTGGGGGCGGGGGTGCTCGCCGGCGAGCTCTCGCTCCTCGGCGCCCTCGCGGCCCAGCACCTGGCCCGGGCCCACCAGGAGCACGGCCGGGGGTAACAAGGAGGGAGTTCGAGCACCTGACGGTGCTCCTGCTCCGGCCCTTCGGCCCGTCGCACCTAGAACCGGAACCATTTCATCATAACGAAGGCGTCTTCCTCGTTTGCGTAATAACTGGCAATCTGGAAGACTTCCCGGTAGCCGAGACGGTGGTAGAACTCCTGCGCCCCGGCATTGGTGATCCGGACCTCCAGCTGGACCCCGCTCGCGCCTAAAACTGCATACTCCCGTTCCAGGCGGCGAATGAGCTGTTGTCCGACCCCCCGCCGCCGGTATCCCGGGGCGACGGCGAGGTTCATGATATGCCCGTAAACCTCTTCCCCGGTATCCTCAATCCCCCCTGCGACGAACCCGGCCAGGCCTTCGTTGTTTTTGGCTACGAAGAACGTCTCCGGGTAATAGGCGAGCGATTCCTGGAGCATCCTCTCGTCCCAGGGGTCGACGAACGCTGTCCTTTCGATGGCAACTATCTGCGGGATGTCTACAGGCTGTGCCCTGCGGATGGTGAGTTGAAGCGGCATCATAGTTACCGGTCTCTCCCTCGTGGAGTGTCTTACCTAATATAGTGTCAGGGGACAAAATAGTAGGCACATACGAGTGGCGGCATTTATGGTTCAGATCTATCGTTTCGCGGCGGTCCGTCCGGGGCGGCGGTACTCCGAAAAAATTCCTTCCGTGCCCTACGATGTGGTGACGGCAGAAGAAGCCCGGGAGTGCATCGAGAAGAATCCCTTGAGTTTCCTGCGGGTAAGCCGGCCCGACGCCGAACTCCCCGACCTCGCCCCGAACGATGACCGGGTCTACCAGCGGGCGCGGGAGATATTCGACGGCATGGTCGCCGACGGCCTGATGCAGCAGGATCCGGAGCCCGGGATGTACGTCTACCGGGCCGTCCAGGACGGCGAGGAGTTCATCGGTCTGGTCTGTTGCGTGGCGACGGAGGACTACGAGAGCCGGCAGATCCGGCGGCATGAACTCACCCGGTACGACAAGGAGGAGGACCGGACCCGGCACATCGACGCGGTCGGCGCCAACACCGGTCTCGTCTTCCTGCTCTACCGCGACCCCGGCCTGATCTTCTCCTATGTCCACTCCCTCATCGGCACAGCGGCGCCTGACGGGAGCACCACGACCGGATCGGGCGTGCTCCACCAGGTCTATCGGGTCACCGATGAAGCGATCCTCTCGCGCCTGGAGGGGCTTTTTGCGGCGGTTCCGAACACATACATCGCAGACGGACACCACCGCGCCAAGTCGGCGGTGAACGTGGCGGAGAGGCGGCAGAGCGATGGCAGGTTCACCGAAGAGGCAGGGAAGTTCATGGTGGTCCTCTTCGCCCACGACCGGGTCCGCATCCACGGCTACAGCCGGCTCGTCACGGACCTCGGCGGCTACACCACTCCCCGCGAGTTCATGGAGGCGCTCCCGAAATCGGGCTGGAATGTCCGCCCCTACGGGAAGGTCGATGCTGCGGGCTACCAGGTCCCACCGCTCGCGGCCGGAGCGGGATTGGTGCATGTCATGCACTTCTACCTGGAGGGAACCTGGTACGAGGTTTCCCGGCCGGTCGCGGACCTCACCGACCTGATCGGGTCCCTGGACGTCTCGGTTCTGCAGAAGGATGTCCTCGAAGGGATGCTCGGCATCACCGACCCCCGGGGTGATCCGAGGCTCCAGTACATGGGCGGGGCAAAGCCGCTCTCCGAACTCGAGCGGCTCGTGGACTCCGGCAAATACGCCCTCGCGGATAACGATTGCTCTCCCCAAGGGAAGCCTCGAAGCGCAGACGCTCCAGCTCTTCAAGGAGGCGGACCTCGAGGTCAGGCGGACCGACCGCGACTACAACCCTCGCATCAACGATTCAAGGATCGGGAAGGTGAAGATCCTCCGGCCACAGGAGATCCCGCTCTACGTTCAGATGGGCTACTTCGATCTCGGGATATCAGGGCTTGACTGGGTGCAGGAGAGCGGCGCCGACGTTGTGGAGGTCGCCAACCTCTCCTACAGCAAGACCGGGGAAGGGAACGTGAAGATCGTGGTCGCGGTTCACCGTGACGAGCCAATCGACAGCGTCACCGCCATCCGCCCGGGCAGCCGCGTGACGACCGAGTATCCCCGGATCACGGAGCAGTTCTTTAAGGAGATCGAGGTCCCCGTCAGGCTCTTTGCCTCTTACGGGGCCTCGGAGGCGAAGGTCCCCGACCTCATGGACGTCGTCGTCGACCTCACCGAGACCGGGAGCACGCTCAAGAAGAACGGGTTGAAGATTGTCGGCCAGATTATGGAGTCGCACACCGCGCTCCTCGCGAACCGCGAGTCCCTTCTGGACCCGGAGAAGCGCCGGGAGATCGAGGAGATCACGACCCTCCTCCTCGGGGTGATCGAGGCACGCCACCAGGTCCTCCTGACGATGAACGTGCCGGCGGCGGCGCTCGACCGCGTCATCGAGGTCCTTCCTGCGATGAAACAGCCCACCATCGGCAGGCTGCACGGCATAGACTACTTCAGCATCCAGACGGTGGTGCAGAAGGGACTCGTCAACGGCCTTATTCCGCCGCTCAAGGCCGCGGGTGCCGAAGATATCCTTGAGATCCCGATAGCGAAAATAGTGCGGTGAGGCAGGAAACCCCTCACCCGCGCCGGGAGTACTCCTTTCCGCAGGCGTAACAGACGAACTTCCCGTCCTCGAGGCGGACCCGGGACTCGGCGGTCATTTCGCCGCACTTCGAGCACGGCACCGACGAAAAGATCCGTGCCTGCTCCGGGATCCCGGGATCGACCTCCCGGATGGTGAAGAGTTCTTCAGCGGGCATCTCCAGAATGACATCGACGATCCGATGCATCCGCTCGTGGAATTCGGCCTGCTCCTCATCGGAGGCCTTTCCCTGCATCACCCGCGCACGGAGCGGCGCGAGGCAGGGGTCGAGTGAGTCGACGTCGAACGACGGGTTTGCCGCCACGCGGATCGCGGCCCCGGTCCGGCGGTTGATGAACGTGAAGGCGTGCTTGCCGTAGTCCTTGAAGAGGAGATTTCCTTTTCCGGCGGTGCACCCGGTCAGGACCTGGATGGCATCGACGCCGCAGGCATCGGTCTCGGCGATGGTGACGAGTTCCTCGTCTTCCGAACGGCCGGAGCGGAGCCTTGAAAGGGCGATCTCTGCCGCCCGGTAGCCCGTCGCGAGGCCGGGACAGACGTGGCCGTGGAAGGCGGCCGCTTCTGCGAACCGGTCGTGTGCTTCTCCCGGCTTGCCGGGGGGTGAAGTGTTACACATGTGCTTACCCTGCATGAGATGTTGTTACGAACAGATGGATATATGTTACGATAGCCCGCCGGAGCTCGCGGGCCCACTCCCTCTGCATACAAGGGCCGAACCGTTCCGACCTGCGGGTCTGCACACCGGACGAAATATTTTTGCCACCGGTTGCCTGCACGTTTCCAATATCCGATTCTAACGGCAGATTGTTGAATATACAAGAGAGGTGGTTATTTATATGCCCTCGCGTATAATGACTGCTTTACATGAGAGTCTCCGGGGGCGTCCTGACCCTGCTTGCCGCAGTATGTATCCTCTGCACCACGTGCGGTTGTCTCGGTGCATCCTCGTCGCCGTCAGGCGGGGGCATCACCCCCATCGACCTGCCGGAGCCGCCGGGGGCCTGCACCCTCACCGGGGCTCTCGCGGAACTGGACCTGCTCGGGGCCGAAGGCGGCCTGAACATCACCGGCACATCGGTCCACCAGGTGCTCGGGACCGGCATGAGCCTCGACGGTCGGGCCACCTCCTGGGCCCTCGGTCTTGCGGATGGGGAGGAGGTGCGCTGGCTGACCTTCGGTCTCACGGGCTGGAAGGAGATCTCGCTCCGTGCCCCCCTGCCCGCAGAGGAGGTGAACCTCACCAGTGTCCTCTCCCCGGAGGATCTCCTTGCGATGCAGGACGGGGTGCTCTCACCCGCAATGGAGCAGCTCGGTGCCGATACGGTTGATAT
>LDZU01000157.1_pt1 | contig 11197 bp, 11 predicted proteins | sample 615531 | NCBI WGS metagenome assembly LDZU01 (sample SAMN03408293, study PRJNA278302) | terrestrial metagenome | isolation source: oil reservoir sample SB2 | place: USA: Alaska, North Slope, Schrader Bluff formation | collected 2011-09 | reverse complement strand
TGGTTCAATCCCATAAAACGCGTAAAATCCGATATATTTGTGGGGAATTAGATTGGTTATTTCCCAGAAATTAGAGTTTTTTCACTAGAGTCATATTTAGTATATAATTAAATCATACTTTCAATTAATGTGCATAAAGATTAGTTATTGAATTTGGAGGCCATATGGCAAAGGGATACAAGGGTCAATCCTGTGCTGAAGCCATTAGAGAATGTTTTCATCATTGTGAACAACCATTAGCTTATTCTGAGATTATGACTAAAGTTAAGAAAGAAGGTTCCTGGAAGGAAATTACCATTTGGCGGCATTTGATGTCAACTGTTGTGAATTTAATACCTGCACGTTATGAATGGAAAACAGCGAAACCTTTCCTGTTTTTACGACCTGATGGGCAATATGAACTTTTCAATAAATCAACACATCCAAAACCTGTAGAATAATCTTTTAACCGAAATAATTTTCAAAGGCATATTTCTCTAAAAATTGACTACAGATGCCATACTGAATTTTGCTCTTCGGTTTTGAGTTTTTGAATATGTTGGCTTGTTACTAGGAGGGAATAATGACTATACCTGATAAAAGGAAACAAGATTTTATTGCGGTGGTCAATGAATTAATTACGCCATTACTTAATGACGAACAACTGGTTTCACAATTAGCCTATCAATCCGTCAATTTTGTTTCGAACATATATTATGGTTTTGAAGGGAAAAAATTATTAGTACAACTAGAAGGTAATGCAGTATATTATGAAGAATATAATTATCAGCTTTGCTCTGAAATGGCGTCTTTTATGTGCCGAACTGGGTCATATGAAAAACCTATAAATCCTTTTACAGCAAAAAGAATTAGTGTTTCACGTTTTCATGAAATCACAATGGAATCGACTGAATTACAACTTAAGTATATTCGTGATACTTGTAACAATTGTGAATTTCATTTTCGTCACATGGTTTATGATAATTTAAGAAGACGAAAGCTAACGTTATCGGTGGAGGAATTTATTCCATTTATTATTTATGATGCAGAGCGTTCTAAGTTTACAAATCTAATTGTACAATTAATGTTTCAAAATTCTTTGTCTACTAATTATTATCTCAATATATTCCCCTTTTTTTATGTGCCTGATGTCACAAATTATCTTTATGCTATTACACTTAGCGAATCAAATCTGGTTATTAATGAATACTTACGCAATTCATATAAAGAAAATGGCATTTGGTAAATGAAAAACTAAGCCACATTTACATTGTGAATGCCAAAATCATGTTTACAAAAATCAGTGTCCTTTTGGTATAAACTTATCCCAATTATAATTAGCCTTATCTACAATTAAATTCCTAGAGCAGCTGGAGATTCCATGAGAAAAGAACACCTCGACATATCCACCCTTGAAAGTTGGCTTTGGGAAGCAGCCTGTGTTATCCACGGACCCGTGGACGCACCAAAGTACAAAGATTACATTCTTCCTTTGATATTTCTCAAACGCTTATCAGATGTGTTCGCTGATGAGATTCGAATGCTTGGAGAGGAGATGGGTGATGAAAGTGTGGCACGAGACCTTGTTGAAGCGGACCATAACCTTGTCAGGTTCTACATTGCACCTGAAGCACGCTGGTCACATATTGCCAAGCTGCCTCAACCTGGGTTAGGTGAGGCCTTAACCGATGCTGTTCGGTCCATCTCCCGGGAAAACCCAAAACTGGCGGGTGTGATTGATATTACTGATTTTAATGCCACAACAGCCGGTCAAAGGATTATTGCGGACTCCAGCCTGCATCACCTGGTGCAAATTTTGAACAAGCATAGGGTAGGGCTGGATGATGTTGAACCGGATTTCTTGGGGCGAGCATATGAATATCTCATTCGTAAATTCGCTGAAGGAAGCGGCTCAAGCGCAGGTGAATTTTACACACCTCGCATGGTTGGCGTGTTAATGGCTAAAATAATGTCTCCTGATCCAGGCATGACAGTCTATGACCCCGCCTGTGGTTCCGGTGGATTACTGATTAAGTGTCAGCTTGAACTGATTGAAAGGTACGGTGAACAGAAGAACAGCCACAAAGAACTGCCATCAACGACTGCACCTCTGAAGATTTATGGTCAGGAAATATTACCGACTGCGTATGCGATGGCAAATATGAACGCTTTTATCCACGACATGGATGCTAGAATTGCTCTGGGGGATACGATGAACGCCCCCAGATTTACACAGCCCGATGGGGGCTTGAAGCGCTTTGATATCGTGACTGCTAACCCGATGTGGAACCAGAAGACCTTCACCCAGGAGTTTTTTGCAAACGACCCATATGAGCGGTTTAGCAAGGGCATCCCGCCCAATTCGAGTGCTGACTGGGGCTGGGTACAGCATATGACGGCCTCTCTTCAACCAAATGGTCGCATGGCGATTGTGCTGGATACCGGGTCTGTTTCAAGGGGAAGTGGGAACCAGGGTTCTAACAGAGAACGAGACATTCGTAAGGCTTATGTTGATAATGACGAGATAGAAGCAGTCTTTTTACTGCCTGAGAACATGTTCTATAATACCACCGCACCAGGTATTATCATGATTATCAATAAAAATAAAAAGCACAAAGGGGAAATTCTTTTAATCAACGCTAGCCAGCACTTTGTCAAAGGCCGTCCGAAGAATGAACTAACGGACGAGCATATAGAGCAAATTGCTGGATTGTACCATGAGTGGAAGGCAAAAGAAGAAGTTTCAACCATCATCAAAAAAGAGAATGCTGGAAGAAATGATTACAATCTCAGCCCTAGCCGGTATATCAGTGCGAATGATGAGGAACCTGTTCTGCCTTTGGAAGATGCTTTAGTCTTGCTTGAGGAAGCAGAAGAAGAAAGGATGAAAGCTGACAATTCATTAACCCAAGTCTTGAAAAAATTAGGATTACCTGTAAATGGATAGACCCTATACTAATTCACATGAAAATTCCTTTGGGAACATACCAGATAATTGGGAGTTAGTTCCAATTGGGGATATAGGTGAAGTAATCACTGGTAGAACTCCGAGCACAAAAGTGAATAGCTATTATGGTGGACCATATAAGCTCATTTCCCCAGCTAACTTATCCAAAAATGTCTATGTTGATTCAGCCCATAGATGGATAACTGAAGATGGTCTTGAAGCAACAAGAGTATTGCCAAAGGATACTGTGTTGGTGAGCTGTATTGGATATATTGGGAAAACTGGTTTGACTAAAGATGAAAGAAGTGCAACAAATCAACAAATAAATGCGATAATTTGCAATAGGCAATTTGACCCACACTTCGTTTTATTTCAATTAAGGCATCTTCAGGATTATTTAGAAAAATTTGCTAGGGTTACCACTGTTCCCATTCTGAATAAGACAAACTTTGAATCAATAAAAATTCCAATTCCACCGCTACCCGAACAGCGCGCCATTGCCCAGGTGCTGAGCACTGTTCGCAAGGCGATTGATGCCACTGAGCAGGTCATCGCTGCTGCGAGCGAGCTGAAACGCTCAATGATGAAACATCTATTTTCCTATGGACCTGTGTCAGTGGATGAGGCTGAGAAGGTGCTATTGAAGGAGACAGAGATTGGGGATGTACCTGAAGAGTGGGAAATATCAAAGATTGATGATGTATGTTCAGTGAATGCAAAAAACCGAGACCCAAGTAGTGACCAACCTGAAAAGGAATTTGTTTATATCGATATATCAAGCATTGAAAGTGAAACTGGTCGAATTCTTTCACCATCGGTAATTTTAGGTAAAGAAGCACCGAGTAGGGCAAGGAGAGTTGTTCACACAGATGACGTCATACTTTCAACTGTTAGGCCTTATCTGAAATCATTTGCAATAATTCCAGATGAATACGATAGCCAAATTTGTTCCACGGGATTCGCTGTTTTAACAAATGAGAAATTGGCCTCTGCAAAGTATATTTACTATGTTTCATTCTCTAGTATAGTGGGAAAACAATTTCGAAAACGGATGAAAGGTGCTAATTATCCAGCAATAAATATTGGAGATGTAAAAGAAACCAAAATTCCTATCCCAAGTAAACAAGAGCAAGAAACAATTGGCAATAATCTCAGCCTAATTGATAAAAAAATAAATGTTGAGATTCAAAGAAAGACCGCATTGGAATTTCTATTCAATGGTTTACTTCAGAATTTGATGACAGGAAATATGAGAGTAGATTCAGGGAGCTAGCTGAAATGGTAAAAATCGGAACCGAAATGGAGTCAGTCCAATATCCGCTCATTGACTATGCTGCTGAGGTAGGTTGGACCTATGTCAAATCTGACGAAATCCTTCGAATGCGCGGTGGGGAGGAAAGTTTATTATTAACGAGCATTTTCTCCGACCAAATCCAACGGCTCAATCCTGGGGTGGTTGAAGGTGTCCAGGCGGATGATGTTGCCAGGCGGTTGACCCACGTCCTCCCCCGGATTGAGGGGAATCTTGATGCTTGGGAGTTTTTGCGGGGTAGAAAGACCGTTTTCATCCCCTCTGAGAAGGTAGAGCGCAATGTCACCTTGATATCAGAGGATTGGGAGAAGAATACCTACCATGTCACCGATGAACTGCGGTTTTACAACGGCACCCACCATATCCGCCTGGATGTAGCTTTTTTCATCAACGGCATCCCTGTTTTATTTGTCGAAGCTAAAGCTGCCACCAAACTGGAGGGGATTGCTGATGCCCTGGAGCAGGTGCGTCGATACCACCGTGAGGGACCCGAGTTGATGGCGTTGATGCAAATCCATACCCTGACCCATCTGGTGCAATACTATTACGGCCCGACCTGGTCGCTTTCTCGAAAATCCCTGTTCAACTGGCGCAGTGAGATGGATGGGGGGGATTACGAAACCCTGGTGAAGAGCTTTGTCCACCCTCAACGACTGACCCGGATGCTGACCGATTACATCCTTTTCACCCGCAAGGATGATGAGCTTTCCAAGGTCATTTTACGTCCCCATCAGATGCGTGCGGTTGAACGAGTTGTGGGCAGGGCGGCGAACCCTGAAAAACAGCGGGGACTGGTGTGGCACACCCAGGGCTCAGGAAAAACCTATACGATGATAACCGCTGCCAAGCAAATCATTGAGAATCCCTTATTTGAAAACCCGACGGTCCTGATGCTGGTGGACCGCAACGAATTGGAAGCACAGTTATTCGGTAACCTTGCATCGGTTGGCTTTGGCCATGTGGAGGTCGCCAATTCCAAGAAGCACTTGCGTGAATTGATTGGCAGTGACCAGCGGGGGTTAATCGTCAGCATGATTCACAAATTCGATGAGATGCCGGCAGACCTCAACACCCGCAAGAACTATTTTGTCCTGGTGGATGAAGCCCACCGCACCACGGGTGGCGACCTGGGCAATTACCTGATGGCTGCCCTCCCCAATGCCACTTATTTGGGTTTTACCGGAACCCCCATTGACAAGACCGCTTACGGCAAGGGGACCTTTATCGTTTTTGGACGGGATGACCCCAAAGGATACCTGGATAAGTACAGCATTGCTGAATCCATTGCGGATAAGACAACGGTACCCCTGCACTACACCCATGCTCCCAATGAATTGCAGGTAGACAAAGAGACATTGGAAGAAGAGTTCCTCAACCTGGCTGAAGCTCTGGGCATGAACGATGTGGAAGAACTAAACCGGGTGCTGGATAAGTCGGTCAACCTGCGGAACATGCTCAAGAACAAAGATAGGATGGCACGGGTGGCTGAGCATCTCACAACCCATTACAGAGAAGTGGTTGAACCGATGGGCTTCAAGGCTTTTTTAGTCGCCGTGGACCGGGAAGCCTGCGCCTGGTATAAGGACCTGCTGGACCAGCACCTCCCACCGGAATATTCCGAAGTGGTTTACAGCGCCGGGCATAATGACACCGAGGATTTAGCCCGCTTCCATCTATCAGATGATAAGGAAAGAGCTATTCGTAAAGCTTTCCGTAACCCTGACCAGATGCCCAAAATCCTGATTGTGACCGAGAAGCTGCTCACCGGCTTTGATGCCCCCATTCTTTATTGTATGTACCTGGATAAGCCCATGCGGGACCATGTGCTGCTGCAAGCCATCGCCCGGGTTAATCGCCCCTATGAGGATGAGACGGGTTTGCATAAACCTGCTGGATTTGTGCTGGATTATGTGGGTATCTTTGACAACCTGGAGAAAGCCCTCGCCTTTGACAGCGAAGATGTGGAAGATGTTAAGCGTGTTGTGACAGACATGGAGCTGCTGAAGAAAGAGTTTGCTAAAATGATGGCTGAAGCAGATATTGAATTCTTGAATATCACCGAAGGGTATGCTGGAGATAAAGCCGCGGAGAAAGTCCTTTCCCACTTCAAGGATGAAGAACAACGACATGAATTTTATAAATTCTTCCGTGAACTGGCTGACATCTATGAGATTCTTTCCCCTGATGCTTTTTTACGGCCCTTCATCGATAAATATGACACACTCTCCAGAATGTATCGGCTGTTGCGTTCTGCTTATGACACCGCCTTTGTGGATAGGGAGCTGACCAGAAAAACCGCCCGATTGGTCCAGGAACATACCCGTGGGGGTGCCATTCAGGACTCACTGGAAATCTATGAAATAAATGAGAAGTTGCTGGAGCGTTTGGAAAAAGATGATACGCCTGATACGGTCAAAATCTTCAATCTTCTGAAAAGTATTAAGGAGTTAATCAACAAAGAAAAACATCAGGCTCCTTATTTGCTGACCATTGGTGAGCGTGCAGAAGCGATTGCCCAGGCTTATCAATTACGTCAGAAGAACACACAAGAAGCACTCAAAGAGCTGGAGAAACTCATCAGGGATATCAACCAGGCTGAAAAAGAACGGGCAGAGAAGAACCTCAAGCCGGCTGCCTTTGCCATTTATTACGTGTTGAACCAGGATGATTTGGCGGATGCGGAAGAGATTGCCCGGGAGATGGAAAAGAGCTTTGAAGAATACCCGCACTGGGAATTCAGCCCAGCCCAGGAAAGGGATGTCCGTATTGAGCTTTACAAAGTCTTATTGAAGAAGAAAGTTAAGGATGAACTGAAGAGCTCGAAGACAAAAGAGACAAATGAGTTGACATTACTGGTTGAAAAACTTATGCGGGTTGCTGGAAGAGCAGGAAATAACAAATGAGTAACGATGATAACGGTTTACGTCCTTCACTAGAATCAAGCGTGCCCAAGGAGATATTTAAGTCCGAAGTCCATTCCTGGGCGAAGAAGATAGGGGTGGAATTCAATTCAATCACGATTCGTCCGATGACGACCAAGTGGGCAAGCTGCTCCAGCAAAGGGAACCTGACATTTGATACCGACCTATTGGAGCAGCCGGCAGCGTTCAGGCGGAAGACGATAGTGCACGAGCTGTTGCATTTGAAATATCCCAAGCATAATCGGATGTTTAAGGCGATGGAGAAGGCGTATCTTGACGGAGATAAATAATGGTAGCTCAAGGTCAGCCTGGATATCTTCTGGATACAGGATGAGTCCCTGATGGATATGGATAATCTGCCCGATCCGGATGTGATCGCCCGGGATATCGTGGAGGAGCTGCGGGCAGCATTGGAGCAGTTCGAAGGGATATTGGAGGATTTGGAAGGGTAATGAAATTTGTAGTTAATTATTTTATTAACTTCTTCGATCAAAACCTCCCAACCTTAAATGGTAGGGAGATTCAAAATTATTTAAACGAATACCAGATTCTATTGTTGTTTCTGGGAAAAAACCAAAAAGGATATTTATTTTACTATTTTCAATAAATATATAGTATTATATACTAAGGTGTCATTTATGAATTCTTGCTCAACTGGACTATCAAAAAATGTTAAGGTGCTCAGTGTCCACCAACCTTGGGCATGGCTTATTGTCAACGGTTATAAAGATGTTGAAAATAGATCTTGGAAAACAAATTACCGTGGACCATTATATATTCACGCGGGGAAAAAATTTGATGAGGCTGATTATAATAGTTTGATGTCACAATTTAAATCCATTGTGTTTCCCCAAATGAATCAATTCAAATTTGGTGGAATTATTGGCATAGTAGATTTAGTAGATTGTTTAGAAGATTATCGAAGTATTTGGTTTCAAAAGGAAATTAATAACAAGAAACACTATGCATGGGTTTTAACGAACCCTCAAAAAGTTAAATTTTTTCGAATTAGAGGGCAACAAGGTTTATTTACAATTAATTAACTTGACATCATGAAAGCGAGCAATATGAAAAAACGATTATTTATTTCTCCATGCAATGAAAAAAGAACTGAATTTTTACAATCATTACAAATTGATCTTAATCGTATAGGTCATGATATGGAATTTATTGAACAAGAAAATGATATTGAAATACATTTTGAGCCATTTGATTATGAGTCAGCAAGTGATGAAGAAGTAAAAGCGTTAATGCGGTCTGCATTTGAGGAGTTAAAGAAAATCAAGCTAAACAAAGAATCAACAAAAAAGTTTATACTTAAGATGGAAGATGGAGTTATCCAAAATCTTATCGCAAAAGGTTCTGAAGTTGATATTGAGAAGATTAAGCCTGAAGTTAGGATTTGCGAATCTAAAGAGGATAAAGATATATTTCGTTACTTTAGATATTATCAATCTGTTCCAAATTCACCAGGTGTCGGCAGAAGGTTTTCAGCAATAATTTATGATGTTGGTCAAAAAACCGAGAGAATAATTGGGATCATTGGTTTACAAGGTGCAGCATATTCATCATCATCACGTGATGAATATCTTAAATGGTCAAACATTGATTCGAGAGCTGAAGAAAAAAGAAAAAAGGAATTAGGTCTGAGAAGAACTATGCAACTAGCAATTCTAACAGCCATTCCACCCTACAATTACTTATTTGGAAGTAAATTAGCAGCGCTTTTATCATTAAGTAATCCAATACAAGAATATTTTAGCGATCGTTATAAAACTCCTCTTCTTGCTGTGTTTACAACATGTGCTTATGGGCTTCATGCTGCCATGTATAATAGAATTCAATTAAGAAAAATTCCTTCTAATGATCATTATTCATATTATGACAATGAATTGTTTGAAAGAATCGGAGAAACAAATTTATTCTCTCAGATCATGTTATCAGATAAAACTGCTGAAATTGCAAAAAATATGTTCTCAAATTTACCAAACGAAAGGCAAGGGTTAAGTTTTAGGACGCCACTTAGTAAAAGCCGTTCAATATCAAAAGCTTTAAGTGTTTGTGGATTAAATAAAAAGGTTCTATATATGTATCCAATGGGAGTATACATCGGTTGTCTTCATGAAAATAATCTAAATATTCTTCGTAATGGGAGCGAATCGATTAATGACGCTATTTTAGATTTAGATGTTGATGATGTTCGAAAATATTGGTTTTCTGAGGTTTTAAATAAAAAAATCAACTCTCAAAATGAAACTTTATTGAAAAACCATGATGTTCAATCTATAATGTTAAGTAACTATTTAGAAAAGGATTAATGGTTTGTCTAATAAAAATAATCTTTATTGGATTTTTTTTGACACATGTATAGCATCACCTGATTATTACCAAGATGTCCATAAGGTTTTGTCTTTACCTTTTGGATCAACAGTACGTTATGATTATAGAAAAAAATATCTATCAGAGTTAGCAATTGAGTTATTAAATGACGATAGTAGAAGACCACAAGAAGTTCTATTCATTTATGCACAACATAAGTCTTATAAGCGTGGGGAAGAAAGACCAGAACATCCACAAAAGTTTGATGATATGCTCTGGCTTCCAATTCGTTCGGGACAATTAGTTAAGATTCCAAATCCAACAGAAGAGAATGTTTATTTTGACTTGAAAGTAGAAGACTATCCTAAAGTAAACTACGAAATAATTAACAAGATAATAAATAGTCAGTTTACAAAAAACAATACTCCTTTCAAGAAATGGGTGACAATTGGTGAAGACATAGAAGATTTTAATATTTTAGTTAATGCAATAGCTGAGGATGATAATAATAAAAATTGGGAAGAAATAACAAATATTATTGGTTCACCACCATCGCAATTTGTTGGAGATAGTTTTTGGAAAATCCATCTTGAAGATCTTTGCGAATCTTCAATCATTCCTATTTTGAATGAAAAATCTTTTCATACTTCTAGCCTTTATTCTTTACAAGAAGATTCCGAATATATTTTAAAAGTAAGAAGCAATACTCCATCTGATATTGAAAAATTAAAATCGACAAATTTAAGTAAACAAAGGATTATTTTTATTCAATCCAATGATAAAAATATTATCGATTTTGAATTTGAACAATCATTAAGGCAATATACTGAATTCCCTGTCAGATTTAATACGCAAAAATTACTGGGTTTTGGGAAAAAATCTTGCAAAATTAAATTTGAAACCAGAAATGGGAAACTAGATTATTATATTGGTCCCGAATATCAATTACTAATTGAAGTTTATCCTAACTTATGGGAACAAATTATTGGAATAATTTCTGGTTTTGTAGCTACGTTACTGTTTTATGTAGCAATTCATGTGATTGTTAATGATAACCTGGCTTTATCCGTCATCTTTCTTTCATTAAGTTTATTATTGGGTTTATCTGCATCATACTTTTTGGTAAGAAAGCCGAATTTTTTTGAGTTCGGAAAATAAATTTTACTATCATTATTGAGCTGATTAACATAAAATTCTAATAGGGTATTCACTTGCTACCATTATGTTTCTGTTCAGACTCTTGTTATTGTATGATTATAAATTCTCATAACAAATTTATTCTATTCTCATTGTTATCAAAAGATAATCATCTTAATCCATAATTTGATAGTTGAACATCAATTTCTAGGTTTTTAGCTGAGTCATCTTTTTATATCGTGAGGCTGTTCCGTTGCAAAAGAACGTAGTTGATTGCTATGGTTTATAGTTCAGGTCAGGAGACCTGAACCAAACCTCGGGATTACTTCCTTACAGGAGGCTTCGCACTCCTTACAGGACGCTGCGCAGTCACTTCTTTAGCCGGCGGCTCCTGCCGCCTGACACTTTGCTGATCCCTCTCCGGCTTTGCCTTCGGGGACATGTGCGCCCTGCTCGAAGAACACTCTTTGAGTGTGGGTGCTTATCTTGTCTCAACACTCTAACTGGCACAGATGAGAATTTGCAATTATTTCCCCATTTCCTTATTGCCTAACCTGATTCCCAATTCTGAGATTGCTTCGT
>LDZU01004766.1_pt1 | contig 11203 bp, 7 predicted proteins | sample 615531 | NCBI WGS metagenome assembly LDZU01 (sample SAMN03408293, study PRJNA278302) | terrestrial metagenome | isolation source: oil reservoir sample SB2 | place: USA: Alaska, North Slope, Schrader Bluff formation | collected 2011-09 | reverse complement strand
TGGATAATCACTATCATCTCTTTTTAAAAACACCCAAGGCCAACTTAAGCAAGGCAATGCATTATCTTAATGTTAGTTATGCCAATTATTTTTCTGCCAGATACCGGCTTTCTGGACCATTATTCCAGGGCCGCTACCAATCCATTTCAAACCAGGGGACGGCAGACTGTGTGAAAATTAATTCTGGAAACAACTTGCCTCCAGTTATGCCAAGTATTAACTTCATTATTGGGAATAGCCATATGGAATTTGGGTAAAAAAAATATATATCCTCCACTTTTACACTATATTTTGCTGAAAAGGCGACTTTTTACACAACCTGCCGGTTCTTCGTCACGCTGTCAATCTATGTTTTTTAGATGTGTCAGAAATAAAAAATATTTTAAAATTTTTGAAAGAAAAAGACTCCTCTTCACGTATATATAGATGAGAACAAAAATTCTTAATAAAAAAAGAAGGAGTCAAGATAAGATGAAAAACAGAGTAATATTTTTGACATTAATAGTAGCAGTAGTATTTATGGTATTAAGCATGGCATCATTTGCCGATGCGAGTAGCCGTGGAAACTTTGGTGGCAGATCAGGAGCTTCCAATTTTAATGGACCAGGTCAATTTAATGCCTATCAAGGAGATAATTTCAGAGGGATGATGAATCTGGATCTCTCTGCTGAGCAGTTAGCTCAAGTCAGAGAAATTATGTTGGATTCTCAAAAGGAAACCTTAGAGCTCAGAAACCAGATTCAGGTTAAGCAATTAGAATTAAGAGAACTAAGACTTTCTCAAGAGGCAGATATGGAACAGGTAAGAGCAAAATTGGAAGAAATCTCTGAACTTCAAATAGAGTTAAGAATGAAAGCATTTGAAAGACAGGAGAAAGTAAAAGATCTGTTAACCCCAGAACAGCTTGAGAATTGTAACTTAGGTATGCAGATGCAGAGATTTGGTTATGGTATGGAAAGAAACAATTCGGGCCAGGGATTTAAAGGAAACCAAGAATTTAAGGGAAACCGCTGGTAAGTATTATTCCCGAATAATTCCATAGCAAAATATAAGAGGGAAGAATGTAGTTTCTTCCCTCTTATTGGTATTTATACTAGATGATATCTTTTTCTACTTTAATTTTATGTATAAAACAACCATTTATCTATGAAGTTGTTTTATGTCTCAGCGAATCTATAAAATACAGGCTATATCAAGAGCTCTCCAAATTTATATTCCTACTCTACTTTACCCCATTTTCCTTTATAATTTTTTATTTTTATACCTCTTCTTCTTATAGAATATTCATGGGAATCTTGTTTGGTGGCATATTACCGATATATGCTGGAAATCCATTCTCAATATCCAGAATAAATTAATATTCGAGGAGAGTTCATCTACCTTTTTCCTAGGATTTTTTACCAAGGATTAATATTAATCAGAGCAATATTATCATATAATAGACATAAGGTTTAGCTAACTGATTCTAAAGCTTATTTTGGAGAGGTATGATTATTGAAAATTGGATGTCATGTTTCCGTTTCCGGAGGAATAGAGAAGTCAGTCATTCGTGCAAACAATCTTGGAATCAATACTATGCAAATCTTTTCCAAAAATTCCCTTGCCTGGAAGGAAAAGACTTATACTCCTGAAGAAATCAATGTTTTTCAGAAACATTTGGTAGAATATAATATCCATCCCATTTTTGTGCATGCTTCCTATCTAATTAATCTGGCCTCTCCTGATGAAAAAATTTATCAAAAATCAATTTATGCTTTTATAAAAGAGATAAAAAGAACAGAATCATTATTGAAGAATTTATACCAGCCGTATGTCATTATTCATCCAGGAGCACACCGCGGTACCGGAGAAAAGAATGGTTTAGAAAGAATTATCAATGCCTTGAATGTTGTTTTTGAAGAAATCAATTTTCTGAATCTCAAAACCATGATTTTATTAGAAAATACTTCTGGTTCTGGCACCACTCTCGGTTATCATTTTAGGCAACTCAAGAATATCATTAGAGGTGTTCATAATAACAACAAAGTAGGTATTTGCATAGATACCTGCCATGCCTTTGCAGCTGGCTATAATCTGTCTTCTACAGAAGGATTAAAAAAGATGATAACAGATTTAGAAGATATTATAGGGTTGGAAAAGCTAATGGTTATTCATTTGAATGATTCAAAATATCCCTTAGATTCCAGAAAAGATAGGCATATGCATATCGGACAGGGGTATATTGGAGAAGCAGGTTTTCGAAATATTATAAATCATCCATTTTTTAGAAACCTTCCATTTATTTTAGAAACACCAAAAGAGAGCGATGAAGATGACCGAAAAAATATTCGCCTCATCCGAAAGATGACAATATAATTGTTTAAATTGACAGAAGAGGTAATAAAATTTATAATTTTAGTAAATAGTATAGAGAAATAAAAGGAAAAGTAAATCATTATTGATTTTCCAGAGAGCCGTGGAAGGTGTAAACACGGTATAAATATGATTGAATTCCACCTTGCTATGTTGATATATAGTCATTATAGTTATGCAGAATAGATGCTTTATCTTTAATTAAGGATAGATAATATTCTATTGAATTAGGATGGCACCACGTGAGTTAGCTCTCGTCCCTAAGGTATTACTTACCAAAGGCGGGAGTTTTTTGTTTAAAAGGTAAATAATATGAACAAGGATTATAAAATAATAGAACATATGGCCGATGTTGGGCTAAAGGTGTTCGGTGAAACTAAGAAAAGATTATTTGAAAACGCAGCCCGGGGAATGTTCTTTATTATTACAGGCTCTTCCGGGTTTGACAAACAGGGGAATAAAAAATACTGGAACATAAAATGTGAAGCCTCTAATATGGAGGAATTATTAGTAGAATGGTTAAGTGAATTGTTGTATATTCATAGTACAGATTTCGTATTTTTAAATAATTTTATCATTGAAAGCCTGACTGACAATAATCTTAAAGCGAAATCAAGCGGGATAAAAATTAATGAATCTCCTTTTCAAATCGAAAGAGAGATTAAAGCAGTAACCTATCATGATTTGCAGGTATCAAAAAATGAAAAGGGTTACTGGGAAACAACTGTTATTTTTGATATTTAATAGTTTTAGTGATTTTTGAATTATTTATAATTAATTTAAGACTTTTGATTGGTAATAAGGAACACTTTTCATGAAAAATAATTGGGAAAATATTTTAAAAAGAAAAGATATGTATGTCTGGGAAATTCCAAAAGAATCTTACCCGGGTATGAGAGTCAGTGGACGAATATATTCCTCAGACAGTTTAATAGGGCAGGTAATGACCGATCAATCTCCTAAACAGGTTGCCAATGTTGCTTTTCTGCCGGGGATTGTGGGCTATTCACTGGCAATGCCTGATATTCACTGGGGATATGGTTTCCCTATTGGTGGCGTAGCAGCCACTCGATTAGAAGATGGTGTCATTTCACCTGGAGGAGTAGGTTTTGATATTAACTGTGGGGTAAGGTTGATTCGTTCGAACTTACAATTTCAAGATATTAAAGATAAGATGCCCAAAATTGTTGAAGAGCTATACAGAAAGATACCTTCTGGAGTCGGTTCAGAGGGGATCATTAAATTAAATTCAAAGGAAATTAAGAAAGTAATGTTAGAAGGTGCCCAATGGGCTGTAGGAAAAGGATATGGAGAAAAAGAAGATATTGCCTATACTGAAGAAAATGGCAGGATGGCTCAGGCTAATCCGGACATTATTAGCAAGAAAGCCATTCAGCGGGGTTTGTCACAGCTTGGTACTTTAGGCTCAGGCAACCATTTTTTAGAGGTCCAGGTTGTTGACCATATTTATCAACCGGAAATTGCCCGACAGATGGGTCTGGAAGAGGGTATGGTTACCATATTAATTCATACGGGTTCCAGGGGTTTTGGACATCAGGTATGTACTGATCATTTGTCTGTCATGCAAAGAGCAGTTCAGCATTATAATATTAATCTACCAGATAAGCAGTTAGCCTGTGCACCGGTTAATTCACCTGAAGGTAAAAAATATTATCAGGCTATGTGTTGTGCAGCAAATTTTGCTTGGGCAAATCGCCAATGCATTATGCATTGGACAAGAGAGGTTTTTAATAAAATATTGCATATTCCTCCTGAAGATTTGGGATTGAAATTGGTATATGATGTGGCACATAATATTGCCAAAATAGAGGATCATCATTATAATGGTAAAAGTGTCATGTTATGTGTGCATAGAAAAGGTGCTACCAGGGCTTTTCCTCCACAGCACCCCGAATTGCCTCTCAAATACAAGGAAATCGGTCAACCTGTTTTAATTCCCGGAGATATGGGACGTTATTCATTTTGTTCTGTTGGGACCAAGATAGCTATGGATGAAACCTTTGGATCTACCTGTCATGGAGCAGGTCGAGTTATGAGTCGGGGTGAAGCAAAGAGGGAGGCAAAGAATCGGAATATTGCTGATGAGTTAAGGACAAGAAATATTTTGGTAAAAGCAAGAAGTAAGGCGACTCTGGCTGAGGAAATGTCTAGTGCTTATAAGGATGTTTCAGAAGTTGTAGATATAATGGATAAAAGCGGAATTTCCAAAAAAGTTGCCAGGATGCGACCTTTAGGGGTAATTAAGGGATAATGTTTAGTGGATATCGAAGTTTTATTCTTATAGATTTTAGAGAGGATGGTTAAAAAGCATGTTGGATTTAAAATTCATTCGCTCAGAACCGGATTTGGTTAAAGAAAAGTTAAAAAGAAGGGGATTAGATACTGATATAATCGATTCTATTCTAAGATTAGACGAACAGAGGAGAAAAATTTTATTTGATGTTACCAGTTTAAAAGAGGAAAGAAATAAGGTATCTGATGAAATCGGGCGTCTAAAAAAAGAAAAAAAGGATACCCAGGATAAAATCCTGGCAATGCGAGAAGTATCTACCAAGATTAAAGAAATGGATTCCGAGATTAAAGGTATTGAAGAAAAGGTACAGAAATCATTACTGGAGATTCCCAACATGGTGGATGATAGTGTACCGGTAGGTCCTGATGAAGGAAGCAATGTAGAGATTAAAAAATGGAGGGAACCTAGAGATTTTGATTTTGAACCCCAGGCTCATTGGGATTTAGGTGAGAAACTGAACATACTTGATTTTGAAAGAGGATCCAAGATTGCGGCTGCACGTTTTACAGTATTAAAAAATGTTGGGGCTCGCCTGGAAAGAGCATTAACTAATTTTATGTTGGATATTCATACCAGAGAACATGGATACCAGGAAATATTCCCACCCTTCTTGGTTAATGCAAATACCATGACTGGTACAGGACAATTGCCCAAATTTGAGAATGACTTATTTAAATCCAATGATGAACTCTATCTAATACCCACGGCTGAAGTCCCTTTAACCAATCTTCACCAGGGAGAGATACTATCAGAAGCAGAACTACCTCTTTATTACACTGCTTATACTGCCTGTTTCAGAAGGGAAGCAGGTTCATATGGAAAGGATGTTAGAGGACTAATTCGTCAACATCAATTTAATAAGGTTGAATTAGTCAAGATATGCAAACCAGAAGATTCTTTTCAGGAACTGGAAAAATTAACACAAAATGCGGAATCTATTTTACAGCAGCTAGAGCTTCCTTATCGTATTGTGGTTTTATCTACCGGAGATATTGGCTTTTCTGCCGCCAAAACATATGATTTAGAAGTATGGCTGCCAGCTCAAAACAAGTATCGAGAGATATCCTCTTGTAGTAATTGTACTGATTTCCAGGCTCGTCGTGCCAATATACGTTATCGGATGCAGGAATCGGGTAAGGTAAATTTCGTCCATACATTAAATGGGTCAGGCATTGCAGTAGGTAGAACCATGGTAGCTATCCTGGAAAATTATCAGGAGAAAGATGGGTCAATAGTAATCCCTGATGCGTTACGCCCTTATATGAATGGATTGAAAAAAATTACCAATTAAGGTAAAATTTTGTTGCTGATTAATTTATTTCTGTTACAATAATCAATGTGCAATAAAAAAAATGAGATATTGAGATATAATTATTTATAATTTTTTGCGGAGGGATGTCCGAATGGCAAGGGGCCGGTCTTGAAAACCGGTGTAGGCGTAAGCTGTCTGGGTTCGAATCCCAGTCCCTCCGCCACAATTTTTTTCTTCTTCTATAAATAAATTATTATTTAAAAATCTAAACCATTTCACAATCATCTTCTTTATTTTATTAGACTAAACTCTATCCTTCCTTTATAAATAAATACTACTATGGAATAAAAATTATCTTCCAAAGGTTTCCAAATATAGGTTGTATTTACTTGTAATAACATAAAAAATCGCGCGATGTGAATTAAGAGTAAAGATTAAGATATTCAGACATGCAGACATGTCTTCCTAGTAAACAGGATTGACAAATTTATTAATTATGTAGATATAGGGGATAAATATGTTTAAAAAATTAAATATAATTATATGTCTTTTGTTAATTTTATTATTTACTTTTTCTTCGTTGTCTTTTGCTCAGGAGATTATAGAATCATCTTCTTCTTCGAATGAAGTAGCAATCAATACTATCTGGACTTTAATTGCAGCATTTCTGGTCTTTTTTATGCAACCCGGTTTTGCAATGGTAGAAACTGGATTTACTAGAGCAAAAAACGCTGCCAACATTTTAATGAAAAACCTGATGGATTTTAGTATTGGTTCGATTGCTTTTTGGTTAATTGGCTTTGGAATTATGTTTGGGGTTGATAAGTTTGGATTTCTAGGATTCAGCGGGTTTTTTCTAAATAACGCTGATCCTTTGACATCAGAAGGACTTTGGAATTTTGCATTTTGGATGTTTCAAGCTGTATTTGCAGCCACTGCTGCTACAATTGTATCTGGTGCCTTAGCTGAAAGAACAAAGTTTGTATCTTATTTAATATATTCTTTCTTCATTTGTGCCTTTATCTATCCTGTTGTTGGACACTGGATTTGGGGCGGAGGATGGCTTTCCAGTAAAGGAATTATAGACTTTGCGGGTTCTACGGTTGTTCATTCTGTAGGTGGGTGGACTGGATTAGCTGGAGCTATTGTCCTGGGTCCACGTCTAGGAAAATATAATGATGACGGAAGCTCAAATGCCATACCGGGTCACAATTTGCCTTTGGCAGCTCTAGGAGTATTTATCCTCTGGTTCGGTTGGTTCGGATTCAATCCAGGAAGTACTACTTCTGGTACTAATTTAAGTATAGCTATTATTGCAGTAACTACTAATTTAGCAGCTGCAGCTGGTGCTATATCAGCGATGATAACCTCCTGGTTTCGTTTTAGTAAGCCTGATACTGGAATGTCTTTAAATGGAGCATTAGCTGGTTTAGTTGCAATTACTGCTCCCTGTGCCAGCGTGTCTCCTTTGAGTGCTATAATAATTGGTTTAATTGCCGGCGTCATTGTTGTATTGAGTGTTGAATTTATTGATAAAGTTCTTCATATTGATGATCCGGTCGGTGCTATTTCAGTTCATGGCGTATGTGGTGCCTGGGGAACATTATCGGTAGGTCTTTTTGCACAGGCTTCTTATGGGAATGCAAGTGGTGTTGGGGCTATAAATGGCTTATTTTTTGGGGGAGGATTTAATCAACTTTTTGCTCAATTGACTGGAATAATAGTTGTATTTTTATGGGTGTTCATTTCAGGATATATACTCTTTTACTTGATCGAAAAATTAATAGGATTAAGGGCTTCAGATGAAGAACAGCTGAAAGGATTGGATATCAGTGAACACGGGAATGAATCTTATGGTGGATTCCAGATTTTTACAACAGAGTAAAGGAGATATAGGTATGAAATTAATAATTGTTATGATACAACCATATAAACTCCCAGAAGTTAAGAAAGCATTATATGATGCGAAGGTTTTTAAGATGACTGTTACCAATGCTTTGGGATGTGGGCAGCAGATGGGCTATACTCAGACCTACAGAGGTGTGAAAACAAAGGTAAATTTATTAAAGAAAGTAAGAATAGAAATAGCAGTAAATGAAGATTTTGTTGAACCAACAATAAATGCAATTATAAAAGGGGCTAGAACTGGTGAAATTGGTGACGGGAAAATTTTTGTTCTAGATCTTCCTGAATGTATCAGAATTAGAACAGGGGAGACAGGCGGAATTGCAATTGGATAGGAATATCTTTGAAAGTACAAAAACTAATTAATGGTGCTGCTTTTTACAGACAATTCATGTTGAAAATTAATAAAAAAATTAATTTAATAAAAGATAGTGATCAAGTTAAATTGTTTAGCTAAAATTTTGTTTAGCTAAAATAATGTTGACATTAATTGAAATATTGTATATATTGTTTAGAAATTAATTAAATATGATTTACTAAAAAGCAGAAGTGTGCCTAGGGTTCCTCCCATATATTATTTAGGGTATTTCATCTATTGTTTACAAGGGGAAAGGACCAAGCGGTACAGACATGATAATATGTTACACTTTTAGGATAAAAGCCTAAGAGAGGGGTTCTGTATATGAATCTTCTCTTGGGCTTTTATTTTTTAGATATTCTTATAACATAAGCAAAGGTGGTGTCAGAATTATAGAAATGAAAGAATTAGAAAATTTTGGATTATACCAGAAATCATTCGAACATGACAGTTGTGGTGTTGGTTTTGTGGCATCGGTAAATGGAGAGCAATCACATCAAATCGTTTTGGATGGGATTGAAATTTTAAAGAACCTTGTTCATCGTGGAGCCTTGGGAGGAGACTTAATGACAGGGGATGGAGCAGGAATATTAATTCAGATTCCTCATGAATTTTTTGTTAAAGTTACATCTGATCTTGGTTTTAAAATTGGAGAGAGAGGGACCTATGGAGTAGGTTTCTTATTTCTACCGCAAGAAAAAAATCTACGTATGAAAATTGAGAAAAAAATTAATGCAATAGTAAGAGAAGAAGGCGGCTATATTCTTGGTTGGAGGGATGTTCCGACAAGGGTAGATTGTTTAGGTGATATTGCACGAAACGAAGTTCCTTATATGCAGCAATTATTTGTTAGTTTTCCAGGCTATATTCGACAAAAATTAGAACTTAAACTTTATATTTTAAGAAGACTTATTGAAAAAGAGGTTAAAAAGATAGGTATTTCTAATAGGGTTTTTTATATACCTAGCCTGTCTTCACTAAAAATAGTCTATAAAGGAATGTTTGTAGCTTCTCAATTTGAAGGTTTTTATCCCGATCTTAGTGATAATAATTTTTCCAGTTCTTTTACCCTTGTGCACCAGAGGTATAGTACAAATACATTCCCTTCCTGGTCATTGGCACATCCATTTAGATATATAGCACACAATGGTGAAGTAAATACACTCAAGGGAAATGTTAATCATTTAAATGCCAGATTAGGAACACTATCTTCAAAAGTATTAGGTGAAGAGATCAAAAAAGTGTTGCCTGTGATTATGGAGGAAGGTAGTGATTCAGCAATCTTTGATAATGTTGTTGAACTTCTTGTAATGGCTGGAAGGTCAATAGAACATGTAATGATGATGATGATCCCAGAAGCATTTGGGTACAAATTCCATATTAGTGCTGATAAAAGGGCTTTTTATGAATACCATTCAGCATTTATGGAACCATGGGATGGACCTGCTGCTATTGTCTTTACTGATGGAATTAAAATTGGAGCTGTCTTAGATCGAAATGGCCTAAGGCCATTAAGATATACTATTACCAAGAACGGTAAAGTTATACTCGCATCGGAAATGGGAGTTCTTGATATTTCAGATAAGGAGATTTTAGAGAAGGGACGATTAGCTCCCGGGAAGATGTTTTTGGTAGATACCATTGAAAAAAGGATTAAAAAAGATAATGAAATTAAGGCTTCGATTTCAAGACAAAAGCCTTATCGACGTTGGTTAGAAGAGAATAGAATAGAACTTAAAGGACTACTTCAACCACCTGGTCCAGTAAAAGTACACTCTAATTCACTTGTGATTAGACAAAAGGCTTTCGGATATACTTTTGAAGATTTAAACATGATAATCATTCCAATGGCGGAAAATGCTCAGGAACCAATTGGTTCCATGGGAGATGATCAAGCATTGGCTGTTTTGTCTGATCGCCCACAATTACTTTATCGCTATTTCAAACAATTATTTGCCCAGGTTACCAATCCGCCTATTGACCCCTATCGAGAGAATCTTGTTATGTCATTAATGAGTTTTATTGGTAGAGAACAAAATTTACTTGAAGAGACTCCAAAACATTGTCATCAACTAAAACTAGCCCATCCAATCCTTACCAATGAAGACATGAAAAAGTTACTTAATTTTACTGAATATAATTTTAAGACCTGTGTTGTCCAGGCAATATTTAATATTGATAGTTGCATTAATTTAGAAAAAGCAATAGATGATCTTTGTATTAATGTAGAAAAAAAAGTTGATGAAGGATATTCAATAGTGGTGATCAGTGATAAAGATATCGATAAAAACCATGTGCCTATACCAGCCTTGCTAGCAACATCTGCTGTAAGTAATTACTTAGTAGAAAAAGGTAAGAGACATCTAGTTGGACTAATTATACAATCTGGTGAAGTAAAAGAGGTAATGGATTATGCGGTACTAATTGGTTATGGAGCAAGTGCAGTTAATCCGTACCTTGTTTTTGAAACTATCGCAAATCTTAAAGAAGAAAAGAATTTTTTTAAAGATAAAAAGTTAGAAACAATTATTGACAATTATATAACAGCGGTAAAAAAAGGTCTTTTAAAGATTATGTCTAAGATGGGTGTATCTACTATTAGAAGTTATAAAACTGCTCAATTATTTGAAGCTGTTGGTCTCAATGAAGATTTTGTAAATAAATATTTCAAAGGTACACCTTCCAGAATTGGCGGGATTGGCTTAGATATAATTGAGAAAGAGACACTAATGAGACATGGAACTGCTTATAATGAGAATAATCCTTTACAGATTCTTGAGTCAGGCGGAAAGTACCATTATCGTATATCATCTGAAAAACACTTGTTTATTCCCGAAGCTATTGTAGCTTTACAAAAAGCGGTTAGGAATGGAGATTACTCTTTATATAAGAAATATTCACAATTAATTAATAATCAGAATCATCGTTTTTGTACTTTAAGAAGTATCCTTGATTTTAAAAAGAAGAAACCCATACCTCTTGAAGAAGTAGAAAATGTAGAAACTATTATGAAACGATTTAC
>LDZU01004765.1_pt1 | contig 11217 bp, 10 predicted proteins | sample 615531 | NCBI WGS metagenome assembly LDZU01 (sample SAMN03408293, study PRJNA278302) | terrestrial metagenome | isolation source: oil reservoir sample SB2 | place: USA: Alaska, North Slope, Schrader Bluff formation | collected 2011-09 | reverse complement strand
GGTTCTTTTATTATTCTTTTCCAAATTGAGTGGAGACTTACTTTGATCCTATATGGCTTTTTGGTGGTTTTAATAGGGTATGCAGTAAATAAAAGAAAAAAAATGACTGAAGTTTTTAGATTAGTGAGAAAAAAGATTGCTAATGTAAATGCACAACTGGAGAATAGCATTTCCGGTATCAGAGTAGCCAAGTCTTTTACCAATGAGGAATTTGAAATGGAAAAATTTGACCTGGGTAATCAGGAATTTAATAAGTCAAGAGAAATGTCTTATAAGGTAATGGCAGAATTTTTTTCTACCATCATGTTTTTATCAAATTTTTTAAACATTATTGCCTTAGGCCTGGGAGGATATTTTGTTTTTAAAGATATCATTAGTATTGGAGATTTAGTAGCATATTTACTTTATATAAGTTTCTTTTTACAACCTATTCGTCGGCTGACCAATTTTACAGAACAATTACAAGAGGGCATTAGTGGTTTTGAAAGATTCGTGGAGATTATGAAAATTAAGCCGAGTATCATTGATAAGAAAGATGCCCTGGAATTAGAAAAAATTGAAGGTAAAATCGAGTTTAAAAATGTATCTTTCAGTTATAAGGAAAATGAGGTAGTCTTGTCAGGTATTGACCTGGTAATAAAACCTGGCCAGACTCTGGCACTGGTTGGACCTTCAGGTGCCGGGAAAACTACTTTGTGTCATTTGATTCCCAGGTTTTACGAGGTAGCTTCTGGAGAAATTCTCATTGATGGTGTCAATATTAAGAACATTAAACTTGATTCACTCAGGAGAAATATCGGGCTAGTACAACAGGATGTCTTCTTGTTTACCGGTACAATTAAAGAGAACATTTTATATGGTAAACCTGATGCCGCTCAAGAAGAGATAGTCCAGGCTGCAAAAGACGCCAATATTCATGATTTTATCAACAGCTTACCTGATAATTATGATACTTATATTGGTGAGAAAGGTCTTAAATTATCAGGTGGGCAGAAACAAAGAATATCATTGGCCAGAGCTTTTCTTAAGAATCCACCTATTCTTATTCTGGATGAAGCAACCTCTTCTTTGGATACCGAATCGGAATATATTATTCAACAAGCCCTGACAAGACTTACCATTGGTAGAACTGTTCTGGTAATTGCCCACCGTCTTTCTACTATAAAAAATGCAGATCAGATTATTGTTTTGACTAACCAGGGCATTGTCGAGAAAGGTACCCATAAACAGTTAATGGCAAATAATAAATTGTACGCTAAGCTTTATCAAGCTCAATTTAAAGGTTTTATGCCAGATGAAATTGAATAAAATATCGAATTTATAGGTGTCTAAAATTAAATATTTTTGATAGAAGTTTTATTAAGGAAAGATAAGACCTATATCAATTTTTAAAATAGGGTACCTGTTAATTTGATAGCAGTATAAATTAAGAGAATGGGCAGCAAAATATTTATTGCTTTTTTTAAGTTCTGCTGATGCAAAAAATGACTGATAATTGTTCCAAAATAAGCCCAAAGTAAAATTGAGATAAATCCAATGAAGCCAAGATTAATGCAAAAATTAAGATATATCGAGGACTATCAATTATTGAGTATAAAAACACTGAATAGAAAGATAAAGCATAGATGATTCCTTTAGGATTGAGAAATTGAAGTAAGAAACCCTTACCAAAGCCAAAAGGATGTGCTTGTTGTGTATTTTTTTGTAAGGAATAATCTAATTTAAGAATATTATAGGCTAAATACAGGATATAAATAGCTCCAATCCAGCGCATAATCGGCTCCAATCCAGGTATTGGATTTAGTAATATATTTGAAAAGAAACCGGCGAGTAGCAGGATTGAAAGAAAGCCAAGATAGATTCCATATAAAAAACCCATTGAGCTTTTAATACCGAAATTAATTGCCATAAAAGTGCAGGCAATATTATTTGGTCCGGGTGTAAAGGTAGTAATGAAGACAAAAGGAATTAGTGAAACAAAATCTATATTTTCCATAATTTACTGACAATTTTCTGGGAATTGTTATGCATATTACAGCAAAGATTAAACTATGTCAATAGTAAGTGCTTGCTTTATTTTGAATCAGTGTTACAATTATAAAAATAGTAACACTGATTCAAAATATGTTAGAACTAAAATATTTAATTGGAGGGTTTCAATGATAGAAAAGAAAAAATGGATTTTTATAATTGTCCTGAGCTTGCTATTGGCAAGTGTTTTCAGTATTTTTTGCTTCGCTGAGGATAAAAATATAACAGATATATTAGGTAGAGAAGTAGCAATACCAGAAAATATTGATAGAATTCTGGCTGTTGGTAGTTCCTTAAGAGAGATTGTTTCTTTTGGTGTAGTAGAAAAGTTAGTAGGAATTGAATACAGGGAAAAAGCCAAAACTGACGAAAAAGGTGCCCCTCAAGGGTCAGATTTACCCTACATGTTAGCTTTTCCTGAACTTTATAATTTGCCAGTAGTTAATGTGGGAGTAGGTGGAAGCGGTTTTAATCATGAAGTAATCATAAAGCTAAAGCCTGATATAATATTTATGGGAGCTAACAATGCACAACATGTAAATGATTTAGAGACTAAAACAGGGATACCCGTTATTGCCCTCTATACTGATCCAATTGGTACTCCGGAACAAGATAAATTATTTTACAATTCATTACAAATTATTGGAAAAGTCCTGGATAAAGAAGAACGAGCTGAAGAATTATTACAAATTATAAAGGAATATTCCAGGGACCTTCAAAATCGAACAAAAGATATTCCAGCTGAGGAAAAATTAACTGCTTATATAGGAGGCAGAGCCTTTTTTGGTTCCCATGGCATTACCGGCACCGATCCGCAATGGCCTCCATTCAGCTGGGCAAATGTAATCAATGTTGCCCATGAATTGTCAGATATGAGTTCCGGTTTGAATATTGATAAGGAAGCACTGGTAGGTTGGAATCCAGATGTAATCTTTATCTCACCTGTTTCACTGCCTATTATTAAAGAGGAATTTGGAACCAGTCCTGTGAAAGAGCTAAAAGCGGTTCAGGATAAGAATGTACATATTATTTTACCCTATTGCTGGTATGCTTATAATAAGGAAAATGCCATTGCAGATGCATATTATGTAGGGAAGATAGTTTATCCGGAAGCATTTCAGGATATTGATATAGACGAAAAGAGTATTGAAATATACAGTAAATTTTACGGTGATAGAGCTGCACAGGCATACTATGAACTCAAAGATAGATTCAATGCTTTTAAAGTATTTGAGTAAATATAAAAAGGCTGGAGAAACTGGAGAAATTGCCAAAAAGTATTACCGAAAAATATGAAGAATTAAATAGAAAAAAGATATTCATTGGGTTTTGTATTTTTCTTTTCTTGTTTCTATTTAGCATATATTCATTATCCATAGGAGGATATCAGTTATCAATAAACCAAATATATAATTCTCTAATTGGGAAAGGGGAGCATTCAGCTGATTTAATTATTTGGAATATACGATTACCAAGAATCATAGCAGCTATCATTGCTGGAATATCTCTTGCGGTTTCAGGGGCGGTAATGCAGTGTACTCTGCGAAATCCTCTTGCTTCACCTTATACTATTGGTATATCACATGGGGCAATGTTTGGAGCTGCCTCTGCCATCATATTATTTGGGATTGGAGGCGCTGAAAGTACTGGGAAGATATTTATAAATAGCCCATATTTAGTAACATGTTTTGCATTTATTGGTTCTTTTACGGCAGCTTTGGTTATTATTTTACTGGCAAAATTAAGGAAATTTACACCTGAAGCAATGATTTTAGCAGGAATTGCCATGGGATCTTTATTTTCTGCGGGAACAATGGTCATCCAATACTTTGCCAATGATTTACAATTGGCATCAATGGTTTACTGGACATTTGGAGATCTGGGGAGGCCTCTTTGGACAGAGGTTGGAATTATGGCGATTATTATGGTTTTTTCTCTTGTTTATTTTATTTATAAAAGATGGGATTATAATGCACTGGAAAGCGGGGAAGAAAGTGCAAAATCCCTGGGTGTAAATACTGAGAAGACAAGATTAATAAGTATGTTAATAGCGGCACTTTTGGTATCGGTTAATGTAGCTTTTTTAGGTATAATTGGCTTTGTAGGATTGATATGTCCTCATTTAATAAGAATACTAATAGGAGGAGATTATAGATTTTTGATACCCGTTTCTGCCTTATTTGGGGCAGTTCTATTATTAGTATCAGATACCATCGCCAGGACAATAATTTCTCCGATTGTATTACCTGTTGGTATCTTGACATCTTTTATGGGTGCTCCATTATTTTTGTATTTATTGGTAAAAATTTACAAGTAGGATACACATTAAGCTGATATAAAGCTTTGCGAGCTAGTTATGAGTGATATAATAAAGAAGAAGGATTTAGATGAGGGAGATTTTGCCATGATTGTATCGGTTGATAATATATATTTCTCATATAATAGTAAAAATGTTCTGAAAAATTTAAAATTTGAAGTAAATAGAGGTGAGGTTATATCTATACTCGGAGTAAACGGAGCTGGGAAATCCACCCTTTTGAAATGTATCAATAGAATGTTAAAACCAAAAAGAGGAACAATATTAGTTGATAATTCTAACCTCAATGAACTCAATAGTGGAGAGATTGCCAAGAAAATAGCCTATGTTTCCCAAAGTGTTCATAGCAATTACATAACGGTATTTGATGCCGTGTTATTGGGTAGGAAGCCACATATTAAATGGGAAGTTTCCAAAAAAGACATTGAGATAACCGGTAATATCCTGAAATTAATGAATCTTGAAGAGCATGCCTTGAGATATACCAGGGAACTAAGCGGTGGAGAGCTACAAAAGGTAGCCCTTGCCAGAGCATTAGTTCAAGAACCGCAAATACTCCTTTTAGATGAGCCGACCAATAACCTCGATTTGAAAAATCAAATGGAAGTGATGAAAATTATAAGGAATATTTCAAAATCTCAAAATATTGCTTCTATTGTTGTCATGCATGATTTAAACCTTACTTTGAGGTTTGCAGATAAATTTATCATGCTAAAAGATGGAATGATTTATTCCAAAGGTGATAGTAGTATAATTAACTCAGAAAATATAAATGAAGTATACAATGTAGATGCCTATGTAGATAACTATAATGGGATACCTATCGTGGTCCTGGCATAGTAGTAATTTATTTCTATACATCACATCCAAAATACTCACAAAATTTTTTGAATAGAACATTAAAGGTATCCTACCATTAAAAATTTTGATTAACTTGATTTATAATGAAGGCCTCATTTTTATCATATTTGAATTACAAAAAAACAATTAGTAAAAAAATGGTTTCCATTTTTGTTTTCTTTTTACTTGTATATTCATAAAGAAGAATTAATAAGACTAAACAAATTGTAAAAACATATGAAAGAGAGGAAAAGAAATGGAAAACATTAAAAAATGGGAAGAAGAAATATTTGATATTATCAGAGAAATTATTATTGAAAGGGTTTTAGAAGAAGAATATTAGGTTTATCACCATATTTGTTTTTAAATGATAAATATTCATTGCTAGGCTGTCAATTATAAAGAAGATTAGTTAAAAGAAACAATCAAATGGTTAATTATGATTGTTTCTTTTTTGTTTTCCCTACAAAAATTATTCAGGAAAAAATATTCTAGAAATTTTTGTTTTTTTGATATTCAGTGCTACAATCATTATAATGTAAATATAATTATTTTTACTTGATATTATAAGCAGGTAATAAGGAGGGATTGTATTTGAATATTGCATTGGATATTATGGGTGGAGATTATAGCCCTGAAGAAACATTGAAGGGAGCTTCACTTTTTTTACAGGAATATAATTGTGAGATTACTTTATTAGGAGAGAAGAAACTAATTGAAGAAGGAATCAAAAAATACTCTATAAGGACAGAAAAGGTGAATGTAATTGATTGTCCCGATAAAGTTGAAAATGATGATCTGCCAACAGAAGTTATTAGAAAAAAGGCGAATTCTCCAGTTATGAAAGGTATGGACTTATTAAAAGCCGGAGAAAGTGATGCCTTTATCTCAGCAGGAAATAGTGGAGCAGTGATGGCAGCAGCTCTTTTTAAGCTGGGATGTATCAATAATATCAAGCGCCCAGCTATTGCCGCTGTTTTACCTACCTTAAAAGGAAAAAAGATTATTCTTGATATAGGAGCCAATGTTGATTGTAAACCAATACATCTGCTTAATTTTGCGTTAATAGGGTCAGCTTATGCCAAAGCCGAACTCCAGCTAAAAAATCCAGAAGTAGCATTATTAAATATTGGAGAAGAAAAAAGCAAAGGTAACCGTATCAGCAGAGAAACCCATGAATTACTTTCCAGAAGAGAAGATATTAATTTTATTGGAAACATTGAAGGTAGAGGTGTTTTCATGGGATTAGCAGATGTAATTGTATGTGATGGATTTATGGGTAATATTTTTCTAAAAACAGTAGAAGGACTGGCAAAAATGTTTATGACCGATTTTAGTTCAGAAATACTGGATGAATTGCCAGATAATGAGACTACCAGCTTATTAAAGGAGAAATTTTTTGAGTATGCCATAAAGAGAGATTATAAGACCTATGGTGGGGCTCCATTGCTGGGGGTTAATGGGATATGTTTTATCTGTCATGGCAGGTCTAAAGCAATAGCAATCAAGAATGCCTTAGCTAATGCAAATATCTTTATTGAGAATAAGGGGATGCAATATCTTAAAACAACAAGTTTTAAATTAGAATAACCTTCCAAGAATGAAGCCCAGTAAAAGACCAATTAAAAAAATAGTAGTTAAGATTCTAGCATCCTTAACCATTGCTATTCCTTTAAAGCGGATAACAACCAGAGAAACGAAATATGCAACGACATTTAATGTGATAAATATCGGCCAGGTAATCACTTTTGCAATGAGTGGCCCTATATAAGGAATTGATTGAATCAACGAGAGCGCATATGTAAATAAGTGGCTGAACATTTCAATTCCTATTCCAGTTAAAGCGACTACTGCAGCGATAAGGATTTTATCTATATCACTATATTGAAAAAGGTAGTATACCAGGGCAATTAAAAACAGAACTAAGATAAAGTCAAATGTTGAAACATTACTTCTTTTTGGAATTCTGGGCTTAAAATTTTGATTAAATTGATACTTTTGTTTTGATTTATTATTCATTTATTCTTATTATTTCCTGAAATTATTCAATTTTAATATACTAATATAATAGGCTAGGCTGATTTAACATCAAAGAAATCAAAGAGAAATAGTAAAAGAATAAAAATTAGGTATTTAGTATTATTTGTTATCATATAGAAATTAGATATTTATTGTCAAATGTTTTAACAATTCGCGTCGTGCGTATTGCGTATTAATCTACAGAACAAAGTATAGAATTATGCCTGATATAATTGTCAGTGGAATGGCAAATAATAGCCTTAATCCAATTATTTGGGGTTCGAAAAAAATAAAATCATAAGCAATGCGACTCAGTCCAATTGCTCCATAACCGATAAGCATGGTTATAATAACACTTACATGTGCCCCTTTCTGGAAAAGAGAACGAATAATGGGATAGACTGCATATGGACCGCCCTGTAATAATCCTGCCAAAAGGCCTCCGCTAATAATCCCTTTCAAACCACTTTCTTTGCCGAACCATTGCATAATTAACTCATCAGGCAATAAAATGCTTACTGCTTGGGCGATGAGAAGTGCAGCAAATATTAGAGGAATTAGACCGAAAAATGAACCTACCGCTTCTGAAAAGCCTTTTTTAGCTGATTCGGGTTTAGTGAAAACTAAATAAAGATACAATATAATAGCTCCCAATACAATAACTCGTTGAGCCCAATTTTTTCCTATAATGAAAAAAATCCAGTTCATAATTAAAACCTCTCTATCTTTGTATTTTAATTTTTAGTATAACACAAAGAAAAATTTTCTTTTGCTCAAAAAATTAGACCTGAAATGTATTATTTGTTAAAATCAATGTACTCTTTAAAAATTAGGACTATTTACAAGAGCATATATTTTAATTCAAAATTATTTTCATGCTCGGAAACTAAAAGTGAAGGTGTCAGAGATGTCTTTTCTATCAGTGATATTTTTAGCAATTGGTCTGGCAATGGATGCTTTTGCTGTTTCCATAACAGGTGGCATTGTTTCAGACAGAGTCAATTTTTTCTATGCATTTAAAATTGCCCTGTTTTTTGCCATTTTTCAGATGGGAATGCCCTGGCTGGGTTGGTTATTGGGCAGGGGTGTTTTCCAATATATAGCAAGTTATGATCATTGGATAGCTTTTATTCTATTATTTATTATTGGAAGCAGGATGATTTATGAATCTTTCCAGGATGGTGAAAAATGTAAACCTATTGATTTTAATAAAATTTCTGTATTGATATTTCTGGCAATTGCTACAAGTATTGATGCTTTTATTGCCGGAGTGAGTCTTTCTTTGTTAGAAATAAACATTAATTTGGTAATTATTGTTATTGGATTGATAACATTTTTTTTAGCTCTGATTGGAGTCAGAATAGGGAAGGTTTTGGGATGTTTGGTTGAGAAATATGCTGAATTGACTGGTGGTGTTATCCTTGTTATTATTGGTATTCAAGTCTTGGTACAACATATTTATCTTTCATAAATAATAAATCTTAACTTGGATGTAAAAGAATTATTACTTGTTTGCCAGCAAAATGATTGCTATTTATAATTAGAAAGAGGTTAGTTGAAAATGGATGGTAATAATATGAAAAATATTTTTTATTATATAAAACATGTATGAAGCATTAATCGCAAAAAAATAATTGGAAATTAAAATCGAAAAATTTCAAAAAAATTAAATATTTGATTATCAATAATTTAGAAATGACAAAATGGCATATTTTTAAAAATTATATTAAAATTTCTGGCGAAGTCTGACTTTGAAACTTCTGAAATTTTTTGCGAAATAAACAAGAAAACAAAAATCATGAGTAGGGTAATAATCCTGATTAAAGCCTCCAAGCTATATTAAACTTTCCCTTTTAATTAAACAAGCTGTGGGAGGCTCCCAAGGCATTACCGTGAAAATTACTTATATCGAATATTCTTTTAATCCTATATCCTTTATAACTTTTTACATCATCGTGCAAATTAGAATAATTATCATCCTTATCTTAATTAGATGACAGAGGTCTAATCAAATCCGCATTTAATCTTTTTGCTAATTTTACACACTCAGAGAGAAATGTTGGTAACAGCAAATCATCATCATGCAACATCACCACATATTTTCCTTTAGCCAATGTAAATAATCTGTTCCAATTTCCAACCATACCAAGATTATCAGCATTCTTATAATAGCTTATCATCGGGTTATTGCTATATGACATCATTAGTTTTTCAGTTTCACATCCTCTTTCAGGATTATTGTCCACGACAATGATATCATAATTGGTATAATCGATTTGATTGATTGCGCTATCAATAGCTTCCTTCAACAAATCAGCTCTTTTATACGTAGGGATAGCAATGGTAATATCGGGAATATAATCCAAATTAGATTCAAAAATAGGTATAGATGGAATATGTGCCGTCTTAGCAAAATTGTCTACGTATTCAAAAAAATCCGTATGTTGATCGATCATATAATTGCTTTTAATTTGTTGAGTGATTCTCTAAAGCCCATACTTACAAATGTCGGAAATGAAATATTAAACTCCCTGCAAACAACGTGAGGCCATTTCCAGTTGGCATAAACAATTTGACTTAGTCCTTGTACTAATACAAGACCAAGTAAGCCAAAACTCGTAAATTGCAAAGATAGATAACTTCCAATCCCGATTGCAGCTCCAGCAATCAGAGATGGTTTTACAAATGGAATACTATTTTTTGTAACAATAAATGTGGCAAAATTAGAGTGATTCCCTTCCAAAAACATGATTATGGAAAATAGTACAAGGATTAAAGTTGATGGAAGTACTGCATTGGATCCGATCATTGTCAATAATGATGGACCAGCCTCAATCAAGAATGTTACACCTAAGATGTAAAGAATGTAAAAGATATTCATTGTAAAAGCAAAATTCCTAATTAATATAGCATTGCTATTGTGAACTCTTAATTCGGCAAACTTGGGCTGATAGACACTAAATAATGTTGAAGCTATACCTGAAATAATTCCGACAAGCTGTATCATAAGGCCATAGGATGCAACTTCGCCTGGGGACAAAAACAGACCAGCTAAAAACATGCCCAATTTACTTACAGCATAACTTCCTAAAAATACCAGACCTAGTTTTTTTGAATTATACCAGATGATTCTGAATAACTCTACCTTCTCAGTATTTGAGATTTTAAATGATGATATTTTATTTTTTAAATCCTGTGTGAAAAAATAAAAATAAGAGATAAACCTGTTGGCAAATGGTGAAATTAAATTAGCCAATGCTACTCCAAGTAATCCAAGTCCTCCATACAAAAATGCAAATGTTAATATGATTTTTAGCAATGAGGTATACACACTCGCCTTTTTAGATTCCTTTATTAACCCTTTCCCAAGTAATAAGGATGAGTAATATGAATAATAAATATTAAAGAAAGTGGAAAAAGAATAGACTATCCAAATAATCAGTGAGTTATTAACATTACTAAAACCATTGGTTGCTTTCGCAATGTATAATGTTCCGAATGTGAGCATCACAAACAGGACAATAAAACCTATTCGCCGATATACATACCTTGCGGTATGTATCATTGTTGCTAAAAGCCGATAATTAACTTCATTTGATGTAGAAAATGTTTCAATTCCTTCTTTTCTTAATTCTTGGGCGCCACTGAATATATAAGTAATATTTCTTCCAAATTGGGGAGCAAAACCAAAATCAAACAGAGACACCAATGATCCGATGGTAATCATGAGGTAGTTCATAGCAATCTCTTCTGTCGAAAGCATATTCAGGATTAATGGTAAAGTAATTAATCCTGTTGCCAAAGAGAAGAATTGTGCAAAGTAACCCCAGACTACATCTTTTTTAGATAAGGTGATGCTCATTTATTGTTCAATAACATAATATCGTCAACAACCTTTTTTGCGGATAATAGACTCTGATCGCTCCAATAATAATATTTAGTACTATTCTTGATGTGTACAGGCTGACCAACATTGTCAGAATCATCCTGAAATACAGCATCAGCGTATT
>LDZU01000156.1_pt1 | contig 11228 bp, 11 predicted proteins | sample 615531 | NCBI WGS metagenome assembly LDZU01 (sample SAMN03408293, study PRJNA278302) | terrestrial metagenome | isolation source: oil reservoir sample SB2 | place: USA: Alaska, North Slope, Schrader Bluff formation | collected 2011-09 | reverse complement strand
ACCTAGCAAATTAATAATTGAGACAATAACCAGGCTAGTATAATAACTATTATGTTATATCATACTCAGCCATAGCGCAATTCTTCACGCGGCGGCACGGCTGAAGCAGGATCAAACTTTTTCAACCCTGTCCATTGCAGTATTAAAAGAAATAGATATTCGGGATTATAGAAAAGATACCGTCGCCAGAGACGTTTGGGCTCTTGGAACAACCTGAACAACCATTCCAGGCCCAGTTTCTGCAGGCTTCGAGGCGCTTGTGGTAAATGCCCAGCGTGGAAATCAAAAGCTGCCCCCACAGCAATTAGCGGCATGGATAAGGTATCCTGGTACTCATAAACCCATACCTCCTGCCTCGGACAACCCAATCCCACAAAGACAAGAGATGCCCCAGATCCCTGAATTCCTGAAAGAATCTCTTGCTTCTCCTGGATCGTCGTCTTGCGAAAAAGGGACGGTTGTGTGCCGGCTATCCTTAAGTTAGGGAAATGCACCAATAAGTTGGTGGATAAATCCCGTACAACAAGTGGCGAGCTGCCATATAAAAATACCGATAGTCCTTCTTGTGCAGCCCTTTCACATAATCTCCACATCAAAGTCGGACCATAAACCCGATCCGATAAACCTGCGCTGTGCAGACGGTTCAATGCCCATCGGACAGGCTGACCATCCGGAACGACCATATTCAGATGGTTGAGACGGTAACGATGTGTTGGATCATGGACCCCCGTCATAACGCCGTGAACGGCAAGGGCTGAAACCGAAAAAGGCTGACCCGAATGCGCCGCTTCCATGATATTTGTAATGGCAGCCTGGTAGTCAATTGCATTAACATAAACCCCCAAGATGTTCTTTTTCCCTAAATCAATCATCTCCCAGACTCCAAAAGCCAACGCTTGTGATTGACCTGGTAGATCTCATTGAGAATGGCAGGAATATCATAACGAATGCGCCAATCCGGGTACTGGTCGGTGAATTTTTTCAAACTGCTGATCCACCAGATATGATCCCCGACTCGGTTTTCGGAATGATAGGACCAATCCAAAGCACGCCCAGCGATCTGCTGACAGATCTCAATCGCCTCCAGCATTGAACAATTCGAAAACCGACCGCCGCCAATATTATAGACCTGAGCCACCTGCGGTTTATTGAAAAATGCCCAAAAGGCTTCAATTAAATCAGAACTGTGGATATTGTCCCGCACTTGTTTACCCTGATAACCAAAGACAGTATAAGGCACACCGGTGACAGTACATTTCATCAAATAGGCCAGAAATCCATGGAGTTGCGTACCGGCATGATGGGGGCCGGTCAGACATCCCCCTCTGAAGCAAGCGGTTCGAATACCAAAATAATGCCCGTATTCCTGGACGAGAATGTCAGCGGCAAGCTTTGACGCGCCAAAAATACTGTGCAAAGATTGATCGATTGACATGTCCTCCGTAATGCCATCCGCATAGGGATGGGATGGATCAATTTCGTAACGGGTTTCCGCCTCATATAAGGGCAGCCGATTAGGACGATCCCCGTAAACTTTGTTGGTAGATGTAAAAATAAAGACCGCATCAGGGGCATGATGCCGGGTCGCTTCCAACATATTGAGGGTGCCGTTGGCATTTATCGTGAAATCTGTGACGGGTTGCTTTGCAGCCCAATCATGCGATGGTTGCGCAGCGGTATGAACAACCAGTTTGATATCCTTTTGATAATGGTCGAACAAATTATCAATGAAAGTCTGATCCCGGATGTCCTGGTCATGATGACGATACTTACCGCCTAACTCTTGTTCCAGGCGGCGTCTATTCAACATTGTGGTTGCTTCAGAACCAAAAAAGACCTGACGCATATTATTGTCAATACCGACAACATCCATACCCTTATCGGCTAAAAAAACAGCAGCCTCAGAACCAATCAAACCTGCAGAACCGGTAATAATGGCGACACCCATAGTGCTCCCTTTGTTTGTATCCTGGTTGCGAGAATAAGTGAGACCTCATCATTGGACATAGCCAATACCAGGTTCAATGAACAGCCAAAAAGCAGCCAGGATGAACTGCTAATTGTTTGGTCAAACCGATCATAAGTCGGTTGAATGATAATAACGAGATCATCTTTGAGGATCACATTGTTGCCGTGACCGCTTCTGATTTGCGCTGTACTTTCTTATTTCAATCTTCCTCAAAAATCCCAATCGGACCCAAAGTAAATTATAACATCTTGAATAACCTTTGCCGGGAGGGATGCTATAATTATCTGGTGAGATACTTAACGGCTCAGGAGAAGAATTATACGCATGAAAGCCATAAAAGACTTTTTCCAAAAACCCATCGCGAAGCTTGTCGCGCTGATCGCGGCAGTCATCATCATTGCTGCCCTGGCGTGGCGACCGCTGCAAGTCCTGAATCTGCAAGCTCGAGCCGGCTCCCGGATTGATGCTTACATTGAGACCAATGCAGAACCAGCCTCCCACTTTCTGGCTTGCCAGATGCCTTTGCTCATAGACCTGCCTGAGGACGAGGGGCTGGCTGAAGCCGTCGACCTGCTGGAAAAAGCCCGGGACTATGAGCCCTTCCAGGCTCAAACAGCTTACCTGCTGGGCAGGGCTTACTGCCTGGAAGGCGAGTACACCAAAGCGATCGAAGCCCTGAACGACTTTGTACAGGCCAGGCCAGAGAACCCCAAGGGAGCCCTGGAAGCCGCCTATGCCCACCTCAGCCTGGCAGAAAGGGATGGTGGGCTGAGTGAAGCGGAGCGAGGCCTCCATCAAGATCGGGCGATTCAGCTTCTGACAGAAGCGGGCTACGGCTTTGACTACTTTCTGTCCCAGGGCCAAAGGGCTTTTGAAGACGAAGCCTATCCCACTGCCTGGCTCTCGTACCGGACAGCGGCGCTATTTGAACCGCTGCCCGACAATGCTGCCATACAATTCAAACTGCTCTCGGAGGCGGTCGACAGGAACTGAATTCCATTTCCCCTGCTTGCGGGAAATCAGCTTAAAGCTCAAAGCTCAAAGCTGAAAGGAAAAGCTCAAAGCTGATACCACTCACTTCGTTCGGGGACTATGAAGGGGAAAGACCGGTCCCCCGTCAGTTTCCCTACCTACCCCCCTCAAGAAGCCAATCAATAATGTTTCTGTGAATGATCCCATCCTGACTGAAATCATTTTGATCCATGCTCAGAACGACCTTCGGGAAATTATCTGAAATCTCACGATAAACTTTAAATTCCCGGTCAATAACCTTTTCATTGGCAAGAATATATGCCACCTGGAAGTATGCCTTCGCATCTGATTTAACAGCAATGAAATCAATTTCTCTATCACCAACTTCCCCAACACGCACATTGTAGCCCCGTCTCAGTAATTCCATAAATACAATATTTTCAAGAACGCGGTTAATATCGCTCCGGTTGGAGCCAAATATCTGCTCTCGGAAGCCGTGGTCCGTCAGGTACAGCTTTTCCTGGAACTTCAAGAGCTCTTTACCCTTGATATCTTCTCTTCCTGCCCGATTCATGAGCATCGCATCCTCAGAATAGGCAATGTAATTGTAGATTGTTTCATTGGAAATGCCCCGTCTATCCTGCTTTAGATACTTTATTAGATTCATAGATGAGAAAGTATTTCCCATATTTTCCATCAAATATCGCATGATTTTCTCAAATAACGCAACATCTCTGATGTCGTAGCGTTGAACGATGTCTTTGAGAACAATAGAATTGTACAAATCATCCAGATAATCAAGGGTTGCTTTTGCATCGAGTTGATTTCTGTGAATAAACGGGAAGCCGCCAAAGCGGATATAATCGCGAAATTTATGTTCAATATCTGAGGGTTTATCAATATCGCTTATTGCTATCACCTCTTTGAACGAAAAAGGATAAATCCTAATCTCGATATATCGCCCCGCAAGAAGCGTTGCAAGATCGCCCGAAAGCAGTTTCGAATTGGACCCGGTCAGATAAATATCAGAGTCAATCGTTACTCTCAGGGAATTGACCAGTTCTTCCCATGACTCCAATTCCTGAATTTCATCAAACATAAGATAGAGGCGGGAACCCGAATATTGATTGAGGATTTCTTCGTGCAAAGTTACAAGGGTCTTTGAGCGATATCTCAGATCCTCAAAGTTAATGGTAATGATTTCCTTTTCTGAAACACCTCTTTCAATCAGCACATCTCTAACCTGCGCCATCAGGGTTGACTTCCCAGACCTTCGGATGCCCGTAATAATTTTTACGATATCCTTATCTATGAAAGGTTTGATACGCTCGAGGTACACCTGTCGTTTCAACATTTTAATTCACCTCCAATAATATTATACCGTAAACTTTTGCCAAAATCGGCATTAGTTTACGGTATATCGTAATCTTTTATAATTTTCTGATGAAGTTTACGGTATTGTGTAAACTTTTCTTCCAGCCGCAGGAATGACCACTCGCTACATGTTGCAAGCTTCTCCCCCGTCTCCCGTCCCACAACAGACCGAAGACCAGGGACAGGGGACCGGAGAGAAATGCCCGACTTCCGTCCCCCGTCTCTCTATCAACTACCCGCTACCAGCTACCTACGAGCTATTAGCTATTTTCTTCTTTCATAAAAATACCAATAAAGAAGTAATCCGCTTATCCCTCCTAATCCATCCATAAGCAAGTCTACTGCTTCAAAGTTTCTTTTGGGGACATATAATTGTTGAACCTCATCAATTAACGAAATTGACATGACAAGTAAAAATGCTAAGATATACCACTTAATTTGATTATCTCCTTGCCAGACCAAAGCCCGTGCTATTAAGAATGCCAAAACCAAGTACACTAAGAAGTGATATGGATAATCCAAAAACCCATCAATTTTTTGACCAAATAGAGGTAAACTTAATTCTTCTTCAATTGAGCTTTTTGATAAAAATCGAAAAGGTTCTTGGGTTGCTGAGATCTTTAAAATAATCGACATCCATAATAAGGGTGGAAACCAGCGATTAATCACATGCGTTAATTTTGAAAACATATACCCTTACCAATTTCACTCACGAGATACGATTAATAAAAAAACAACTAGAAGACAAGAAACAAAAGTTTCTCCATCCTCTAATTGTTTATTATCGATTATCAAGAATTATCTACATAAAAAATTAGTATTCGACATTTAATTCAACACCGCCGTTATCCAGTGACCGCTGTGCAGCTTCCAAAATCCTTACAATTGTCAAACCTTCCTGTCCATTACTGCGAGGTTCTTTTCCATTATGAATACAATTGATAAAATGCTCGCATTCTGAGCGCAGTGGTTCAACCCATTCGTACGGATAAACCTCTTCATCACCGTGACGATATGAAGCCTTGAATTCATTCATGGTTAATGAATAGGGGGGAACCTCAACACCTTTATCGTAAAGTAAGATTTTATCTTCAGCAATATCGTCGTAGACGAGCATCTTATTAGAGCCAACAATTGTCATTTTTCGCTGCTTGACGGGATCCAACCAGCTCAAGCGGATGTTCACAAGTACGCCGCTTGGAAAACGCAAATTCATAAAGACGACTTCAGCTTTTTTGGAAGTTTTATTTATGAAATTCTCACCAAGTGCCATTGCTTTTACTGGATTTTCATCTAAAATGTAACAGAGGATAGATAAATCATGCGGCGCAAGGTCCCACATCACATTGATATCGGGTTGCAGCAAACCCAAATTGACCCTCAATGAATTAATATAAAATATCTTTCCCAACTTCCCTGACTTAATAATTTCTCGTAAGGCTTCCACTGCGGGATTATAGACATAGGTATGACCCACCATTAACGTGAGTCCCTTAGATTTCGCAAGATCAACCAGTTCTTGTGCATGAAGAATTTGGCTTGTCAACGGTTTTTCTACCATTACATGTTTTCCTGCCAATAATGCCTTTTTTGCTAAGGAGTAATGTGTGTGAACAGGCGTGGCAATCACCACAGCATCTGTATCATCGTTGATTAGATCTTCACCATCTTTTGTAGTTTTGATTTCTGGATAATAATTAAGAAGATCCTTTAACCGATCTTCCCTGAAGTCCGCAGCACGAACATTATCAACACCTAATAAATCAACAAAGTTTCGTGTTAATTTCGGTCCCCAATATCCCTGTCCAATTATTCCTACCGTTAAGTCGTTATTCATTTTGTTCATTTCTATCCTCCTCCTTTGCTGTTAATCATCTCAAATGGCGTCATTAAAATAATTTGTAAATCTAATAAAAGGTTCATATTTTGAATATATTTCAGATCAATTCTCACCTGGTCATCGAATCGAACCTTGTTCCGTGCTGTTACCTGCCACAAGCCCGTAATACCTGGGGGTACGAGAACCCGCTTTTTATGCCAATCTTTAAACAGCTCAAATTCATACGGCAAGGACGGGCGCGGTCCAACAATACTCATTTCTCCTCGCAAAACATTGATAAACTGCGGCAGCTCGTCAATGCTAAATCTCCGCAAATACTTTCCCAATCCCGTGATACGGGGATCTGATTCTAGCTTCAGCGTCTTTTTACCCAAATCCTGAGGGGCACTATTTTCAAGAATCAATTTTCTGACATATTCACGATGCAAATCAGGGACGTTTTCTAAACGCATTGATCGGAACTTTAACATTTCAAATGGTTTCCCATTTTTCCCAATTCGTGTTTGGCGATAGAGAATTGGACCTGGCGAAAATAATTTGATTGCTAAGGCAACAATAATCATCAAGGGTCCAAAAATCACCAGCAATGCCAGTGCCGCGAATATGTCAAACACCCGCTTGACAACAAGATAATTCTTGTTCGCGCGAATATTCTTTGATTCAATTTTGTTTTCTATTTTGACTGCCACCAAGTTATTTTCTCCCTCTTTTTCAAAAAATCTCAACATATTAAAGCTTACGCACGATTTTTGCGGGTACGCCTGCAACGATGGCATTCGGCGGCACATCTTTGGTGACAACAGCTCCTGCGCCGACAATTGCATTTTCGCCAACGGTCACACCGCACAAGATAGTGGCATTGCTCCCTATCGAGGCCCTCTTCTTGATCAGGGTCGGTGTAACTTGCCAGTCCTCATCAGTTTGGAGTGCGCCGTCTTCAGTCGTTGATCGGGGGTAGCGATCATTGATGAACATCACGCCGTGACCGATAAATACTTCGTCTTCAATTGTCACGCCCTCACAAATGAAGCTGTGGGATGAAACCTTCACCCGTCTCCCAATTTTTGCGCCCTTTTGAATTTCAACAAAGGTGCCAATTTTTGATTCATCTCCAATTGAACACCCGTAAAGGTTGACAAAGGCATATATTTTTACATCCTCCCCCAATTTTACATCCGGGGCAATACGAGTATAGTCGGCCATTTCCAAATCTCCCTTCTGTGACTTTTACTATGTCTTGCTGACGATTATGATTTTATCACAGCTTCAAAAAGATCGATCTACAATACTTCTTTTAAATTTTCGCAGACATAAGCCACCATCTCTTCGGTCATGTGCGGGAACATCGGCAGCGATAAAATCGAAGCGGCAGAATCCTCTGTTTCCGGAAAATCACCCTCAAAATAGCCCAGGTCACGGTAAGCTGCCTGCAAATGCAGTGGGATGGGGTAGTGCATGCCGCACCCAACGCCGCGTTCGTTGAGCGCTTCCCGCACACGATCGCGATCGGGAACCCGCACCACATACAGGTGATAAACGTGCTCGCGCCCTTCAGGAACAACGGGTAAGATGACCCGCTGATCATCTTCTAAGCCCTGGCGGTACCATTCGGCTGCCTGGCGGCGGCCTGTGTTCCAGCGATCTAATTCTTTAAGTTTGATATCTAAAAAGGCACACTGGATGGTGCTCAAGCGGCTGTTCCAACCATCGGGTGAGATGTGAACATATTTTTGGCTCGAGCCATGATCTCGCATCATCCGCATGAGTTTATCGGCCGCAGGGTTATTGGTGGTGACAGCCCCACCCTCGCCCAGGGCGCCCAGGTTTTTTGCCGGGTAGAAGCTGAAACCCGCAGCAGCGCCAAAGGACCCTGCCTTGCGCACCTCGCCATCCAGCACATACGTGGCACCATGCGCCTGGGCAGCATCTTCAATGATGGTCAGGTGATATTGTTCAGCCAGCGCCATCAAGGGTGCCATGTCGGCAACCATCCCATACAGGTGCACAGGAATAATGGCGGTTAGTTTTGCGCCAGTTCTTCCATCCACCCAATGACCGTCAGAGCCCAAGCGGCATTCGTTTTCCAAATAGGCTTCAACAGCATCCACCGATATGTGAAAGGTATCCGGGTCAATATCCACCATCACCGGGACCCCGCCCAACATGGTGACGCCCTCAACCGTGGCGATGAAGGTATTGGCAGGCACAAGCACGCCCTCGCCAGGCCCCACGCCGCCCGCAAGCAGTGCCAGCTTGACGGCATCAGTGCCGTTGGCACAGGAAACAGCATATTTCGCGCCGCAGTAGGCTGCGAAGTTCTCTTCAAAATTAGCGACATAAGCGCCACCCACAAAAGAAGAGTGATCAATTATGTCATTAAAGGCTGTAACGAAGTCCTCGCGGACCTCCTCGTGCATGGCGCGTAAATCAACAAACGGTACTTTCATAGAATCCTCCTAAATTAATTAACTATTTTTCTATATAAGATTTCATACTGAGAGAAAATTTTATCCCAATCGTATTCTTCATGTATTCGCTGTTTTGCATTTTTTGCTTGCAATGTAATAGATTGATGATTTGATAATGCCCACCTCAATTGTTCTCTCAATGATTCTGCATCATCAACATTAAAATAAATCGCATCAGCACCCAATACATAACGATTTTCTTTAATATCGCTAGCAATAATGGGAACACCAAGAGATGCGGTTTCCAATAATACCATAGACATTGCTTCAACAGTAGATGGAAAGATTAAAAATAAAGATCCCCTCATCAAACCAAATAATGTTTCTTTGTCACTTATTAATGGATGAAAGTAGGTGTTCTTATTAGCAATATTCTTAAGATGCTTTCCATATTCAGGTATTTGATTTAAATCCCCAACAATTAATAATTGGAGATTAGTTTGCAATTGGTTCACTGCTTCAATGGCTATGTGAGCGCCCTTGGTTGGTTCTATTCTTCCAGCAACAAAAATTGCATAATCTCCTTCACACAAACCTAAATTATCTAAAATTCCTTTTGCTTTTTCATTGTTGGGTTCATAGTCCAAACTAACACCATTTGGAATAAAGTTGACTTTTTTTCCATATCGCTTATTCAGTTCTTCAGCATCTTTTAACGAAACAGATGTAGCCACATTCGAAAGTTTCACGAAAGGCCAATCCATTAATCTGATAAATTTTTTGGCAACCTTGCCCCATTTGGTACGCCAATAAGCAAAACCATGTGCTGTTGAAATAACTGGATAACGCAAGCGAAGCAATGGAAGTAAATAACTTGTTTCAATATTATGTAGATGTATTAGATCATAATCACCCCAAAATAGAGCATGAATAGTTGCAAAAAGGAAACGTATAGGCGCTTGAATATATTTTCCACCAAATGAATTGATAATTTTGATCTCACAACCTGGAATCTGATAATTCTCTGAAGTGTGTCTCTTGTCACAGTAAACAGTTGGTTCAATATCATAACCATTACAACGACGGACTAATGCTTCGACGACACGGTCCACACCCGCTTTTGCAGGCAATCCTTTTATTCCAATAAATGCGATCCGTAATTTACCCTCTTTTTTCATTTGTTATTGTAATTCTCCTGATAGTGAATTTCATTTCTTGTTTGCACTTTTCGTTTCGCGCTTAAATTTAAAAATGATTGCCTTTTGATAATTTTTGAATCTTTATGGATCTGACCATAGTCAACGTATCTATGAAATGGGATACTCTTGTTCATCAAAGATCGCATCTTATTTATCAAAACCCATTGAAATACTTCAAAGCGCGGTATTTTAGGTAATCTTCTGTAACGCATCGCAGTTTTGGCTGATCCGACCATCCAGCAATTTTGCTGACAATGATAAACCTTATCTAGTATTTCATTTGAGGTGTTGGAGTGCATTACTTCGTTCCAACTTGATTTTTCTAAATTTCCAAATTTTAAATCAGGACGGACGTTACATGCATATAAATCACTCCACGGGTCAATAAATACAAAGTCAGTTCCAGCAGTACAACGCAGAAGGCGTTTATGCCCCAATACCTTCTCAATTAAACCAAGGTTAAGGTAACCACGAAACCAACTTTTAATTGATGGTGATCTAAGTTGAGCAGAAATCAATTCTTCAATACCCTTTGCAATTCTCAATCGGTCATATGGTATGTTATCGCCTTTGTGAAACTGAAATCCATTATGAAGCGTGGATGTTGCTAATTCAAAGCCATTTTTTTCGGAAAATTGAAATAGTTCTACCAATTCATCAATGTTTTCATCCTGGATGGTAATTGCAAATCCAAGATCGGTTCCACCTAATTCTTTTAGTTTGAGTAGACCATTTACTTTGGTGTTGAAGCCATTTTCCTCACCGCGGATCTTGTTGTTTGTTTCCTCAAATCCCTCCAAACTAAACCTAATTTTCACGTCTGGATACTTCTTGATGATGGGTTCAATTTTCTCTGGGTGTAACCCATTCGAGCTGATTTCCAGCTGCATTGCCTTTGGATATAATAGATCAACGATTTCAATCAAATCATTTCGCAATGTGGGTTCGCCGCCTGTCAGATTGAGGTAATCAACACCGGCAGGGATCTTGGCAAGTGTTTCAAGAGGCACTTCTTCACTTGGGAGCGTTGGATGCTTCCATATATTACACATTGAGCAGCGAGAATTACAACGGTAGGTAAGTATTACAGATACATCCATATATATATATTAACCTATTCCTTTCACATATTTATCTTCTATTAATGATTGTTGTTTGTTCGCAGAGTTTCGTTCAGTCGTAAAATTCAATACAACTTCCCATTTGCTATAGCATAGTTCATACAATAAAAATATAATAATTTGACCTAAAGATTGCTAACCTTCAGAAGGCACAAGAAGGCCTTGTTTTTTTGGTTTTTACATTTTTGATCATAAGATTCTCCCTTATTGTGAATACTAATTTAAATTATTTATTGAATATAATATAATCATGAGTCTACTGAAAAAAGGGTGTGCTCTGTTTGAAAGTGGGGCGTCTTGTGTCATTTTTATGCTTTTTTGATGGTTCAATCCCATAAAACGCGT
>LDZU01006209.1_pt1 | contig 11243 bp, 8 predicted proteins | sample 615531 | NCBI WGS metagenome assembly LDZU01 (sample SAMN03408293, study PRJNA278302) | terrestrial metagenome | isolation source: oil reservoir sample SB2 | place: USA: Alaska, North Slope, Schrader Bluff formation | collected 2011-09 | reverse complement strand
AGAATGAGGTTTTCAAGATCTTCCTGAATCTCGTAGAGTATTTCACTCAGCTGCATTTCTGCCAGTCTTCCCTGATCACCGAGCTCTGCGATGGGCAATTCCGCTTCCTTCGATATCAGCATTGTGAGCAAACCCTTTTCTATGGTTCTTATAACTTCGTAAAGGCTTAGCGCATTTGCCCTTTCAAGAGAGTCCACCGTTTCAAGTCCATTGAGGAATGCCTGACTGTATCGCTCTGCTGTTCGTACTCTTTGATTCACTTCTGCTGTAAGGATCTCTACGGGGGCAAGAACATGCATGTGGTCCTTGAAGAACAGGGTGATTGTATTCCGTCGTTTTGAGATAGCAATCAGCATCTTCCCGGTTTGTTTGGACATTCTCTCTGCGACTCGGTGGCGCATTCCTGTTTGGTTCGTATGAATTGAATTGTCGGGAGTGAGCTGGACATTGGCAGCGATTATCGTTGAAAGGTCTTCAGAAACTACAATTGCTCCGTCCATTTTGGCGAGTTCGTAGAGCCTGTAAGGGGTAAAAGGCGCTTCCAGAATCAGTCCAGGCTGCACCAGCCCTTTACACTCGGAAATATCTCCAACGAAGAAAAGGAGGGCCCCTGTTCTCGCCTGTTGTATATCGTTCAATGCGTGTCTCAAAGCTTTTCCAGGAGCAATTCTTCTTACTCTTTCGACAAGTTCAGCGTCCTTCACCAGCTGCACCTCCGAAAATCTTAAGCAACTCGGATATGTCTCTAACAATGGTCTTTCCTTCAGGAGAAATCGTACCTGGGAAACCAGACGATTCAGCCCTGTCAAATCGCCTGGACATATGAGATACCCTTCTAATACTACCATCCAACGCTATCTCTCCGAAAACACAGGCTTTCTGTGGCATGGCCTTGTTAAGAAATGAAGAGATAAGAGAAGCTGCAACTGCAAGATCAATGCCTGTGTCATCAAGACTCAGACCTCCTGCGACATTCACATATATATCGAGAGTATCGAGCGGTATGTTAGCACGCTTTGTGAGCACACCTGCGACGAGAAGCATCCTGTCAATTGAAACACCGCTGGTTACCCTTCTGGGAGACGAATAAAGGGGCCTTGATACGAGTGACTGAATCTCGACCAGAAAGGGTCTCGAACCTTCAACGACAGCTGTGATAACGTTCCCCGGGGCCTGTACAAACTCATTCACCATCACACCAGAAATATCGCTAACTTCTGCCAATCCATCGGAGTGCATCTCAAAGACAGCGATTTCATCTGCGGGTCCAAACCGGTTCTTGAGCGTCCTTATGAACCTGAGACCATGACCGGTATCTTCGAAAGACAACACTGTGTCTGCGAGGTGTTCGATTAATTTGGGACCAGCGATTAGTCCTTCCTTTGTTATATGTCCGATTAGAAGTGAAGGAATCTCATTTCTCTTCGATCTGGAGATTACCAGATTAGCAGACTCCCTGACCTGGGTAACGCTGCCGGGCAACGAAGCCACATCCGATAGCCTGACAGTCTGCAGGGAATCAAGAACGATCAGACCATAATCTGTCAGGTCTGCAGACCTCAGATAATCAATGTTTGAAGAGGCGGAGATATGTATATGACCGCTGTTTTTCAACCCAAGGCGGTCTGCCCTGAGCTTTATCTGACGAGCAGACTCCTCGCCGGTTACATACAGTACGTTCTTTCTCATGGAGGCCACGTGTGAAGCTATTTGGAGCACGCATGTCGACTTTCCTACTCCTGGCTCTCCGCTGAACAGGATTGAGCTTCCTCCAACAATGCCGCCTCCGAGAGCCCGATCAAGTTCCGGGAAGCCTGTTGACATTCTCTCCTTGTCAGCAGTGTCTATGTCCTTCAGCGGAACAAAAACGCCCTGAGCAATTTGCTCAGGGACGTCAATAGATGAAATCTCTTTGGCAGAATCCCAGGTGTCGCAGACCGGGCATTTTCCAAACCAGGCAGGTGCGTCGTAACCACATACGTCACAGACGTACCCTTTTTTTTTGCGCATCATGTTGTAGCTTTTACTCTTGCTGCCCTATCGCACTCCTTGTTGAAAACGAGGGCTTCTTTCTCCATACCCACGATTATCAAATCACCCTCGGCGAACTTACCCTTGAGAAGCTCTTCGGACAGGGGATCTTCGATATGTGACTGAATAGCTCTCTTAAGAGGGCGGGCTCCATACACAGGGTCAAATCCCTTGTCAAGCAAGAATTCAACAGCCTCTGGAGAAAGACGTATCTCAAGTTCACGTTCCTTTAGACGTTTTCTTACATCTCTCATCAGAATATCGATTATCTGGGTTATGTGGTCTCTTGAAAGCTGATGGAAGACGACTGTCTCATCGAGTCTGTTAAGAAACTCGGGTCTGAAGGTCTTCCTTACGATCTCAAGAACAGATGACTTCATGGACTCATACTGTTTCTCTTCTTCTGTGGAAGACTCGACGAAACCCAGCGATGTCTTTGTCTTGTTGATAAATTCTCCACCAAGATTGCTGGTCATTATGACTATCGTGTTTCGGAAATCGACATGTCTTCCCTGGGAATCAGTGAGTTTTCCATCGTCCATGATCTGAAGGAGTATGTTGAATGTATCCGGGTGTGCCTTCTCTATCTCGTCGAAAAGTATAACCGAAAAAGGTCTCTTTCGAATCGTCTCGGTAAGCGTTCCGCCTTCATCATAACCAACATACCCTGGCGGGGCACCGATTAATCTGGATACGGAGAATCGTTCCATGTATTCAGACATGTCAAAGCGAACAAGAGCCTTCTCTTCGCCGAAGAGATACTCGGAAATCCCCTTTGCCAATTCTGTCTTTCCAACTCCAGTTGGACCAAGAAACAGGAAAACGCCGATAGGTCTGCGAGGGTCTTTGAGCCCGCTTCTTGCACGTCTGATCGCACGTGCCACAGCAGTGATCGCTTCATCCTGGCCTACGATCCTCTCATGGAGAGACTTTTCAAGACTGAGTAACTTCTCAGTATCGGTTTCTTCGAGCTTTCTCAGAGGGATTCCAGTCCACTTGGATACAATATCAGCAGCTGCGTCCTCATTCACTTCGATGATTTCTGAATCAGCTTCACTTCGCCATGCTCTGTACTTCTCCCTGTAGGCATTCTGAAGGTTACGTTCTTTCTCCTTTAGAAGAGCAGCCTCCTCATATTCCTGTGCAGCTGCGTACTCCTCGCGTTTTGCCCGTAGAGCCTCGAGGTTCTTCTGCATCTCCTTGAGAGAGGCCGGAATAGTCAACTTACTCAAACGAGCGCGGGACCCTGCTTCATCGATGATGTCGATGGACTTGTCGGGAAGGAAACGGTCACTGATATACCTGTGAGAAAGGTTCACAGCAGCTTTCAGAGCCTCTTCCGTGTATTTCACTCTGTGATGCGTCTCATACTTGTGTCTGATACCTTTCAGAATCTCGAGAGCTTCTTCAACCGAAGGCTCAAGAACGTATATCTTCTGGAATCGCCGTTCGAGAGCAGCGTCCTTCTCGACGTATTTCCTGTATTCGTCAGGGGTTGTGGATCCAATGCACCTTATTTCTCCGCTTGCCAGCGAAGGCTTAAGAATGTTGGCAGCATCAACCGCCCCTTCAGCAGATCCTGCACCAACTATTGTGTGCAACTCGTCAATAAACAGAATGATGTTAGGATTTGACTTTACAATGTGAATGAGCTTCTTCAGACGCTTCTCAAATTCGCCCCGGTATTTCGTACCCGCTATTAGCGAAGCAACGTCAAGGGCGAAAATCACCTTATCCTTGAGTGTTTCTGGAGTTTCTCCATCTACGATGAGCTGAGAGAGTCCTTCCACGATAGCAGTCTTTCCAACGCCCGGGTCCCCGATCAGCACAGGATTGTTCTTCTTCCTTCGGGAGAGAACCTCCATGAGCCGTTGACGTTCAACCTCTCTGCCAACTATTGGATCGAGTTTACCTTCTCTTGCCAGTGCTGTGAGATCTGTTCCGAAGCCTTCAAGCTGCTTCATTGCCGCACCAAGCTGGGACTGCTGAGGTTTCGCAGTACTTGTCTGGGTTTTTTCAGGGGAGTCTTCCCAGTCGCCTGTAAGACTTTCAATAACTTCCTTTCGCATCTGCGAGAGGTTAATACCAAAGTGTTTCAGAATGTGTGCAGCAATACCTTCGCCTTCACGAACGATTCCAAGCATTATATGTTCAACGTCAATCTTTTCCTGACCGAGCATCTTTGACTCGTCGTTGGCGAGTTCTATGACGCGCCTTGCCCTTGGTGTCATCTGAGGCGCACCAACAACAGACTGGTGCACGTTCGTTCCGACCATGGCTGTGACCTCTCGCGACACACGATCGTAATCCACGGAGTGCTGTTTCAGCACATTCGAAATAATACCGCTGTCAATCTTCAGAACAGCAAGCAGTAAGTGTTCAGTGCCAACGTAAGGATGACCGAGATTTCTTGCTTCATCCTGAGCCGTTACAAAGACCTGTGCTGCGCCTTCAGAAAATTTGTCGAAATACATCATAATTCACCTCCGGTAGCGGAGATCACTTCACCGGATAGTTGAGAAAAACATTCCGTATCTCATCCTGGATACTTCTAATATCTCGAGTCCCATCAATAATGTGAAACCTACTACTATCTTCTTCCCTCAGCTTCAAGTAACCCCGCCTGACTCTTTCGAAGAAGTCGCTACCTTCTATTTCTATTCTATCACTTTTCATTTCTTTCCTCATGCGGTTTATTGCCTCATAAACAGGAATGTCGATAAAAAAGGTCAAATCAGGAGTTAGTTTGCTGACTGCAAATCTGCTTATCTCTTTGACCATTTCAATATCGAGTCCCCTGCCATATCCCTGATATGCAAGTGATGAATCTGCATATCTGTCTGCTACAACTATGTATCCCTTGTTGAGATTTGGAAGAATCAGTTCCCTGGTTAACTGTGCTCTTGCCGCAGAGAACAGAAGGAACTCCGTTTCTCCACACATAGTGTGATTTCTGTGGAGAAGAATCTGCCTTATCTCTTCGCCCGCATTTGTTCCTCCAGGTTCTCTAACGAAGATGTACTTCTTCTTAGATAGACTCAGATACTCGGCAAATAGTTTGGCTTGAGTAGACTTCCCGGATGCATCGATCCCTTCGAATGTTATGAACACTAATCATGACCTCTCTTCAGTATTATCGGCGGACCAACAACAATTTCACTGGTCGAGTGCTTCCTTCCTGATAGCAGAACTAACTGTGCCTGTTTACTCGGGTGACCGTGAACAAAGCGCATCAAATGGATACCGAGTCTGTACTCCGAGAAACTGTGGATCCATCTAGCAAGATCTCTGGGATGCAGCGCGAAAAAGAAAGCTCCGCGATTCTTCAGTAACCACTCACACGCCGACAAGAAAGATCTTACCGTACTAGTGTCAGTCCTGCGCCAGAGATTTCTGTCGGGCGAACGCGACTTGAGTCCTTCATGAAGATAGTGAGGGGGATTGCATACCACGAAATCATATGCGCCCACAGAAAGGTGCTCTTTCACATTAGATACGTCACATCTCACAATTTCAATCATTGAACCCAGGTTGTTCCTGAGAACATTCTCTAGCGCTATCTCGCAGAGTCTTTCGTCAATCTCAATTGCAGTCACAGTTGTCTGATATTGACGTGCCAGATGCATTGAAATCGCTGCATTTCCCGCGCCGAGCTCCGCACCTTTTGAGCTACCTGCAGGAGGTTTACAGAACCAGGCAAGTAGTACAGTTGCATGGTTAAGGCGTGCTCTTTCCTCCGTCTGATCTAGACTGATCTGGTCGAAAATCCTGTTGTTGAACTCTTCAAAATGCATTTCACTTGAAAGCTGTGGCAATCGAGGTTCTATCAGCCACTATGCGGAGGCTTTTCAGTGCGTATTCACTGAAGCTGAGCCTGGAGAAATTGGCCAGACTCACTTGAGATTCGTCCACCATAATCTTCGGGTTCTCGATCTGAACGGAGCTTCCGGAAAGGATTGTGAACGCACCCACGGATAACGAGCACTTTGCCATCACCACTGCACTGAAGCGCTCTGTAACCGATAATTGAGCTTCTATCGAAGAGTCAATGAACCTCACATTGCTTTGCTCGATAACGATTTCATCAGCGCTCATATCAGAGCGACTTATGGAGACAAATGCCGAGTGTGTCAGTGTAATTGTTTCGGTGTTGACGATCGAACCGTCGATGAAGACCTCGTCAGCGTTACCAATGAAAAAACTACTGAGAATCTTGCTCGAATAGATCTGCACACTCCTTGCACCATCAATTCTCAAACCATCAGACAGTACGCAATCTTCAAGTACAACGATGTTTGCTCCCCGTACCACAAGTCGAGTCCTGGAGAAGTCCACTCCTCTAGCGATTATCGATCCACCCTGAGTGACTGAGATTGTTCCCATGACTGATGGGGAGCTTATTGATACCCTGTTCTGCCTTCCATCGATGTCCAGTACACCGCTGACGATCAGATTGTTTCCCCTAGGAAAGACGAACTCCACACCTGGCTCGATCCTCACTACAGTTCCCTGCCAGACCGTAAGATTGCCTACAAGTCGAAAAGTGTTTCCTGTACTGAGCAGCGCATCGCTTCCCATGAACGATACAACGTTTTCTGCGGTGAAGCGTCTAAACTGGCTTTCTTTGGCGAAGACAGGAATCGATGGTATGTAAAGATGTTCAGGACTGCTGGCATGAATCCTGTAGAAATCCCCGCGTTCAGACATTCCTTCTCTGGAAATCACGACTGAAGAAACACCCTCTTGTGGTACGATGTGATCTATCCATGCACCATTCCAGAATCGTTGAAGCTTAATTGAAGCATCCTCAAATTGCCATATAGCACGTCTGAAGGTCCCCTCCTCGATCAGCAGTTCAGGGATTCTCGGTGAGGGAGTCTTCGTGACATAAACAGGGGTAGTCTTGTTTGTCATGTTGCCGGAAGAGTCAATAACAGATACGATTATGAAATGACTACCTTCAGGAAGCTGCACCTCAGGATAGAGAACACTTTCATTGAAGTAGAATCTGTAGTCTCCAGAGCTTGCGATTACCTCCAGGTCTTCAGGCTGATCCCAGTCATCTGCCAGTTCGACTTGAATAACATTGCCCACATAAGGTTTGGGAACCTTCAGCGAGACCTCTGGGGGATTGTCTATGCTGAGATCGAGGATTTCTTCAATAGGATCCGAGGGGGAGCCGTCTTGCCTGACCGACCATGCTCGCAAGGTTACTTCCTTCCCCCTCGTGACCTCAAATGAAAACTGACCATCCTTGCTTGAATACTCTGATCCAGCATATTCAACAAAGTAACAGGTAATGGAATCGTCGATGCTGCTAAGTTGCACAGTAAGAATTCCCGATTGGATGCTGAAATCGAAATCTGGTCTCTCAGGCTTATCAGAAAAAGCGTTCACTTCTTTTGCAACAGGAGGAGAGACAAACCTGTTTTTCTCTACCAGCGTGAAGTATAGATCATACTTTCCAGCTTCAGGAAGAACAAAAGTAGGATCTGGACCATCCAGAAGAATCCCGTCTGAAGTAGACTGCGGCACTCTCCCCTCAGTTACCAGAAGAGAGGGATTTCGCCCGTGCGAAGGCGTGAAATCATACACAACTTTTATGGTTGTTAGATCAGTTATGATCTCCTTGATTTCAAGAGAGAGGTTATCGGTTGGTTCACAAGCTGCAAGTGACAGAGCAACAAATAACATGACAAGTATGGATCTTATCGAAATCACCTTCCATAGAGAGAATAGCATATAGAAAAGGGGGTTTCAGTAGTGTGGTTCAAGAAGACGTCAGCGCTAACAAGGCTTGCTCAAGTACCTGATATCTGATCCTGAAGGTACCTGTAATACTCTCAGACCAAATTCCGGGACTATTGCAAGCACATGATCGAAGATGTCAGCCTGTATGTCTTCGTAGGGTATCCACGAGGTAGTGTTAGTGAAAGCATAGATCTCTATTGGTATACCAAATTCTCCTGGTGGCAGCTGCCTGACCATCATTATCATCTCTTTGTTAAGCCGGGGATGGTTTCTTATATAGGCAGAAAGGTAGGCTCTAAAGGTGCCAAGATTTGTGAGATGCCTGCCGTTAACCAGAGAACTGGTGTCTACCTTGTTCTCCTTGTTGTATTTCGTGATCTCTTCGATCTTTCTGTCTATGTAATTCGAGATGTATTGTATCTTACGGAACTCTGAGATCATCTGCTCGTCACAGAACTTCACCGAAGTTATGTCAATGTAGACAGACCGCTTTATTCGTCTTCCTCCAGACCGCTGCATACCCCTCCAGTTCTTGAAGGAATCAGAGATCAGTGCATACGATGGGATTGAGGTCACTGTCATATCCCAATTCTGCACGCGAACAGTGGTAAGTGAAATATCTACTACAGAGCCGTCTGCATCGTACTTCGGGATTTCCACCCAGTCGCCAACATTGACCATATCATTTGTTGAAATGACAATGCTTGCTGTGAGGCCAAGCAAAGGATCGCGGAAGATTACTAGTAAAACAGCAGAAAGTACGCCAAGCCCACTCAATATGTACAACGGAGACTTGTCTATTAGTATCGAGACAATCAGAATCACTCCGACCAGTGCGATGAAAAAGCGAGTGACCTGAATGAAGCCTTTGATAGGCTTTCCTTCAGCTGCTTTTAGTCTGTGATAATACTCCGAAAACGTGTCGACAGCGGAATCGATTATCAGGAATATGGCGGTTACCAGGTAAGAAGATGCCAGTCTGGTTGCAACTGCTGCAAAATCGGTGAACGAAGAAGAAAATGCAGTCAGAACAACGGCAGAAGCAACATGAGAAAATCTCTTCAGGTTTTTCTCCCTGAAAGCAAAGGAAGACATCTGTGGAGCTGCCTTTTTTGCCGCTTTTGAGAAGGGCCCCAGGAAGAGCTTGTACAGTGTGTATTTCGCTAAGAACGCTAAGCCCACTGCTATTCCGGCGGTCAGGATGTTTGAAAAAACCCTCGCAGCAAGTTCTCCAAAACCATAATCGATCATGATGCCAAAGAACCATTCGACCATCTAGATGCTCGACCTCCTCTCATATGCACAGTTAGCTTCTTGCAAGAGCGCTTCCTACTCTTATGCGGGTATGAATGCTCAATGACGATACCTGTCAACAAAAAGATCGACTTCATCTTCTTCAGGCATAGCGTTAGCTGCCCCGAGACGCGTCGCAACGATTGCAGCGCAGGCGTTTGCATAAGCAACAATACTTTTTATGTCTGAGAGATCCATACCCCTTTTCACAAGCTGACTTATAATGCCAGCCATAAAAGCGTCACCACAGCCCGTCGTTTCTTTGACTTTCACGCTGAACCCGGGTACTTCAATCCATTTACCCTGTTGCAATACTCCTGCCCCTTTCTTCCCCTGGGTGATTACCAGTAAAGCTTCGGGTTTCACAGGCAGTTCTCTGGCCATCTGCTCAACTGAACGTTCAGGATGATCCGCAATGAAAGAAAGATCATCATCGCTGAGCTTAACGATATCACAAGAGGGGATTATTCTGTGAAGAAGCCTTAAGAAGCCCGGCTTGTCAGAAACAAGTGAAGGACGTATGTTTGGATCAAACGTGGTTGCTACTCCTGCTGAGCGGAAGTCATCAAATACTTTCATATAGGTAGAGGCTGCGGGCTCATGAAGCAAGGCTATCGACCCGAAATGAAATACCAGGAAATCCTTCGGATTAATGTCTTCTACTTCATGTTTGGAAAGACTTACATCTGCTGCGTTATCTCTGTAGAAGGTGAACTCTGGCTTGCCTTTGTCATCGATCGCAGCAAACGCCAGCGTTGTCTTGTGATGGGAGCTTTTCACAGCGTATTTAGTCATTATCTTGTTACTCTCAAGGTATTCCAAGAGTGAACGGGCAAAGTGATCCCCGCCGAGCTTTGAAAGAAAGGCAGTATGAACTCCTAGTCGTCTTGTACCGATTGCCACGTTAAAAGGAGAACCTCCTGGTCTTCGTTCGAACAGGACCGAACTCTGCAGTCCTTTACCTGGCTCTTTCGAGATAATATCTACGAGTATCTCCCCTGCGCACAGAACAGCTTTTTCTTCTGATTGTGCAAGGTTCTCAAGCATTTTATCCTCCGTTCTGACAGCTTTGAATGAGCTGTCTGGAAAAGAATGGCATTCAGGATGAATCAAAGAGATCACTCATTACGCCTGAGTCAAGGTTTCTCAATAATACACACATTTCATGTGGAGATTCCCTTTGATTCATCTCTCTTGAGCGGTCTTTATGGAACAACCGCGGATATTCACCCTTTTGTTGCACATTCAGTCAATAATCTTCCCGGGGTTCAGAACCCTGTTCGGATCGAACACGGACTTGAGCCCGGCAAGTATTTTCAGAAGAGCCGGATCTGTGATACGCATAAAGGCTTCCTTTCTTTTCAGCCCGACCCCGTGTTCACCTGTTATGCAGCCTCCAAGGCTTATAGTGATTTCGTAGAGCTTGTCCAGGCACCTCTCCAGTCGCTGCTTCCACTCGTTTCTGGGATAATCAGGATTCATGAAGGTGATATGGACATTTCCATCTCCTGCATGACCAAATGAAAGGATATCTACTCGCTCCTCTTCGGCAATGGAGTTTGCAGCAGAAATGAGCTCTGGAATAGCTGATGTCGGTACAGAAACGTCTTCCATGCAGTGAACGGGTCTGATTCCCGCAAGAGCTTCAGCAATAGACTTCCTTACTTTCCAGAGCTTCTCTCTGGAATTCCTGTTATCAGCGACAAAGACCTCTTGTCCTCCGAGTTCCAGGGATTTCTCCCCAATGGAAACGTATTCTTCAAAAATCGCATCTTTGCTGTTTCCCTCCACTTCAATAATCAGGTGTGCCCCTGCTTCTCGAAAAGGAAAGTCAGTGTTCATGAATTCGCACACAGTTGATATTGAAGCGTGATCCATGAACTCGAGCGATGATGGTAGAACCCCGCATTCAGTCATCAGACGTGGCACAGCGGCAACAGCGTCGCCAAACAACTTGAACGGCACAAGAAGGGCCACGGAGTGTTTTTGTTTGGGGATAAGTCTTATAGTTATTTCGGTAACGATACCCAGAGTCCCTTCCGATCCAACAAATCGAGTTTTACCTCATCTGTATCAGGTACTTGTTTGACCATTACTGCGATGTTCATTAAAGACCTCCAATCTAAGTGAAGAACCTTGAAGGCTCTGACAGTAATCAAGAGAGCATT
>LDZU01009090.1_pt1 | contig 11248 bp, 11 predicted proteins | sample 615531 | NCBI WGS metagenome assembly LDZU01 (sample SAMN03408293, study PRJNA278302) | terrestrial metagenome | isolation source: oil reservoir sample SB2 | place: USA: Alaska, North Slope, Schrader Bluff formation | collected 2011-09 | reverse complement strand
GGCTGCTGTCCAACTGGAGCGCTCGGACTTTCATGGTGATTGGAATTATGTCATCCGGCCACATAGTTGAAAAAAGTTATTTTCTCGCGACTCCTTAGTGTTTTTATTGGAAAAATCAAATTTAGAAATGCTCTCAATAACCTGAAGTCTTATTGACCTCTTTATTAATGGATGTTATAATTCTTCTTGGCTCTTGATTTAACTGAAAATATGCGGCAGTGGCGGAATTGGCAGACGCGTAAGATTCAGGTTCTTATGGGCAGTAGCCCGTGGGGGTTCAAGTCCCTTCTGCCGCACCAAAATTATAAAAACCTGCCTGTAAAAGGGTAGGTTTTTTAATATATATGAGGCCTTCGCAACCATTCTATTGAGCTTGTATTCGTTAAATGTTAGAATGTCTTATCAGAAAATGTTTGGATTCATAAAAATATTAAGCAGGTGAATGCTTTGGACGAAATGATTAATATCACAGAGTCCGGGATCCCCGATTTCCGCAGTCCGGGAGGCATCTGGGAAAAATACCAGCCTGTCTATTTTCAGGACTTTCTGGCCAGTGAAGAGGCCCGCAAGAAATATTGGATTCGCAGCAGGGTCACTTATCCCGTCATCAGGGACGCCATGCCGAACCATACTCACCTAGCCCTGGCGGAACTGGAGAAGATAGGCAAGCTGGACTGCATCATTACTCAAAACATAGACCGGCTGCACCATAAAGCAGGCAGTTCTGCGGAAAAAGTTATTGAAATTCACGGTGTGAGCGCTATTGTAAACTGCCTGAAATGCCGTGAAAGCTATTCAAGGGACGACATCCAGGCGCTTCTGGAAGAAAAAGAAGAAATCATCGCGCCGGTTTGCAAAAAATGCGGCGGGCCTTTAAAAGAAGCGACCATATCTTTCGGCCAGGCGATGCCGGAAAAGGAAATGGCCGAGGCGGAGTACAGGGCACAGAGCTGTGATTTGATGCTTTCTTTGGGTTCGTCGCTTGTTGTTTATCCCGCAGCATACATGCCGCAGTACGCGCAGGGCGCCGGCGCAAAGCTGATCATTATCAATATGGCTCCGACTCCTCTCGATGACGCCGCCGATCTGGTTTTTCACTCTAAAACCGGAGAAATACTGCCTAAAATAGTTGAAGAAGTTGCAAAAAGGATTGGCGGTTAAGACTTATCTAAACTGCTTTTGCTTAAAGTTACCATGCCTGTCTTATTTGAGGCATGACTGCTTGACACGGTTTTACGGGTATGTTAACATACACCCTAAGTAGTCTAACAGGCTATAAGATTTAATATTTTTAGGAGGAAAGAGATTTGCAAGGTAAAGTAAAATGGTTTAGTGCAGAAAAAGGTTATGGCTTTATTGAGAGGGAAGATGGCGGAGATGTCTTTGTACACTATTCGGCCATTCAGGAGGAAGGCTTTAAAACTCTCCAGGAAGGTCAAGCGGTGGAATTCGATATAGTCGAAGGCGCCCGTGGGCCTCAGGCGGCAAATGTAATCAGAGCGTAACTAAGGTTCCCCAGTCCTGAAAAAAGCGGGGCTGGGGATTTTTATTTTAAGGCGGGGTCTGGCGGGAATAATATATATTGAGAAATACAGGAGGTGGATGTTGCGTGAACATTCAGGTGAGGGGTAGGAATGTCGAGGTTACCGAAGCTTTGAAGGATTATATCGCTAAACGTGTGGGCAAGGTGGAAAAGTATTTGGATAACATCCGTGAAGCACAGGTGACACTTGCAGTTGAAAGAGGCTTTCACCGTGTTGAGGTAACAATCCCGGTAAACGGTATAATTTTGCGTGGTGAGGAATCCACGCCGGACATGTATGCTTCTGTTGATTTGGTAGTGGAAAAGCTGGAAAAACAGGTTCAAAAACACAAGGGGAGGCTGATCAAGCGCCTTGGTAAATCTGCCGGGGAAACGCCGGACGAACGGTTTGCAGATTACGACTACCCCCAGATAGTGCGCACAAAACGCTTTGACATCAAACCGATGACGGTAGATGAGGCAGTGCTGCAGATGAATCTTCTCGGACACAGCTTTTTTGTATTTTCAAATTCGGAGTCGGAACAAGTCAATGTTTTATACAAACGCAAAGATGGAAATTACGGTTTAATCGAACCGGAGTTTTAGAGATCTTGCAGTTCTTGTTTTAAAATGATACAATTGTAACCAGTAAAGGAGGAACCAGGGGGTTCCTCTTCATTTAAGAAGGTGATTTTCTTGCTTAACATACTCAGGAATTTGCTAGATGATAATTCCCGGGAAATTAAGCGGATGCAGAAAATTGTTGATAAGATCAACTCCTATGAAGCTGAATTACAGGCGCTTCCAGATTCAATACTTCAAAATAAGACGGTGGAATTCAAGAACCGCCTGGATCAGGATGAAACCCTGGATGATCTGCTCCCCGAGGCTTTTGCGCTGGTGGCCACTCTGCCCGTTTATCTTAACGCGCTCACCGGGGAGGGCGTGCATGTTGTAACCGTCAACGATTACCTGGCCAAACGGGACAGCGAATGGATGGGTAAAATCTATACGTTTTTAGGCCTTTCGGTCGGCCTTGTTGTGCATGGTTTGGATTTTGACGAGCGTAAAAGCGCTTATGCTTCCGATGTCGTTTACGGCACAAACAATGAATTTGGTTTTGATTACCTCAGGGACAATATGTCCATACAACCCGATCAAATGGTCCAAAGAGAACTCAACTATGCTATTGTGGACGAAGTTGACAGCATTCTTATAGATGAGGCCAGAACTCCCTTGATTATCTCGGGCCAGGCCGATAAACCCACCGATTTGTATTATAATTTTGCCCGGCTGGCGCCGCGGCTGGTCAAAGACAGGGATTACACGGTTGAAGAAAAGACGCACACCGTTGCTCTTACCGAGGAAGGTGTAGCTCTTGTCGAAAAAATGCTCAAGGTGGATAACCTTTACGATGATAAGCATACGGAACTGACTCACCATATGCAGCAGGCGCTGAAAGCGCACGCGCTGATGAAAAAAGACAGGGACTACGTAATCAAGGACGGCCAGGTAATCATTGTTGACGAGTTTACCGGGCGTCTGATGTTCGGCCGCCGGTACAGCGAAGGGCTGCACCAGGCCATCGAAGCCAAGGAAGGAGTCCGGATTGAGCATGAGTCTCAAACTCTGGCCGCAATTACTTTTCAGAACTACTTCCGAATGTACGAAAAGCTTGCCGGCATGACCGGCACAGCCGCAACCGAGGAAGAGGAATTCAGAAAGATCTACAAACTCGACGTAATAGTCGTCCCCACACACATGCCCATGATTCGCCGGGATATGCCGGACGTGGTTTATAAAACTGAAAAGGCCAAATTTAAAGCGGTAGTTGACGAGATAGCGCGGCGGCACAAAACGGGGCAGCCGGTTCTTGTGGGTACCGTCTCCATTGAAAAATCAGAAATAATCAGCCAGATGCTGAAAAGGTCTGGAGTCTCCCATAATGTCCTCAACGCAAAGTATCACGAAAAAGAGGCTGAAATCGTAGCTCAGGCCGGACGTTTAAATACGGTTACCATTGCCACCAATATGGCCGGCCGCGGCACAGATATCCTTTTAGGCGGCAACCCCGATTTCCTGGTTCAAAATGATTTGAAAGGCAAAGATTCCGACGATCCTGATACCACGGTTAAAGAGGCTGAGAAACTCATGGAAAAGTATAAAATAGATACTCTTGAGGAACATAAAAAGGTAGTCGAACTAGGTGGCCTGCACATTATCGGGACTGAACGCCATGAGAGCAGGCGGATTGACAACCAGCTGCGGGGACGTACAGGGCGTCAGGGCGATCCGGGCGCAACCCAATTTTATATTTCTTTGGAAGATGACCTGATGCGGATGTTCGGTTCCGACAACATTGCGGGGATCATGGACCGCCTGGGGCTTGAGGAAGATATGCCGATTGAACATAACATAGTCAGCCGTTCGATCGAAACAGCCCAGAAGCGGGTTGAAAACCGGAACTTTGAAATGCGCAAGCATGTGCTTGATTACGACGACGTCATGAACCAGCAGCGTGAAGTCATTTACGGACAGCGCAGGCAGGTGCTTACATCCGAAGACCTGAAGGAAAATATTCAGGAGATGATTACCTGCGCCATAGACAGACTGGTTACGACATACTGTCCCGAAGGAGTGCACCAGGAAGAGTGGGATCTGCAGGGGCTTTTTACCCAGGCTGAACAAATATTCTGCTTAAAGAAAAAGATTGACCAGGAGAATTTTGAAGATTCCGGACGGCAGTCTATCAAAGACAACCTGGAGGAAATGGCGCTGAAAGCATACGAAGCCAGGGAAGAAGAACTGGGCGCCGGAATGATGCGTGAACTAGAACGTGTGCTTATGCTGCGGGTTGTCGATGACAAGTGGATGGATCATTTGGACGCAATGGACCAACTGCGCGAGGGTATCGGGCTGCGCGCGTACGGGCAGAAGGACCCCCTCATCGAATACAAGTTTGAGGGTTACGAAATGTTCCAGGGGATGATCAGCAGCATCCAGGAGGATGTTGTCAGGTATCTTTTCAGGGTTAATATAGTCCAGCCGCAAGAGCAGCAGCGTAAGACCGTTGAAAACAAGTATAAGGAAGATGAGCCAAAGCGGCCTGTCAAGCGTGAAAACAGGATTGGGCGAAACGATCCCTGCCCCTGCGGCAGCGGCAAAAAGTACAAGAAATGCTGCGGAAGAGCGGCCAGTTGATTTTTTGAGCAAAGTAAGGTGAATAATTTGTTTATGGAAATAGCCCGGGAATTATCCAGCCTGGGCAAGCGCATCGAAGAATTGAGGGCTTCCCTTTGACTTTGTAAAAAGGGAGCAGGAAATAGCGGTTTTAGAGCAAAAAATGCTTGAACCGGGATTCTGGGACAACCAGGATGAATCTCAGCAGGTTATGCAGACCATTTCGGGTATTAAAGAAAGATTGGAATCGATCAGGGCGCTGGAAAACATCTATGAGGATTTGACGGTTTTACTCGCTCTCGGCGAGGAGGAAGACGACGCTCAAACAGCGCAGGAACTGGCCGGCGAGTTGAGAAACCTTGACCGTCTTGTGGAGCAGTCTGAGCTGCGTTTTCTTTTAAACGGCCAGTACGACGCCAATAACGCAATTATTTCTTTACATGCCGGGGCGGGCGGTACAGAGGCGCAGGATTGGGTCCAGATGTTGCTTCGCATGTATATGAGATGGGCTGAAGAAAAAGGATATACATGTGAGATGGCAGACCTGCTGCCGGGGGATGAAGCCGGTGTAAAAAGCGCCACCATGATTGTAAGCGGCCGGAACGCATATGGTTATCTGGTTTCCGAGAAGGGCGTCCACCGCCTGGTGCGCATCTCGCCCTTCGATGCCAGCGGCCGGAGGCACACGTCCTTTGCTTCGGTAGATGTGCTGCCGGAAGTTGAAGAGGAAACTACTGTCCAGATCAATCCCGGCGATCTCAAGGTTGACACATTCAGGTCTAGCGGGGCCGGGGGGCAGCATATCAACAAGACGGATTCAGCGGTAAGAATAACACATTTGCCTACAGGCATTGTCGTTGTCTGCCAGGGTGAACGTTCCCAGATTTCAAATAGAAATACGGCTTTAAAGCTCCTCAGGGCGAAACTTGCCGATCTTGAGTTAAAGAAGAAGGAAGAAGAACAGGCCGCCCTCCGGGGCGAAAAGACAGAAATTGCCTGGGGAAGCCAGATTAGATCTTACGTTTTTCAGCCATATACTATGGTAAAAGACCACCGTACAGGTGTGGAAGTCGGAAATGTAAATGCGGTAATGGACGGAAGAATTGATGAATTTATAGCTTCGTACCTGAAGGACAAGGCCAAAAGAAATTTATCTTAGAAAGAAAAACAGGGATAGTATTATATCCGGGGATGATTTCAAGTGAAATTCCCAGGGATAAAGCGGCGGCCGATTAGCGCAAGCCTGTTTTTTGAGTTTTTAGGAGTAACTTTAGGGGCGCTTCTAATTGCTCTGGGCCTGGATTTGTATCTGGTACCTAATAAAATCGCCGCCGGCGGCGTAAGCGGTATTTCAACAATATTGCATTACGTTATCGGTGTGCCCGTCGGCGTGACCATGCTTATTCTGAACATCCCGCTGTTTGTCATCAGTATCTACCGGCTGGGGTTTGTTTTTGGATTCCGCTCACTTTTTGGCGCCACGATACTGTCTGTCTTTGTAGACACTCTCGCTCCTTACCTCCCGGTAGTAACTCACGATCCATTACTGGCGGCTCTTTTTGGCGGGGCTGTCGTCGGGCTTGGCCTGGGCATAGTCTTCAGGCACAGGGGCACAACCGGCGGCACCGACCTTGCTGCGGCCACACTGCAATCATACATTGGAATAAATATCGGCCAGCTTCTGTTTATAGTCGACGGCCTGGTTGTTTTAACAGCGGGAATAGTCTTTAAATCCTGGGAACTGGCCATGTATGCGCTGCTTTCTATTTTTGTCGCTTCCTGGCTTGTCGATCTTGTTCAGGAAGGTATAAGCTATACAAAGGCATTCTTTATTATCTCCGACAAGCACAAGGAAATAGCGGATTTAATCATGAGCGACTTAAACCGCGGCGTGACGGCGTTAAAAGCGCAGGGGATGTATACGGGTACAGAGAGGGAAATTCTTCTGGTAGTTGTTAACCGGATAGAAATCAGCAGGCTGAAAAACCTTGTTTATGAAATTGACCCGGGAGCTTTTGTCATCCTTGCGGACGTTCATGAGGTGTTGGGGGAAGGGTTTAAGAAGTACAGACCTTTTAAAAAGTTCTTTTAAGGCAGGTGATGTTGGTTATGGATCAGGAAGTAATAGCACGGTTAGAAAAAAAAGCGAAAGAGATCAGGCGGGACATTATTTCAATGACGGCGGCGGCTGGTTCCGGGCATCCGGGAGGGTCCCTGTCGGCGGCGGATATTGTAACCGCCCTTTATTTTCAAATTATGCGTTTGGATCCCGAAAGGCCCGACTGGCCGGATCGGGACAGGTTTGTTTTATCAAAGGGGCACGCGGCCCCTGTGCTGTACTCGGCACTGGCTGAACGGGGGTTCTTTAGGACTAGTGAACTGCTTACCCTGCGTAAACTGGGCAGCCGCCTCCAGGGTCATCCGGATATGAAGAGTCTGCCGGGGGTTGAAATGTCTACAGGTTCTTTGGGCCAGGGACTGGCAGTAGCAAATGGAATGGCTCTGGCGGGGAAACTGGACAACCGGGATTACCGGGTTTTTGTTTTAATGGGTGACGGTGAGAACCAGGAAGGGATGATCTGGGAAGCCGCCATGGCTGCGGCGCATTATAAATTGGACAACCTTACCGCCTTTCTCGACCACAATGGCCTGCAGATCGACGGGCCGGTGCGTGAGGTGATGTCCGTAGAACCTGTCGCCGACAAATGGAAGGCTTTCGGTTGGGATGTCCAGGTTATTGACGGGCATGATTTAAGCCAGATTATAAATGCTGTTGAAAAAGCGAAGGAAGTAAAGGGCAGGCCGCAGATGATTGTTGCCGAGACAGTTAAAGGCAAGGGTGTCTCTTTTATGGAAAACAATGTTGACTGGCACGGCAGGGCGCCCAACCCGCAGGAAACCGAAAAGGCATTGGCCGAACTTGCCTGAAACTTGCCTGTAATAATAGAAATAAAACCGCTCAAAAAATTTTGATTGGAATACATTTGAAACACCTTTGGAATACATTTAGAATACCTTTGAGGGGGCTCCTTAATGAAAAAAATAGCTACCCGCGAAGCATATGGGGAAGCCTTGGCCGGGCTTGGTGCAGAATATCCGGACATCGTAGTTCTTGACGCGGACCTTTCCAAATCCACTAAAACAATAGATTTTGCAAAAAGATTTCCCAACCGTTTTTTCGATATGGGAGTTGCGGAAGCAAATATGCTTGGAACCGCCGCCGGCCTTGCGGCTTCGGGCAAAATCGCTTTTTGCAGCACCTTTGCCGTTTTTGCCGTAGGGAGGGCCTTTGACCAACTGCGGAACAGCGTTTGCTATCCCAGGCTGAATGTAAAAATAGGGGCCAGCCATGCTGGAATCAGCGTAGGGGAGGATGGCGCATCGCATCAATCGGTTGAAGATATTGCCTTAACGAGAGCCTTGCCCAATCTTACCGTAATCGTGCCGGCGGATGCGGCGGAGACCAAAAAAGCCGTTCTGGAAGCGATTAAAATAAAGGGGCCGGTGTACCTGAGACTGGGAAGACTGGCTGTCCCCGCTCTTCATGAAGATGATTTCGTCTTTGAAACCGGCAAGGCGATTACAATGCGGGAAGGTACATCGGCAACCATTATAGCCGCCGGATTGATGGTGGCTGAGGCCCTGGCGGCGGCAGACGAACTTGCCGGCGAGGGGCTTGAGGTAAGGGTTGTCAACATGCATACGATCAAACCCCTGGATACGGAGGCTGTGATTAAAGCCGCACAGGAGACAAAAGCTATTGTCACCGCCGAGGAGCACAGCATTATCGGCGGCCTGGGCAGCGCAGTCGCCGAAGTTGTCTGTGAACATTGTCCTGTCCCGGTGTACCGGGTCGGCATAAAGGACTCTTTTGGAGAATCGGGCTCGCCGGCTGATCTTTTACAAAAGTTTGGCCTGACGTCGCAGGCCTGTTGAATCAAAGACGGTTATTTCGTCTTTTGTCTGACGGCCGGGACATTTCTTTGCTATTACCTCGCCAAGGCTGCCCGCCAGTTCTTCCTGATTGTATTCTCCGGAAGAAATGGCGACATTTATTTCACCGCTGTGCACGGTCTGCTTTAAATCATCCACAAATACCCTCGACCTCTTCAGAATCTCTGTTTCCAGTTCCTGTTTGCCGGCCGCGTCTGCCCCGATAGCGTTAATATGCGTGCCGGGTTTGATAAACCGGCTTTCGATAACCGGTTTACGCGCCGGTGTAAGAGTGCAGAGTATTTCATTTGAGCAGGTCTCTTCAAGCGACGCCACTTCCACGGGCAGATTTTTATAACACTCCTTCAGCGCTAAAGCCCTGCCCGGGTCGGTATCAAAAACATTGATCCGGCTGAATGAAAAAGAAGCCGCCAGTACTTCCAGGTGTGTACGCGCCTGGCCGCCGCAGCCGACTATTCCGAGGGTTTTTGCGTCCGGGTTGGCCAGATATTTAATTGCTGCAGCGCTGGCCGCAGCCGTCCGGTAACCGGTTAGCAAGGTTGCTTCCATAACGGCTAAAGGCTTGCCTGTGGCTGGGTCGTTGTAAAAAAGCATGCCCATTACTGTGGGAAGGTTGTTGGTGGAAGGATTAAGCGGGTATACACAAACCCACTTCAGTCCTGCGGCGCCCCTGAAATAGGCAGGCATTGCCCGGAAATCACCGTTATACTGGGGAATATCCAGGTAAATTTTGGGGGGCATGGAGGCTTCGCCTATGGCATATGCATAGAAAGCTTCTTCAATAACAGCAGGCAGTTTATCAAGTTCAATCAGACGCTCCACTTCTTTTCGGGAAAGAATAAGCACGATTAGACCACCCCTTTATTAATCCTTAAAGAATACTTCAATCTGTACGGTTGTATTCCTGCCGGCACAGGGCTCTTTAATTAAGTGTAAAATTCTGTTATAATTAGTTTATGGATGAAAAAATAGTTTCGGTAAACAGAAAAGCCCGCCATGAATACCACCTGCTTGATACTTTTGAAACCGGCATTGTGCTGACCGGCACGGAGGTCAAGTCAATACGCGCAGGCAACGTGAGCATGCAGGACAGCTATGCCATAGTTGAAAACGCCGAGCTTTTCTTGTATAATTTACATATAAGCCCTTTCGAAAAAGGGAACCGTTTTAATCATGAACCAAAGCGGATCAGGAAGCTTTTAGCGCACAAAAGTGAGATCATGCGGCTTTTGGGATATACCCGTGAGAAAGGCCTGACAATAATCCCGCTGAGGATTTATTTCAACGAGCGGGGGCGCGTCAAGGTGGAGCTTGCCGTGGCGCGGGGTAAGAAAACCTACGATAAGCGGGATGACATAGCCAAAAGAGACGCCAAGAGGGAAATGGAGCGCACTTTAAAAGACAGGAATTATAAAAATTAATTATATGGGGGCGAAATGGGTTCGACGGGGGAAGTAGGGACAGAAGAAGCGAGCCGGGGTTCCATCAGCCCGTCAAAACGGTGGAAAAACTATAATTGCCAATAACGAATACGCTTTAGCTGCTTAATTGCAGTTAACCTCCTACCTATGCCGGGCCCGTGGCCTGGGCAAGGGGGTCATTAAAACGGGCTGGTTTAAGTTCAATTCTCGGAGAATTTAAACAAGAGACATCGAGATAGCGCCGAAGGAGCCCGGCTGTGGGCGCCCTAGGAGCGAAACAACAAAGCGCAGCCTGCGCTCGGAGAAGCTTCTGTAACTGTTCTTTCGGACGGTGGGTTCAACTCCCCCCGCCTCCACCAAATAAGTACGCAATAATTGATACAAGGCAAAATCCCAATATCATTGGGTTTTGCGGCAATTTTGCGCTAAGATAAAGCACCGTTTTCGGACGGTGTTTTTTGTTTTTTCGCACCCTTTCGTTAAAAAGTATAGGAATCGTTAAAAGGTTTGAGTAAGGTTTAAAATAGCCGTAACATACGGCCATCGGGCCAGATACGTATAGAGCAGTTCCCCAAAGCCGAGTAATATTACCCTTCCAACTGATAAATAAGGGCTTGCATCGCCAGATCGATCACATAATCCAAGTCCATGTTCTCATCCGCTTTAAGAAGTACATCATTATTGGCGAAATTGCCTATGCCGGTATAATTTTTGCACAGCCCTTTTTCATCCTTGATTTTATCAAAAGGAATATTGAAGGCAATGGTGAATTCATTTTTGGAAGGGCGGATATTAACAAAATTAGTCTCACTCTTGTAGGCAATGTACTGCTGTTTGTATTCCTTGATAATATCAACATCGAGAGTGAGCAGCTTTCGGTCCAATTCATCGTACATTTTGGCTATTGCAGGCGACATCGGCGGGTAGTGGGCCATGGAAGTATATGCAGGTTCAGTTTTCCCTCTATCGGCATATTCATCAAGCTCCGCCTGGGTTACTACCGGGTATGGCCATATTTTGACCGCCATTTCTGCGAGTTTGTCAGCCCGTTTGCTTATCTCGTCTTTGTCCCACTTAGGAGCCGCGATAAATTAATGTGATAGGGGTTAACAATTTGATGGCGTGGTTGTATCATAGCGTTGGGGTGATAGGTTACGGAGCCACGATGGAA
>LDZU01009646.1_pt1 | contig 11298 bp, 12 predicted proteins | sample 615531 | NCBI WGS metagenome assembly LDZU01 (sample SAMN03408293, study PRJNA278302) | terrestrial metagenome | isolation source: oil reservoir sample SB2 | place: USA: Alaska, North Slope, Schrader Bluff formation | collected 2011-09 | reverse complement strand
TCCTTCGTCCGGGTTAACCCCCTGGTTGGGCTGTTTTCCCCCGGCCAGTTCCCGCACCAGTTTTTGTACCGCGGGAATTCGGGTAGAACCGCCGACCAAAATAACCTCATCAATATCTTGTGGCGAAAGCCTGGCATCAGCCAGCGCGGCCGTTACCGGGCCCCGGCAGCGTTCAACCAGGTGGTGGGTCAGGTCCTCAAATTTAGCCCGGGTTAACTTTATGTCCAGGTGCTTTGGTCCGGTGGCGTCAGCCGTAATAAAGGGCAGGCTGATTTGTGTTTCCACCACGGCAGAAAGTTCTGTTTTAGCTTTTTCGGCGCCTTCAATTAAACGCTGCAGCGCCTGTTTATCCTGCCTTAAATCGATACCGTAGTCTTTTTTAAATTCCTCAGCCAGCCAGTCCACCACTGCCTTGTCAAAATTATCGCCCCCTAAATGGGTATCGCCGTTGGTTGATTTTACTTCAAAGACCCCGTCGCCAACTTCTAGAATGGATACGTCAAAAGAACCGCCGCCTAAGTCAAAAACCATAATGGTTTCGCTTTTTTTCTTATCCAGGCCGTAAGCCAAAGAGGCCGCCGTGGGTTCGTTAATTATGCGCAGCACATTAAGACCCGCAATTTTACCGGCGTCTTTGGTGGCCTGACGCTGAGCGTCATTAAAGTAAGCCGGTACGGTAATTATGGCGTCCGTAATTTTTTCTCCCAGGTATTTACCGGCGTCATCAACCATTTTTTTAAGAACCATGGCCGAAACTTCTTCTGGAGCGTAATTTTTATCCCGTACTTTAAAACGTACGGCGTCATTTGGACCGGATACAAGCTGATAAGTAACCAGTTTGCGTTCCTCTACCACCTCGGGGTACCGGCGCCCCATAAAGCGCTTAATAGAAAAAAGGGTTTTGTCTGGATTTAACGCGGCCTGACGCCTGGCAATTTGACCGACCAGCCTTTCCCCGTCGTCTTTAAAAGCAACTACGGAAGGGGTCACCCGGGAACCTTCCGCGTTAACAATAACGGTAGGTTTACCCCCTTCCATTACAGCAATTACCGAGTTAGTTGTCCCTAAATCAATTCCTACTGCTTTAGCCATATTTTTTAACCTCCTATCCCATTACTCTTCTTAAATAAATCTTAATCATATTTTCCCCTTTAGTTTAAAAACTATCTTGAAAACTAAACCTGTTTTTAAATTTAGCGGCAAACTAAAAATTACTTTATTTCTCCTGTTTAGCTTTATTTTACCTATTTAATATAGCTTGAGCAACTTTTTTATCTAGAAAGGGGTTTCTATATATTATAAACATTATCAATAGTATTGTCAACTTTTTTATAATATTTTTAGTAACTAAATTTTAATTATTTATTTTTAAAGATATTTTAAGCGTCTAGTATTTTTTATTTTTTTAAAACTCCTTTTCGATTACCACTATACCGTATTTATCTTCTATTTCTAAAATAATCTTAACTCCGGCCAGGTTGACGTTTTTTACCCGGGTAAGGTAACGGATACGCCGGATGAGGTTAATGTCTCCTGGGGAGTACAAACGGATATTACCCTGGGTTCGGGCAGGATTTAACAAACCAAATTCCTCGTAAATACGCAAGGTTCGTGGGTGTGTTTTGGTCAAGCGGGCGGCAACGCTAATTACGTATAAGGGTTGGTTGGTGCTTGGACTTTCCTTTTTCACTGCTAAATCATCCTTTTGCCTTTAGTTAAAAATACCCTTTGTACTTTAGTATAAAACTTAACAATAGTATTGTCAACATTATTAACTTTCGATGAGCCTATGGGATTTCGCTTGATAATCGGTATTTTATAATATAAAATTATTTTAAATGAAGAATAAATATAAGAATTAATGTTAGATATTAGGAAACAAGAATGGAAGAAAAACTCACCCCAGTGGAGAAGCTGGTATATAGCACGGTAAGGATTGAAGCCGATTTAGTTGATGGCGGCGTTAATACAGGGACAGGTTTATTTTTCGGGTTAAAGGAAAAACAAGACGGATCACACATCCCGGTTATAGTAACAAACAAGCACGTAGTAGCAGATACAGTAAGAGAACGGTTTCGGCTTACTTTAAAAAACGAATCTGGAAGCCTATTGGTAAAGAGCCACTTTGCTTTTGAGTTGGACTAGTTTCAAAAGAGGTGGGTTCCGCATCCAGATGGCAAAACTGACCTATGCGTAATGCCTATTGCACCGCTTCTTAACTTGGCAAAGAAAAAGCAGAAGGAGTTTTATTTTATTTCTCATGTCTAACAAGGTGCTGCACCGGGCAGCTTTTTCGCTACGCTTCAAAGCCGCCGGACAGTTTTATCGTTAGAAGTATATAAGGAGAAAAATAAATGGCCGTCCCGGATTATCAGAGCTTGATGTTGCCTCTTCTTCAGTTTGCGGCGGAAAAAGGAACTGAGACATCAACAAATGAGGCTATGGAAGTTTTGGCAAAGGAAATGAGCCTTTCCGATGAAGACCTCAAGGAAACGCTTCCAAGCGGTATACAGTCAACCTTTGTTAACCGCGTTGGGTGGGCATCAACGTACATGAAAAAGGCAGGGTTGCTTGAAGCAACACGTAGAGGATTTTACCAAATCACCGACCGGGGAAGAGATCTCCTTAATAAGCAGCCTAAGACTATCAATGCAAAACTTCTCAAGCAATATCCCGAGTTTCTTGAATTTATTAGGCTCAAAGGAACAAGAGATGGCAATAAGACAACCGAGCCCAAAAGAACATCTGATTTTTTAGCAGTTACTCCATCAGAGGCATTAGAATCTGCATATGAAAACCTTCGTGACGAATTGGCCGGTGAATTACTTGGCAGGCTTAAAAAAATCTCTCCATTCTTTTTCGAACGTATCGTTGTGGAACTACTTGTCAAAATGGGTTATGGTGGTTCGCGTATTGATGCGGGTAAGGCCATCGGCAGGTGTGGCGATGGTGGAGTAGATGGAATCATAAAAGAGGATAAACTCGGCCTTGATGTTGTATATATTCAGGCCAAGCGATGGGATAACAATCCGGTCGGTCGCCCAGATGTTATGCAGTTTGCAGGCGCTCTTCAGGCTCAAAGAGCAACTAAAGGCATTTTCATCACTACTTCCAGATTCACTGATGATGCTCGGAGTTATGTTTCACAGATCGGCAGCAGGATTGTTTTAATTGATGGTGAACAACTTACAAATTTGATGATTGAGCATGATGTTGGTGTATCCACTGTTTCATTGTATCCAGTCAAAAAGGTTGATAGCGATTATTTTGAAGATAGCATCTAAAAACCGCATCAACTCGAACTGGCAATTCCGCTGCGCTCTATTGCCAGCCGGTTATGCGGAGCGTTATGTCTATGAAATCGAACATGGAAATCTTAAAAAGTTCACGGCATGCAAAACTAACCGGCGACTTTGGTGAGTCACTGGTACTATACTGGCTTTCCAAATATGGTTTTGAGTGTGCCCAAGTTGATCATACTGGGATCGATCTCATCGCGCGAAATCCGCACACCAATGAAATAATGGGTGTATCAGTCAAGAGTCGTTCCAGAAATCCTGGTAAGGAAGAGACTTATGTCAACATACCAAACGACAATTTCAAGAAGGCAGAAGAAGCATGCAAGGCTTTCGGCTGTGTCTCCTATTTCGCTATTGTCATTGATGCAGCTGATGTGATCAGGACTTTCTTAATGCAAATGTCCCATTTGCTGAAGCTTTCTCCAATGCGTCAAAGGGGTGCTGGGTGGAAAATGACTAAGGCCGCTTTAGAAAAATACTACGCTGACCCTGAGATCAAAATATTTGAACTTCGTAGTCAAACAGTGAATTGGTGGCGCAAGTAATGAAGATATAACAAGTCGCTCCACCTGACCGCAATCCTGCTGCGCTCCATAGTGGCAGGTGGGCTCTATCGTTAGGTGGTATGAACTTATCCCACTATGAAGGGAAGAAGACAAATGAAGGTTCGAGAGCTTCAGAAACGACTCAGCAAAATTGATCCGGAACTGGACGTGCTGTGCTACAGCGAAGATGAGAAGTTTTTGGTTGAAGACCGGGGATTTATTCTTTTTGATATCCTGGCTGTTAGCACAACCGAGGCAGAACAGCTTCGTCTTGACGATGGAACTCCGTGTCTTAAGTTCAATAGGGGTCCGGCATCGGAAGCCATCGCCATCTTGGAAATTACCTCGGATTTTTAGAATAATCGGGAGTACGGTTAGATGATGAATTTCATTGCCATCGACGTAGAGACAGCAAATGCGGATATGGCATCGATTTGCCAGATCGGCCTTGCGAAGTATGAAAATGGCGTACTCGCGGACGAGTGGAAAAGCTATGTCGATCCGGAAGATTACTTCGATGGCATAAATATATCCATCCACGGAATCTACGAGTCTACTGTCAAAGGCGCTCCGACATTCCCGAAATTGGCCGATACGCTGCGCTCATATCTTGAAAACTTAGTAGTGGTGTGTCACACGCACTTTGACCGGGTAGCGGTGAACCAGGCGGCCCAGCGCTACGATATCATTATACCAAAATGCACCTGGCTCGATTCGGCGCGAGTAGCCCGACGTGCTTGGACAGAGTGCGCATGGAAAGGATATGGTCTGTATAATGTTTGCAAAATGCTTGGGCATGAGTTCAAGCATCAAGATACTGGCGGGTTAAACTTACAGAAAAACTCAGTGGCTTAATTTATAAACAAGATACTGGTTAAGCGATATCCCTTCCTTTTGAGCCTCGATTACGAGGCGTTTATGAAGAGATTTTGGAACCCTCACGATGAATTTTCCGCTGTAGTTATCATCATTCACCGTTTCGGGAATGTAGTCTCCATGTTTCAGTTTGACAGATAGCCATCCTTTCATAGCTTCGCGAAGGTTCTTGCTGACCTCTTCAAAAGTATCTCCGTGGCTCTGGCAGCCATCCAGTTCCAGAACTTGACCATAATAATAACTGCCGCTTTCGTCTGAGATTAAACGGATTAAAAAAGTATATGGTAAATCCATGTAATAATCGAGGCTCTTTTTTTCCATTGTCCCACAGGGGTTTTCGGCGATCATTTCCCGGTTCTTCTGAGTACGTCCTTGACGTATACAGCCTTTACCGGTTGGCTCTTTTTAATCGTAACGCGATTCATTTTCTCAATGATTTTTTCTACCCCTGCCATGTCACCTCCTCCCTTAAACATAAGATACCATATGTAGTATCATTGTCAAGAGTTAATTTGCCGGCATCGATTACGCCAATAAACCAGGCGTCCGGCTGCATTTTCATTTCTGATGAGTATTGTTTTTAACCACTGATTCATGCCCCCCTACATAATATAACAAATTATGGTCTAACTGTTCAATCTTGTTAGGGGGCTAAATAGCACCTACTAGAATTAGCAGCCTTGCTCGTCCGCCCACCTAAGAATATTTTACAGCAACATCAGTTCTTACGGGATTTCGTTTGACAATCGGTATTTTATAATATATAAAATGATTTAAAATGAAGAATAAGAGAGCTCATAAAAGATTTGGAAAATGCAGGCTTCATTAAAGGATTGGTTTGGTTCTGGATTGGAACACATGACCAATACCAGAGAATGATTAAAAAAGAGGGCTAACATACGGGTGAACGAGGACCGGCTTTTTCGCTGGCCGTTCCAAAGCCGGCAGGCGAGTTTGGTCGATATATAAAACTTCCAAAATGATACATTAGCAAATGGTTAAAACTCTTAAAACTCTTAAAACTCTTTCTTTTTAAAGTAATTTTTAAATGATATGTTATAATTATCACTATAGCCGGTGAAGTATACGTCGAGGTAAATGGGGAGTTCTGTTTTGAAACAAAAGATATTTTATGGCTGGATTATTGTTTTAGCCGGTTTTATGCTTACCGCTTCATACGGAATATTTTATACGCTAACTGTTTTTTTTAACCCCATTAAGGCAGAATTTGGTTGGAGCGCTACTTTAATTTCCTCTATTCATTCATTTCACTTATTTACTTATATCCTTTTTGGATTAATAATCAGCCGGCTAACAGAGCGTTATGAACCCCGTTTAATTTTCTTATTTTGCGCTGTCCTGTCTGGATTAGGCATCTCCTTATTAAGCCAAGTTAAAACCATAGAACAATTTTATTTATATTATGCCTTAGCTACAATTGGTTTGGGGGGAGCTTGGGCTCCTCCTCTTGCCATCACCCAACGCTGGTTTAATTATAAAAAAGGATTAGCCCTGGGGATAGTTGGGGCCGGTGTAGGCTTAGGGGCGTTAATTCAAGCCCCGCTGGCCAATTTTTTGATTAATTCTTATGGATGGCGCAACGCTTATCTAATTGAAGGGATAATTACCTTTCTTATTTTGTTTATTGGGGCCGTACTTATTGTATCAGACCCGGCCAAAATGGGGCTTGTCAAAACAAGGGCCTTACTCTCGATTGGCCTGGCTTATTTTTTTACCCTGCTTCCGGTGCATATGCTGGGAGTTCACTTTGTACCTTATGCCGTAGGAACTGGCATAAGTAAAACAGCCGCAGTTGCTGCCTGGGGGGTGCTGAATGGGGCCGGTATCTTCGGAAGGATATTTATTGGAGATATTGGTCAGCGTTTTGGCTGGAAAAGCACTTTAATTGGCTGCTGTTTAATTTGTGCTTTGCTAACTCTCTGGTTAGTTACCTTAAATAAATTATGGATGTTATATTTATTTTCCTTTATTTATGGTCTTTGTTACGGAGGCCGAACAACGCAAATATTTGGTCTTTTAGGATACTGCTTTGGCAATACAAAATCAATGCCTACAATTATTGCGTTTACCCACGGTGTTTCTTTGATCGGGGGGGTAATCGGTCCAATAATTGGGGGATCGATTCACGACTATACTGGCAATTATACCCCGGCTTTTGTTATTTGCGCTTTATCCTGGGGTTTAGCTGCCGTATCGTCAATTGCGGTCACAAAACCGGCTAAGCTAGCTTCCCCTTATTATTTGCCCAAACCTTAAACCAAAAAAGAATTAGATAATTAAAAATTAAAGAAACTTATCTTTTTACAAATTAAATTATAGGCTCCGAAGTTGTAGGCGTAAAACGTTCCCTGGAATGGCTAAATATAGTTAACTAGTAAGCGTATATTTTTCCGTAAGGTCTGGCGGAAACAGGCAGGAGCTTTTGGAATTTCTCCTGTAGTATTTCCGCCGAGTTAAAACCAAAATGGCTAGAAAACTCGTTAACGTACTGTCCGACTGTTTCCCAATCTTGGCTGTCCAACTCCCTTATCCCAACCTCTTTGCCCAGTTGATATTCTTCGACGCGGCCGCGTAAATATATAACCCCACCGTGCATCCCGGTTCCTATATAATGGGCCTTATGCCGCTCATCTTTCCTTAAATTTAAACCCAGCAAAACTACCCGTCCTCCGGCCATATACTCACCAAAAAAATCCTGGGCTGTTCCGCCAATAACCAGTACAGGCACTTTACCCGTGTATTCTTTCATGTGAATGGCTGCCCGGTATCCTACATTATCCCGGATAAATATTCTGCCCCCGCGCATAGACATGGCCACAATATCACCGGCCCGGCCGTGAATAATAATTTCTCCGCTGTCCATGGTATTGCCGACGCCGTCCTGGGCGTTGCCGTAAACAATCAACCGGTGCCCGTTCAAAAAAGCACCCAAATCGTTGCCTGGATTGGGGGATATTTTTATTTCCATTTTTTTGGCTAGACCTGGAAAATAAAGCCGCGTTCCAATATACCTTTGCCCAAAGACGTTTTGGACCGTGATGGAAGTTACTCCTTTCTGAGCCGTTTCTCTTAACAGGTCATTTAATTCCTTATGTTTTAGCCCCAACGCATCTATGTACGCGTGTGTACCATTGGTACTTACGTGTTTTATCAGTTCACTTACCGGTCTGACCCCGTCTAAAAACATATTGCGCAGTCCAAACTTGACGTTTAAATTATTCATGGCTTTATTCCCCCGCTCCCTTTACTCCTAAAACATCCAGTTCCCATTCTGCCAATCCTACGCCGCGCAAGTGCTCCCGGTTGCCCCTTAAGCTTTCAATGGCGTTAATGCCCATACCGCCCAGCATTTCTTTTATCTCGTGGCTCCAACCGCTTAAAAGATTTATAAGGCGCTGACCGGTAATCTCCGGATTTAACCGTTTGGAAAGATACGGGTCCTGGGTGCAAATTCCCCAGGTGCATTTGCCGGTATAACATTTTTGGCATAAGGTACATCCCATGGCTACCAAAGCTGCGGTACCAAGGTACACCGCGTCCGCTCCCAGGGCAACAGCTTTCATTACGTCGGCCGAACATCTGATTCCTCCGGCCGCCAGGATGGAGCATTTATTTCTGATCCCTTCTTCCCGAAGCCGCTTATCTACCGCGGCCAGGGCCAACTCGAGGGGAATGCCCACGTTATCCCTAATTGCCTTTGGGGCCGCCCCGGTACCGCCTCTTAAGCCGTCAATAGCCACAATATCTGCCCCGGCCCGTACTATTCCTGAAGCAATAGCCGCCACATTATGCACGGCCGCAATTTTTACCGAAACAGGTTTTTCGTAATTAGTCGCTTCTTTAAGGGCGTAAATCAGCATAGACAGGTCTTCAATGGAATAAATATCGTGCTGCGGTGCCGGCGATAAGGCATCCGTCCCATGGGGGATCATCCTGGTTACGGCAATGTTTTCAGAAACTTTCTCCCCCGGCAGGTGGCCGCCGATACCCGGCTTTGCTCCCTGGCCAATTTTAATTTCAATGGCGCAGGCGGCGTTTAAATATTCCAAATCAACGCCAAACCTGCCGCTGGCACACTGCACAATGGCGTTACGGCCGTATTCTTTCCGCATATTCAGGGGCAGCCCGCCCTCGCCGGTATTAAATAAAGTGCCAAATTTCTTAGCGGCCGTGGCCAAAGATTTAAAAGCCTGATAACTTATTGCTCCGTAAGACATGGCGGAAAAGACGATTGGGGTGGTGATAGACACATTTGAGTATAGCTCAGATTTAATTTTTGCTTCTCCCTTATTAAGATCAATTTCTAAATTATCAGGCTTCCGGCCTAAAAAAGTTTTCAGTTCCATAGGTTCTCTTAACGGGTCGATGGAAGGATTGGTTACCTGCGACGCGTTTAAAACCAGGTGGTCCCAGTATATCCGGTAAGGTTTATCGTTGCCGCTCCCCGTAAGGATTACTCCACCTGTTTCCGCTTGCTTTTTCAAATCCTGCAGCTTTTCCCTGTTCCAACTGCTATTTGGCCGGTATTCTGCCGGATGGGGCCGGATAAAAAGCGCGTTGGTCGGACAAAAAACAGCGCACCGCTGACACCCTACACAGGCTTCTTCGTGAAAAAACATTTTATCTAGTTCGGCATCGTAATAATGAACGTCTGTAGCGCATTGCCGCTCACAAACCCGGCAGTGAATACACCGGTCCTCAATTCGTTCAATAGCAAATTCTGGTAGAAGATATGAATACATAATCTCACCCTTAAATAGATTTATTTAAGCTCTTTAAGTGGTCTTCGGAATTTAATCTTACCACTACCGGCTCACCCCCTTGGGGAGTCCAGACGAGGTCCAAATCCGGGCAAACGTGTCTAATGGCTGCTTCTTCAGAAGATAGAAAAACCAAGTCATCCTTTGCGCCGGCCGTAATTGGCCGGAGCCTGATTCTATCCGTAAGACCGAACATCTCGTGGTGATGAGCCACAATTACCGTAAATGGCCCGTTCATCAGCAAAGGGGCGTAAACCATGCGCAGGGTGGTATAAAGCTTTTTTTCCTTTTCCGGCAGGTGCTCAATTATATCCCACATGGACGGGGCAAAAATTTTAGCCACTATTTCAATGGGCAACCCCTGCCGGCGCATTAGCAAGTCTACCGCGTAAGCCATCACCTCAGTATCGGTATGCAGGGTGCAATAATAATCGTACATTTCTAAAAATCTTTTATTTGTTCCGTAAGAGGAAATCTCGCCATTGTGCACCACCGTCCAATCAAGGATGCTGAAAGGATGCGCCCCGCCCCACCATCCCGGCGTGTTGGTAGGGAACCTGCTGTGTACCGTCCAAATATACCCTTCGTATAACCTGTCCAGCATAAAATAAGCGGCTATTTCTTCCGGAAAGCCTACCCCTTTGAAAACGCCCATATCTTTGCCCGATGAAAAGACGTAGGCCTCCTCAATATTAGTATTAATAAACATTACCTTGGAGGTTACGTATTCATCGTCAGGTATAGCTTGTTCCATCTCCCCTTTTTTAGGGGCTACAAAGTACCTCCAGACAAGAGGGGGGCAAAATGGGCTGACTTGCGGGTTGGTTGGAATTTCTTCATCAAAGATAAGCTCAAAATGCTCTCCTAAGAAATTTTCTGTTTTCGCTTTAGCCTTAAGGTCTTTATTTTGAAACATAATATGTAAGGCGTAATAATCTTTATAATCAGGGTAAAGACCGTACACGGCGAAACCGCCGCCCAGGCCGTTTCCCCTTACCTTAATATTTTTTATCGCCTCAATGGCCTTTAAGGCGCCAAATTTTTGACCCCTGATATTCATTACGCCAAAAAGCCCGCAGGCTTCAATGTCTTTAGCCGGGATATGCCTTTCGCTTTGGTAGTTTTTTTTCATCAGCATTTACACCACTCCTAATAACACATCATCCTTTAATAACTGCCACCTTAATTCATCGGGTAAGTTGCTGTACCCAAAGTCACTCCGGAGAAGTTCGGCTTTAAAATCTTGGACGTTAATTTTACGTCGCATAAGATTGGTCAAAACCCCCGCTCTGGCTATTTCTCCCATCAAGAGCAAACCCTGAATTTGGCTGTTGGCAAGGGCAAATTTCCGGTATATTTTTCTTTCCTGGTCTAACTTATTAATTACTTTAAAAGCTTTTTCATTATCCCTGGTTACATTTATCCCGGCACTTATTACGTATAGACCAAAGAAATGCATGGAATTCATGCTTGTTCCCCAGTTGTATTCTCTTTCTAACCCCGCCATGTTATAACCGGCAACCTTCCCGCCCACGTAAGCATTCGGCCATAAAGGAATTATCCGGTATGTATCCGTCACCGCGTCATAAGCTTCGGCGCAATCACCGCAAGCGTATATATCCGGGACTGAAGTCTGCATTTTTTTATTTACGGCAATGCCTTTGTTAACTTTAACCTCAGTACCTTTAACCAGTTCTACCCTGGGAATAACACCGGCGGCTAAAATTAACAAATCACAGGGAAGGGAGCGGCCATTGGATAAAACAATACCTTCAACCTTTTCTTTCCCTACAATTT
>LDZU01000155.1_pt1 | contig 11298 bp, 11 predicted proteins | sample 615531 | NCBI WGS metagenome assembly LDZU01 (sample SAMN03408293, study PRJNA278302) | terrestrial metagenome | isolation source: oil reservoir sample SB2 | place: USA: Alaska, North Slope, Schrader Bluff formation | collected 2011-09 | reverse complement strand
GGTCAAGTACCTACTCCAAGAGGACCTGATTGTTAAACTTGCTGATGGTATATTAATGGAAAAGGAAAATTTTCAAGGCAGGAAAGAACAAATTGTAGACTATTTAAAAGTCAATAAATCCATTACCCTGGAAGAGGTGAGAAATATACTGGGTATGAGCCGAAAATATATGATTCCTTTTCTGGAGAGATTGGACGAAGAAGGGATAACTGCACGCAAGGAGAATAAAAGATTCCTAAAATGAAAATGAGTTTTACTCTGAATTAATCTAATCAGAATCAATCTTAATACCTAATTTTTGGAAGGATGAGGAGATTTTCTTTTCAATCCGCTGAAAGAATTCATCGGTTTTTTTATCTTCCAGACCGTATTTTCGGTAAACCCAATTAGCATGATTATAATTCATTCTATCTATAATTATATAGTCTACTTTTCCAGCCAGTATTTCAGCCAGACCTTCTGCCCCGGGAAGTAGAGGGGCAATCATGGTATAGGTTTTTATACCAGTTTGATGTAATTTTTCCAGAGCTGCAATTCTCTCATTTATCGAAGGAGCATCTGGTTCAAATAATTTTCTGATTGCCTCATCGGCAGTAGCAATACTAAAACCAACCTGAAAATTTCCTCCCTTTTTTAGTATATCGATATCTCGCAGAACCAGGGGTGATTTGGTTTGCACTATTACTGGCCAGTTTTTTTCGGCCAGTATTTCCAGGCATTGACGGGTCAGTTTATATTTTGCCTCTTGAGGCTGATAGGGATCACAGACTCCACTTATCCAGATCTCTCCCGGTTTTTTCCGAGCGATTTCTTTTTTCAATAATTCAGGGGCATTAACCTTGACATCAACAAATTGACCCCAGGGCTCCCGATGCCCGGAATACTTTTTCATAAAACAGGCATAACAATAAAAACAGCCGTGCTGGCACCCTAAGTAAGGATTAATAACATATTCATAGACTTTTGATTTAGAGAGAATAGATTTTGCTTGAATTTCTTTAATGACTATCATAAACTTATTTTACCATATTTTACCCATGTTAAGATTAGAAATAGCAAGCCAGGGCTATTACAAACCAGCTGAGAAATAATAAGGAGATGGTTTAGACTGCTTAAGTGGCTGATACTGGTGAGGATATAGATTTATAAGATTTTTATAAGATTCATAATTGCTCAGTAACAATAATAAGATAAGTTTTAATTAAAAATCTTAAATGGAAGATTTAGAAAGTGTAGAAAGAAGCCATTACTTATTTTTTTATTTTATTGACAGCAAGAGGTATAATCAAATTTGATTATATTAATTTATTTGAATTGAAGAAGGTGGTATTTTGGAAGAGCAAGATATTCTGGAGAATCTTGTTAATCTGGATTCCAGAGCAATAGAAATAAACGAAAAAAGAAAAAAACAGCTGGCAGAGCTGACTAAAAAGTATAAAGAAGAAGAAGCAAAAATCATAAATCATTATAAAAAATTAATCGAAGAAGAAAAAAGAGCAGCTGTGCAGAAGATACAGCAGGAAGCCCAACAGGAAGTGAATCAATTAAAGTTGAATAATAAAGAGCTACTTGAGGATATGAACCAGAAATTTGAAGCACACCTGGCAGATATTACTGAGGAGATAGTTAAGAAAATTTTGGAAAGTAACAGATAGAGTTATGGATAAGGTTATCGTCTATGCGGCAATAAATACTAAAATAAGAGCTATGGAAGGGGAATTTTTAAAGAAAGATGATTATTTGAATCTGCTTAAAATGAAATCCGTTGCCGAAGCAGCTCGCTATTTAGAAGAACATGTTTCTTATAGTCAGCTTTTGGGTGAAATTAAACCTGAGGTAGTAAGCAGGCGAGACATTGAAGAGATTTTAAAGCGCAATATGATTAACAATATAGATAAGCTGATTCATTATTTTCGGGGAGATTATAAGAAATTTATCCGTTCTCTTTATATAAAATATGAGATAGAGGACCTAAAAACTCTTGCTAGAATTATTTTTAATGGTAGAGAACCAGGAGATATTGAAAGGCCCCTTTCTTTTTTAGGCAAATACAGTCAAATTGAACCGGATAAGCTTTATAAAGCGAAGACGATCAGAGAGTTGATATACTCACTGGAGGGATCGGAGTTTTTCGAGTTTTTAATACCATTAGTTGATGGCCGAAGAGAGAATCTTTTCCGTTTTGAAATGGCTTTAGATACCGGTTATTTTAATATTATTCGCAGCCGAAGGTTGAAGATTTCCTCAAAAGACCGGAATTTAGTGAAAAAGTGGGAAGGATTGGTTGCCGATTTAGATAATATGCAGTGGATATACCGGGGGAAGAAATTTTACCATTTGTCACCGGAAGAGTTATTGAATTATACTATAAATTTTGGTGACAAATTAACTTATAAAGATCGCCAAAAAATGTGTTATGCAGAGAATCTGGAACAATTATATCAAATGGCTTTAGCCTCGGTATATGGATTTTTATTCAAGAAAGAGGAGATATCCACCGATATCTATATGGAAAGACGTATTAACAGATTTATATATTACAAACTGAGAGAATTAAGCCGTAAAGCTCCTTTGAGCATTATACAAACTATAGCCTATGTATGGCAATTTGAGCTGGAGATAAAAGATATTATTTCCATCATAGAGAGTATCAGATATGACCTACCCAGAGAAGAAGCTAAAAAATTTCTGGTAAAAGTAGCCTAAATTATAGGAGAATTACTTATGAGTGTAGAAAAAATGAAAATAATGGGAATCATTGGTCCCAAAAATATTTTAAATAAAGTTTTGCGGGTGGTTATTCTCAATGGCAGTATGCATATGATTAATGCCCTATCCCGAGTAAATTCAGCTGATTTTTTTCTGCCTCCTACTGAGAAGAATATTACCGCTTTAGAAGAGATACCTTTTCTAAAACCTTATTCTCAAAAGCGGGATTTGGCAGAAGATGAAAAAATGGTTAATTTATTTCAAGAGCTTTTTGATATAAAACCATGTTTAAAGAGAGAATATTTAAGTGCGGACTATAACTACGATGATTTTATGAAACAATTTTCCGACCTTTATAACCAGGTTCTGGCTACTACTTTCGAGATTGAAGAAAAGTCCAGAGAAATCGATAAGAAAAGAGAATATCTAAACAACCTTAAATACCTAACCAGATTTAATTTAGATATCAGTCGTCTTATGAACATGAAATATTTAGTATTCAGATTAATAAAGATTACCAGAGAAAACTACGAGAAGCTGAAGAAGAATTATGAAAATATTCCAGCAATAATATTAAAATTAGCAGTAGAAGGTAAATATGTAGTATTAGCCTCTGTTACTCCAGGAACATTGGAAGAGACCTTAGAGAAAATTTTTAGTTCACTCAATTATCTCATTTTACCTATACCCCGAGATTTAAAAGGCACTGTAGATGAGGTTACTGAACAACTAACCAAAAGTATAGCACAGGAGCAAGTACTAATTGCAGCACAGAAAAAATCATTAGCAGATTATAAAGAAAAATATATAGCTGAATTGCAAAAGATGTATTCCAGACTGGAGATGGAGAAAAAAATAGAAGAGGTCAAATCAGAAATTGCCTTAGGAAATCATTTATTCTTTCTGTTTGGATTTGTACCAGTAAGTAGTGTTTTCCAATTAAAGGAGGAATTAGAAAGACAATTTGATGATGAGCTTATCATTTTAATAGATGATATAAAGGAGTTCTATTCAGGGATAACTCCTCCCAGTAAGCTAAACAATATAAAATTATTTAAGCCTTTTGAAAGTTTGGTGAAAATGTATGGTATTCCCTCTTACCAGGAGAAGGACCCTACTGTCTTTTTTGGTTTGACTTATCTGATCTTCTTTGGAGCAATGTTTGGCGATGTTGGTCAAGGATTTGTTCTTCTTTTAGGTGGACTTATTTTGGAGTTTTTATATCATAAAATAGATTTTGGTGGAATCTTAAGCAGATTAGGATTGAGTTCAATTATCTTTGGTTTCCTTTATGGTAGTGTTTTTGGCTCTGAGGAAATACTGCCTGCCCTTCTCATCAGACCAATGAGCAACATTGATAGCATGCTTATGGCAGCAGTAGTTTTTGGCATAATACTTCTCTTGGGCAGTTATATATTTAGTATTTTTAATGCCGAAAGTGAAAAAAATATAAAGGAGGCCTTCTTAGGCAAAAATGGCCTGGTGGGACTTATTTTTTATATTTTATTATTATATACTATTGCGCAGGCTTTCCTTATTCCCGGCAATAAAAATTTATTGCCCATCTTAATTATTGTTTTAGCAGGACTCCTCTTGATCATATTATTTAAAGAGCCCATAGCGAAAAGATTATTTCCATCCGCTAAGTCAGCCAGAACATTATCGGCAAATGATTATATTGAAGAAGGTTTTGGCATATTAGAAATGCTCCTCTCCATTTTTTCTAATACCATTTCCTTTCTCAGGGTGGGTGCTTTTGCCTTAAACCATGTAGGGCTTTATATAGCCTTCCTTACCTTATCTCGTATGATTAGTAGTTCATGGGGTAGTTGGGCAGTTTTGATACTGGGAAATATTATTATTCTAACTTTAGAAGCCTTGATTGTCTTTATTCAAGCCTTGCGGCTGGAGTATTATGAGTTATTTACTAAATTTTATCGGGGAGATGGTATTGAATATAGTCCAGTAAAGATTAATGGTATAGCATCTCCAGAAGAGAAGAGAAGTTTAGAACAGAAAAGGATAAAAATAGCATTCTCCTGCATATCGTAATTGCTTGGTATTTTTAAAGAATATTTAATAGTATCGGAACTTTTTTTGAAATTCCGATACTATTAAATATACTAATTATAGGTAGCTATTAAAGCTATTAAAGTTATTAAATAGAAGAATAATAAATAGCAATACTGACCCCCTCACCCTAACCCTCTCCCCTCAAGGGCGAGGTGAGAAGAGAGGGTGATAAATATTCTTTTAGAAAAGCCCTCCAGTGAGTGGGTAACATTCCCCTCAAGGGAGAGGAGAGGGTGATAAATGTAATAGTACCATATTCCTCTTCCCTCGAGAGAGGGGGATACATTATTATAATACTATATTCCTCTCCCTTAGAAGGGAGAGGTGAGGTGAGGGTGATAATAAATTATTATCTTAAAGTTAATACGAAAAGGGAGGTTTTAATTATCATGTATCTGGTATTATTTATGGCAATGACCCTCTCAGGGCTCACTATAGCCTGTGGGGTCTATCTTTTAATAAAAAAAGATGATAGTAATTTAAAGAGAATTAGAAAATTAGTAAAAGTATCGGTAGCAGCCTATGTTATTTTAGTGGCTGGATTTATCTTCTTCTTTATACCTAATGTGGCCAGGGCTCAATCTAATTCAGATTCCTCATCAGGAATGGGATTTTTGGCAGCTGCCCTTTCTACTGGTCTGGCAACTATAGGGGCTGGTTATGCAGTAGGAGCGGTAGGCTCCTCAGCTCTGGGTGCTGTTTCGGAAGATCCTGATGTTCTGGGAAAAACCCTCATTTTTGTGGGTTTAGCAGAAGGTATTGCCATTTATGGCTTAATTGTTTCTATTATGATACTGGGGAGATTATAGACTAAAGGGATTCCTATGAAGATTTTTTTAATTAGTGATAATACTCATACCCTGGCTGGCATGAGATTAGCAGGTATAGAAGGAGTGGTAGTGCACGAAAGGGAAGAGATATTAAAAGAATTAGAAAAGGTTAAAGAAGAGAGGGAAGTAGGTATTTTGCTTATTACTGAATTGTTGGTGGAAAGAGTCCAGTCAGAAATCAATGATCTGAAGCTATCGAGAAATCTGCCTATTATTGTTGAAATTCCAGACCGACATGGTACCAGGCGTCCCTCTGACTTTCTCACCAGATATATCAGGGAATCCATAGGTCTTAAGATTTGAGGTGAGCTAATTCATGTCCAATACGATAGAAGATAAAATTTCTCTCTTTACCAAAGTTATTATGGAGAGAATAGAGTTTGATTTTCAAAAAAAGCAAAAAAAACTAATAGAACATCATGAGAACAGATTAAAGGCTATTACTGATGAGCATGAAGAGAAAAGAAAGATAGCCATTGAAAAAGTGGTTAAGGAAGCCCAGAGCAGAAAACAACGGATTATTTTAAAGACTAAGTCAGAGCTGCGTCTTTTGGTATTGAAAAGGAGACAGGAATTTAAAGAGAGAGTATCTGATGAGGTAAAAAAGAAAGTCAGGGCTTTTATTAAAACTGATGAATATGCTGATTTTTTGGAAGAGGCAATAGAGAAGGTATTATTACGCTTTCCCAAAGAACAATTTGCTTATTTTAGTTTTAGCAGCAACGATATTAAAAATAGAACAGAAATAATTTTGAATACTATCAATTCTCTGCGGGATAAGGATAGCTATCAGATTGATACTGTCGATAATCTAATAGGTGGTGTTTTTGTAAAAAGTGGAGACGGTCGGTTAGAGATAGACTTCACTATTAATACTATCTTAGAAGAGAGTGATAAACTGATAGGGGAAGTTCTGTCTTCCTGGTTAGGTAAGGAGAACTAAGATGGATGGTAAAGGAAAGGTCATTTATATTAATGGCCCAGTAGTAAAAGCAGAACATATGATAGATTTTAAAGTGCGGGAAATGGTAATGGTTGGCGAGAAAAAGTTGATTGGTGAGGTTATTTCACTGGAGGAAGAGATAGGTACTATTCAGGTTTATGAAGATACCAATGGTCTCAGAATTGCCGAAGAGGTGCATAGCACTGGGAAACCCCTCTCTTTAAGATTGGGACCGGGCATTATCGGTAATATTTTTGATGGTATTGAAAGGCCCCTTTCCAAAATCTATCAGGAAGGATTTCAATTTATTCCAGAGGGTATTGGTCTTATCTCACTCGATGAAGAAAAATTGTGGAATACTGAAATTACCGTAAAAAAAGGAGACAATTTAAAATCTGGTGATGTCTTTGCCCGCATCCAGGAAACCAGCATGATTATCCATAAGGCAATGGTTCCACCCGGGATTAAGGGTAAGGTAATAAGTGTAGTAGAAAATGGTAATTATACCATTAGAGATACTATAATAATTCTCTCAGACGAGGAGGGTAATAATTATGAACTTAAGCTGGCTCAAGAATGGCCAGTAAGGCAACCTCGACCAGTTCGGCAAAGAATGCCTCTGGAGAAATTATTGATAACCGGACAGAGGGTTATTGACACCTTTTTTCCTTTAGCCAAAGGTGGTACTGCTGCTATTCCAGGAGGTTTTGGTACCGGTAAGACGATTACCCAGCACCAGTTAGCTAAATGGAGTGATGCTGATCTTATTGTCTATATTGGTTGTGGTGAACGTGGGAACGAGATGACCGAAGTTCTGGAAGATTTTCCTAAACTAAAAGACCCTAAAACTGGGAACCCCTTGCTGGATCGGACTGTACTTATTGCCAATACCTCCAATATGCCAGTAGCAGCACGAGAGGCTTCTATCTATACTGGTATTACCATTGCTGAATATTTCAGAGATATGGGCTATAATGTAGCCCTTATGGCTGATTCTACTTCTCGATGGGCTGAAGCCTTAAGAGAAATTTCGGGCCGGCTGGAAGAAATGCCTGCGGAAGAAGGTTACCCAGCCTATCTTGCTTCCCGATTGGCAGCTTTTTATGAGAGAGCAGGGTATTGTAAAAACCTTAATGGTACGGAAGGTTCCATCAGTATAATTGGGGCGGTCTCTCCTGCGGGTGGTGATTTTTCTGAACCAGTAACCAAATATACCAAGAGAATTGTGGGATCTTTTCTGGCTTTAGATCGAGAACTCGCTCATGCCAGACACTTTCCTTCCATTAGCTGGCTCTTGTCTTATAGTAATTATATTCCTATATTGAGTGATTGGTTTTCCGATAAGGTAGCCCCAGACCTGATGGAAATCAGGTCTAAAATGATGGGGATTCTTCAGGAAGAAAATAAGTTAATGGACATTGTCAAGCTGGTGGGAGAGGATATTTTGCCCGATGATCAAAGATTGATACTGGAAATTGCCAGAATCATAAAGACCGGCTATCTTCAACAAAATGCCTTCCATCCTCAGGATTTATATACCATACTACCCAATCAATATAGTATGCTTAAAGTAATTGATAAACTTTATGATCGGGCTTACACTTGCATAAAAGAAGGCATACCTCTTTCTCAAGTGAAAGAGGAGAAGCTTTTTTCTGATATCAACCTGATGAAATATCAAGTTAGTGAAGGAAAGACAGAACTATTTCAGGAACTAATTGAGAGAATAAATGAATACTATGATAGTTTAGAGAATAGGTATAAAGAGGTTTCTACCGATGAAGATTAAATATCTCAAACTGGATAAAGCAGAAGGTCCGCTCATTATCATGGATGAAGTCCAGGAGGCGGTTTACGGTGAGATCGTTGATATAGAGGTATCTGGAAATGAACATCGAACCGGTCAGGTGGTGCAAATTGATAAGAATAAAGTAATCATTCAGGTATTTCAGGGTTCTTCAGGAATTTCACTTGATAAGGTAGCAGTAAGTTTTTCTGGAAAACCTATGGAAATTCCAATGTCCCATGAAATTTTGGGCAGGGTTTTTAGCGGGATGGCTAAGCCCATAGATGGTGCTGGAGAAATCTATGCTCACAAAAATTATAACATCAATGGTCGGCCTATGAATCCAGTAGCCCGACTATACCCTAGAAATTATATCCAGACCGGGATTTCTACTATTGATGGTCTTCTGACTCTGATTAGAGGTCAGAAATTGCCTATCTTCTCTGGTGATGGTCTTCCTCACAACGAGTTAGCAGCTCAAATTGTCAGACAAGCCCGGATTTCAGAAGAAGAAGCCGGTAATTTTGCCATAGTTTTTGCGGCCTTGGGTATTAAACATGATGAAGCTGATTTTTTTGCTAAGGCTTTTGAAGAAGCGGGGGTCATGGATTGGGTGACCATGTTTGTAAATTTAGCTGATGACCCAGTTATGGAGAGGATTATTACCCCTCGCTGTGCTCTTACCGCTGCTGAATATCTTGCTTTTGAATGCAATAGAGAGGTATTGGTGATCATGACTGATATGACCAGCTATTGTGAAGCGCTAAGAGAGATTTCTTCAGCAAGGGAGGAAGTGCCTTCCCGGAAAGGGTATCCGGGGTATCTTTATTCGGATTTGGCCAGTCTCTATGAAAGGGCAGGTATGTTAAAGAATACCAAGGGAAGTATTACCCAGATAGCAATACTAACTATGCCCAATGATGACATTACCCATCCTATACCGGATCTCACCGGTTATATTACGGAGGGTCAGATCGTTTTGAATCGTTCTTTATATCAGATGGGGATATATCCTCCCATCAATATTCTTCCCTCCCTCTCCCGTTTGATGAAGGATGGTATTGGTAAGGAATTTACTCGAGAGGACCATCCTGATATAGCAAATCAGGTGTTTTCTTCTTACTCTAAGGTTCAGGAAATAAGGGCTCTGGCTCAGATTATAGGGGAAGATGAACTTTCCGATATGGACCGTAAATATATGGAATTTGGTCGTCAGTTTGAAGAAAGGTTTGCTAAGCAGGACTTCGAAGAATATCGGGACCTCAATCAAACCCTGGATATCATGTGGGAACTGATCAGGATTTTACCAGAGGAGGAACTTACCAGAATAGATCCTGCTCTGCTTAAAAAATATCTCCGGAAGTGATTGTTTATGCAAGAGAATATTGCTGCCACTAAAGCTAATTTGATTGCTGCCCAGGCTGCACTGGATTTTTCTAAAAGTGGTTTTGAACTACTGGATAAAAAGAGGAATGTGCTTATTAGAAACATGATGTCTTTTTTGGACCGAGCAAAAGAAGTCCAGCAAAAAATGAGAGAGGTGTTCAAAGAAGCCTATGAAGCCCTTACCGTTGCTAATATAACCCTGGGTATAAATGAAGTGTATGAGGTAGCCAGATCTATACCTCAGACTACTGAATTTGACGTTCTTACTTATAGTGTAATGGGTGTAGAGATACCTCAAATAAAGTATGAAAAACATGAAATAGAACCTTACTATAGCTTTTATCATACTAATACCGCTTTAGATGTAGCTCTACAGAAATTTCAGCAGGTAAAGTATTTGCTTTATGATTTGGCAGAGATAGAGGATTCGGTATACAAACTGGCTAGGGAGATAAAAAGAACTCAGAAAAGAACCAATGCTCTGAAGAATATCCAGATACCGAAGTATGAAGCACTGGTGAAATCCATTTCCGAAGAGTTGGAAGAAAAAGAGAGAGAAGACTTCTTTCGACTGAAAGTCTTGAAGAGGAAAAAATACCGTCGCAGTCAGGAATGAATCCAGATTCTTTTAAACCAGCGATAAAGCCATTCATTGGCTAATTTTCTATTTTTAAAAAAGACAAACTGAATATCAGGGAAAGTAACGAAAAGTTCAGCCAGGATATCGGCAGTATACGAAGGACTGTAAAATAAGTTAGTTTTGGTATTAATAAATTCTGAATAAGGAGAGTCAAAGATCATTGCTTTGAAAGGATATTGCTGTAATTCTTGCAGGTTTAACTTTAAGACTTCAAAATTTCTGATTTCATGTAAAAATTGATCCAGGGTCTTTCTTTCGGCAACTGCTATAAGAGAGTCATTTTTGATTAAGGCATAATCACCTACCTTTAAATTTTCTCTTATAAGGCGGCAATTAGTAAATTTATAGGGATAATGCTCTCTTTTATCAATAATGATTTCCATCCTTTCCTTTTTCCCACCCCGGGGGATATAAGCTCCCGGACCTTTTATTTTCATCGAGGACTGGGTTATCCAGAATATTTGTTCATAATATTGACCGGGAGTAGTCTTATATTCTTTTTCCAGAAAGATAAACCAGCACCTTCTTTTCGTTTTTCTATCCAGAATAATGTTTAGTTTTTTACCCCATCTTTTAGCCAGTATGATGGGACATTTTTCTACTGGTTCCATAGTGGGCATATCTTTTTGGGAGACAATTCCCTCGGAAATACAGAATATTTTCTTTCCCGGACCAGGCCATCTCGCTTGCACCAGAAGAACCAGATATTGTCCTGGCTGTTCTTCTAAATAAATTCTATAGGGAAATTTTGTTATTTCGGTTTTATAAAGATACCAGTCCAACTTAATCTCCTGATTTCAGGATATAATCAGGGGAGGTTTCCCCTGAAACCCCTCAAATTAGTATACCGTATAACGTATTACGTATATAGTAAATTCTAATTAAGAAATTAAGGAAAATACCTTACTTCCTCTCTTTCTCCTCTCCCCTC
>LDZU01003960.1_pt1 | contig 11317 bp, 14 predicted proteins | sample 615531 | NCBI WGS metagenome assembly LDZU01 (sample SAMN03408293, study PRJNA278302) | terrestrial metagenome | isolation source: oil reservoir sample SB2 | place: USA: Alaska, North Slope, Schrader Bluff formation | collected 2011-09 | reverse complement strand
CAGAACACCTGCCGGGAGCGCAAAGGCGGGAAACTTCAGATCTGATTTGCCCGGGCTCTGGGAAAACCAGGGAAGGCGTTCATCCCTCCATGGCACGGCAGGCTTCGGGTCACAGCGGCATCATCTGGTTTTTTTGCAGCGCTATTTCGGAGAGATGCAAGAGAAAAGGGGGAACTTTGTTCCACAGATTGGCAATTCCCGATCGGTAGATTGCCAGAAGTTGACTCCACTCAGCCGGTTCCCGGTGAGAAACCCCCCGAAGATCCTGTCTCCCCCTGGACACGGCTATCCAGGGCCAATCGCCAGAGACTTGCCCCCCCATCACAGGTGGGGCAGGCGTGTTCCCCGAAGGACGTTTACGAGTTTACGAGGATATGTGGAGACGTATCACCGGCAAACGCTCTTGCATGGGTAGGTTGGTGAGCACCACCGCATCGCCTCAGAGCCTGCATTCACCCGGAGAACCCCGAAGATCTTATCCACCCCGGCCGGCACCGGCGTCATTAGAACGGATATGACCATGAATTGTCAGACAATTGTCGTCCAGGTGTCAGAATATCCGATAAATGAATAAAATGAAAAGATATATATAAAATACACAATTACAAACACATATGAGATCCCCGGCGGAGCTCAAAAAAGAGATAGAGGAGCGACTCAAAAGTTACCTCTCACGCGACCGGGATGGACTCCGGCATGAGGTGCTCGGTCTCTTCGTGAAGGTCCGGGTGCTCACCATACCACAGATCTACGAGACACTGCGCAAACGCTTTACAATCACCTACCACTCCATCGCATCCATGGTCGGCATAATTGCATCGCGGATAGGCATCCTGCACGTGAGACGAAACGCCGAGGGGACGAACTCTGTCTATGAGCTGAAGGAGCAATACGTTGACCTGGTGACAGGCGTCCTGGGGACTGCATAGCCCCCTCTGGAAACAGGAAAACCCATACCTCTTTTTACACAAAACACCAAGATAGGTGATCAATCATGCACAGCGACGTTGAGGAGCCAGGCCAGTCACAGGGCATATACATAACTGAGGATGTCCGGTCATACATCCTCCGAAGGAAACACGATTTCAGGGTGAGCACATCCTGTGGGGGACCCATCCTCCTGCCGGTATCTGTCAAACCGCCGAAAGCAACCGACCTGCAGATCCCGGTTGGTGACCATACCGTCTACGTCTCGAAGTACCAGGCGCGCTACCTCGATTGTATCCACAGAGGTATGATCCCAATCTTTTACAATGATTACTAGATCATGAGTTTTGATGAGCTGGAGCACACCGCCGATCTCCGTCTGCGGGTGCGGGGCGCGACCCTGGAGGAGATCTTTGCCGAGGCGGGCAGGGCGATCTTCCAGGCGATGTATGGGCGCTGCAAAGACAGGGGTGTCGAGCGAAGGATCGAACTCGAGGCGGAGAACCTCGAATCCCTGCTGTTTGACTACCTCTCGGAACTGCTCTTCATCACCGATGTTGAGAATCTCGTCTTCTGCACCTTTGATGTCCAGATCAAGGGCACCGGCCTCACCGCGGTTCTGAGGGGCGAGCCGTTCGATCCTGACCGTCACTCGGGCGGGACGCTCATCAAGGGTGTTTCCTACTCCGGGCTTGAGATCAGGAGAGAGGAAGAGGGTTATGTGGTTGAGATCATACTTGATGTCTGAAGGAGTTATTCCATATGCTTGCCGGAATCAATAGGGTTGGCGACCTCGAGTGGGAGATCCCGATCGGTTACGTCCCGGGCATGCGCGTCGACATCCACTGGGGATACGGGTTTCCCATAGGTGGGGTCGCCGCATTCGATATGACTGAAGGCGTCATATCCCCCGGCGGGGTCGGGTTTGATATCAACTGCGGTGTCCGTCTGATCACAACACCCCTGACCCATGCTGACCTTGCCGGGAAGAGACGTGAACTGATCGAGAGGCTCTTTGCCGCAATACCTACAGGCGTCGGGGCAAAGAGCAGCCTGCGGATATCAAATAAGGATCTCACCAGGGTTATGGTCGATGGCGCGCGCTGGGCAGTCGAGCGCGGGTTCGGCACAGAGGCCGATCTCGCCCGCTGCGAGGCGGAGGGCGCGATGAGCGGGGCTGACCCCGACGCGGTCAGTTCGAAGGCACGCCAGCGCGGCGTGCCGCAACTCGGGACGCTCGGCGCGGGAAACCATTTCCTGGAGGTTCAGGCGGTGCGCGAGATTCTTGACCCTGCTGTAGCAGAGACCTTCGGGCTCAAAGAGGGACAGGTCTGTTTCATGGTTCACTGCGGTTCACGCGGGCTTGGCCACCAGGTTGCAACCGATCACCTCCGAAACCTCGAGGCGGCGCTCAGCAAATACCGTATACACCTCCCTGACCGCCAGCTTGCCTGCGCTCCAATCGACTCCCCTGAGGGGCGGGGCTACTACGGCGGGATGGTCTGCGCTGCAAACTATGCCTGGGCAAACCGGCAGGTGATCATGCACGAGGCCAGGAACGTATTTGCAAAACTGTTCGGGATCGAGTATGACGAGATGCAGCCTGTCTACGACGTCGCCCATAACGTCGCCAAGTTCGAGCGCCACGAGATCGATGGCAGACTTACAGAGGTCTGTGTCCACCGCAAGGGTGCAACACGCGCTTTCGGGCCGAAAGCCCTGGAGATACCCCGGGAATACGCCGCGGTCGGCCAGCCTGTGATCATCCCCGGCAGCATGGGAACACCCTCCTACCTCCTCTGCGGCACAACGACCGCGATGCAGAAGACGTGGGGCAGCACCTGCCACGGCGCCGGCCGCGTGCTCAGCAGGTCGAAGGTGAAGAAGGAGGTTCTCGGGAGGGAGGTCCGGGAACAACTGGCAGGGGAAGGGATCCTGGTACGTGCGCACAGTGATGCGGCCATCGCGGAGGAGGCGCCCCAGGCCTACAAACCAAGCCAGGAGGTTGTCCGTGTGGTGCACGAAGCAGGCATCTCCGCGATCGTTGCCAGGCTGGAACCGCTGGGGGTGATCAAGGGATGACCTGCAGAGTCGGGCTGCTCTGGGATACACCTCTTGTCTTCTCGCGGCTGATCGAGGACTGCGGTGCATCCTGTGAGACGGTCACCCCGCACATGCTTGCAACACCGTTCTGGCGCGGCAGTTTTGCAGCGCTGATAGTGCCTACAGGGTTTGCGAACCCGGCATACTCAAAACTCCTGCCGGCTCTGCGGGCCTCAAGCGATCGGATTGAGCGTTTCGTCGAGAGAGGGGGGAGGATGCTGGTCTTTGGTGCAGCATCTCCCCATCAGGACACCTACGACTGGCTACCCATCCCGGTGACGTATCTGCATTCCTACGGCCCCCGTGCCGTCCGGTTTACCGCTGATAGCCCTTACAACACCCTCCTCTCAGGCTACGATCTGGACGCTGTCGAGTGCGATGGAACGTTTCCATCACACGGCGGGAAGACTCTTGCCGCCACACCGGCCGGGGAGACCGTCCTGATCATGAAAGAGACCGGTGACGGTGTGATCCTGGTCACCAGCGTCCATGAATACCCATCACGAGAATTTTTGGCGAACTTCTCGTGCGCTGATAGGGAAACCTTATTTTAGATCAACCGTGATGAAGAGTATGGATACGGCCATGGATCAATACATCATCTCCGCGTCTTCAGGTGCACGCGATCTCGCCCCGCTTGCGGCGTGCATCCACGAACTGCTCAACCGGCTGCCCGTCACGGCACGGTCACGTGATAATCCGGGCGTTCGTCTCGAAGAGGGGAGGGTTATCGACACCGCCTACACCGGCCCGGTTCTCGAGGCGGTGCTCGCCGGGAACGTCACAAAACGGGTCCGACCGGAGAGTGGGCCTTACAAGGGGATCCCGGTGGTGGTGGCACCGATAAAGGACGGGGAGGGCAGTGCCATCGCTGCAATCGGTATAGTTGACCTGACCGGGATCTTCGATCTGGCGGATTTCATGGAGCAGGCCTCGGCGATCCGGAGAGAGGTCTGCGGCGAGGATCCATGCCCGCTCCCGACCGAGTCACCTGCAGCGAAAAGGTAATGGACATGAACGAAACGGCAATCAGAGTCCTGAAGATTCTTGAAGAGTCGCCCGGCCCGATCTCGGGTGAAGAGATTGCAGAGCACCTGGGGATCAGTCAATCGGCTGTCTGGAAGCAGATACGCGAACTCCGGCGACTGGGATACCGTATATCATCATCACGGGCGGAAGGCTACCGCCTGGAGGCCAGGACCGATCAGCTTCTTCCATATGAACTCACCAAGAAACTGCGCACAAGGGTCATAGGCAGGCAGATCCGCCACTTTGATCGCACTGCCTCCACTGGCTGGGTTGCAAAAAGGCTTATTACCGAGACTGATCCGGAGAAACTGCATGGTATGGTGATCATTGCAGAGGAGCAGACCGGTGGGGTGGGGAGGCTCGGGCGCGCCTGGGTCTCACCTGCCGGCGGGATCTGGGCCACCATAATCTTGAAACCGAGGATCCCGCTCGATCACCTCTTCATGATCACCATGGCCGGGTCGATCGCGATCGCCCGTGCCATCCGCAAGGAGTATGACCTCAGCGCACTCATCAAGTGGCCAAACGACATCTTCATCGGCGACAAGAAGGTCGCGGGCCTGCTCCTGGAGATCTCTGCTGAGGCCGACACGGTTCATTACGCCCTCCTGGGGATGGGGATAGACGCAAACGTCGCCCTGGATGAACTCTCGCCGCCGCTGAGGGAGACCGTGACGACTCTCGCGGCAGAGGTCGGTCACCCGGTTGATCGTGTCTCGCTCTTAGCCCGGATCCTGCGCGAGTTTGAGCTGCGCTACATGCAGCTCGATGACGGGGAGTACGAGTCCGTCATCCGCGAGTGGAAGAGCCTCTCCCTGACGCTCGATCGCCGGGTGGCCATCCGGACGGTCAACAAGACCTTCTCCGGCGAGGCTATAGATATCGATGAACACGGTGCCCTCATCATCAGAAAGGATAACGGAAAGATTGAGAGAGTAATAGCCGGGGACTGTTTCCAGATCTGATCATCCTCTCAACCATCTGTCTATTTTTTTGTTGACAGGATTTTTATTGCCATCCGTCTCATTATGGGAGGGTTGAGATGATCAGGCGGGCCAGGATTCTTGCCCTCAGTGGCACGTTTATCGCGTTGATCGCTGCGGGGAGCTGGCTCTCCATTCCGCTGCCGCCGGTCCCGCTCACCCTCCAGACCCTATTTGTGCTTCTTGCTGGCATCGTCATGAAACGCTGCGGCGTTATCCCGGTTACCCTCTACGTTCTGCTGGGCGCTGCCGGCCTCCCGGTCTTTCACAACGGCGCAGCGGGTCTCGGGATACTCCTTGGGCCTACCGGAGGGTTTCTGGTAGGTTTCATCCCGGCTGCTCTCATCACCGGAGTTGCCTACGAGCATAAATCCACGAAAATCCGTGTGTCAGGGCTGTTTGCGGCGACCGCAGTCACCTATGTCTTCGGTGTTGCGTGGCTCTCCTTCTCCGCCTCGCTCTCCATCCCTCAGGCGATCCTTCTCGGGGTTGCGCCGTTTATAGTCGGCGACGTGGTGAAGGCCGCGGCCGCATACACCATCGGGAAGCGGGTGGCATGATCCGTATAAACGATCTGAGGCACCGGGTGCTTGATATCCCGGATCTTATGCTGGACTCACGCCATATTGCCGTCATTGGGCCAAACGGCAGCGGAAAGACAACGTTGCTTGAGGTCTGCTCGGGGATCGATGAGCCCGGAACCGGGACGGTCCGGATCCTGGGGCGATCGCCATCATCGCTGAGGGTTGGCTGGGTCGGGGAGTTTCCTGACCGGACGCTGCTCTTCTCCCGGGTCTACGATGAGATCGCATCGACGCCAAGGTTCCGCCACCAACCCTGCCCGGAGACGGAGAGGATCGTCCGGGCGGCTGCGACCCAGGTCGGCATCGGCCACCTCCTCGAAAGGAGGGTATCCACCCTCTCCGGCGGTGAGAAGGCCCTGGCCGCGCTGGCTGCGGCCTGTGCCGGCGAGCCCGAGGTTCTTCTCCTTGACGAGGCCGATTCTCACCTGGATGCCGTGACAGCCGAACGCCTCAGGCAGGTGGTGCAGCAGAGCCCGGCCGCTCACGTCCTCTGGTGCACACAGTCGATGGATGCCGCGGCACTGGCAGACTGTGTCATTTTCATGGAAGGTGGCCGCGTCCGGTATAAGGGGACGCCGGAAGAGGTCTTTGAGCTCCTCAAGACAACCTGCTACTACCCTACAGTCTGGAGGCTCCGGGGATGAGGGTTGAAGTTGGAGAGGTGGTCTTTTCACGTGATGGGTTCTGCCTGCGTGCAAACGGCACCTTCGATGAGGGCGTCCACATTGTGAGCGGCCCGGTGGGGAGCGGGAAATCGACGCTTGCCATCCTGCTTGCGGGTCTCATCACCCCGGCCAGCGGCACCGTTCAACGGCAGGGCGTCAACTCGGTTCTGCTCCTGCTCCAGTTCCCTGAACACCAGATCACAGCGCCGACGGTTGAGCGGGAGGCTGCTTCCTGGGGACTCGCCCCGGATGAGGTGCTTGCGCTTGCAGACCTTGAAGAGCGGGCGGACGAGGATCCATTTCACCTCAGCCGCGGTGAACTGAAACGGCTAACCCTGGCCTGTGCGTTCATCAGGGATCCCGACCTGCTGCTGCTCGACGAACCGTTCAGTTCGCTGGACTGCGAGAGAAAGAGATGGGTCTGCAGCATGATAGAGGAGCGCGGGTCCGGGATAACGGTCATCTTCTCGCACGAACAATCGGTTCTCCCGCGGGTGGATGCCATCTGGGAGATGGAGGATGGCGCCCTGATCGAACGCGGGAGCGTTCCCGGGGCCATCCCCTCGTGGCGGCACGCCCCGGCATACCTTGCCTGCGCCCTGGAGAGGGGTGCGCGGCCGGAGAACATCAGGCTCGCCGATGCACGTGAGGCGTTATGCAGGATCCGCGACTGAGGTTTTTTTCTCTCGCCGTCCTCTCGCTTGGCTCATTCTTGAGCGTCTGGGGGGCGTTTGGCGCTTTCATATGGTGGCTGGCTGCGACACCGCGCACAGGCGCCCTGCCGCGGCCCCGCGTCCTCCTCCCCCTCTTTGCCATGATCGGCCTGACAGCGCTCGTCTCTGCATGGGGTGGCGGCGACGGACTCTCCTACTTCACCAGGATGAGTATGATCCTCCTTCTTGCTGCATGGGCTTATTCCGTGACGGAGGAGGGCGAGGCGCTTGCCGTCTCGGTCTGGGCGTTCGGGACCCGTACAGGATTTGATATAGGGCTCATCGCCGAGATGGGGCTTGCCGGTCTTGGGGTTATCCGGGAGGAGATCGAGCAGGTGGCGGTTGCCATGAGGTTGAAGGGGATCCGGCCCGGTCTACGCTCTATTGTGCCGCTCGCACTCATTCTTGTCATCACGGAGATCCGGCGGGCCGACGAGATTGCACGGCTGCTCACCATCAGGGGCTACACGGCGGGCGGAGTAATCTGTCCGCGTTTCCAGACGAGTTTAAACGAGATTCTGGCATCGGTATCCGCGTTTTTACTCAGCCTCTTGCCTGCCCTTCTCATTCGCGACGTTTTTATATTATTATGATGAACTTTTGAAAGGCTTTATTGATATTTTCTCAGCCCTTCGAGGTGTATTATTCGATGTGTGCTGCCAGTTTAGGTCCACTCAATATCACAGATACCACGCTCAGGGACGCCCATCAGTCGCTCATTGCCACCCGTCTGCGGACGGAGGATATGATCCCGCTTGCCCGTGCCATCGATGATGTGGGGTTCTTCTCTGTCGAGGCCTGGGGAGGGGCGACCTTTGATACCTGCATCAGGTTTCTCAATGATGACCCCTGGGAGCGCCTGCGAGCGCTGAAGGCCGAACTGAAGCGCACCCCAATCCAGATGCTCCTGCGCGGCCAGAACCTCGTGGGCTATCGACACTATCCTGATGATGTGGTGGAGAAGTTTGTTGAAGCGGCGGCGCGAAACGGGGTCGATATATTCCGGGTGTTTGATGCACTGAACGATATCCGGAATATGAAGAAAGCAATGGAGGAGGTCAGGAACGTCGGGGCGCATCTCCAGGGTGCGATATCATACACGACAAGCCCTGTTCACTCCGTTGAGGGCTTCATCGGTATGGCAGAGGAACTCTACTCGCTTGGCTGTGATTCGATCTGCATCAAGGATATGGCCGGCCTGATCATGCCGCACGATGCCCGTGACCTGATCACCGGGATCAAGGGTGTGGCGGATGTCAGGGTCTGTCTTCACTCGCACTGCACGAGCGGTGTTGCCCCGATGAGCTACCAGGCGGCGATCGATGCCGGCGTGGATATCCTTGATACAGCGATGTCGCCGTTTGCTCTTGGCACCTCCCAGCCTCCGACGGAGAGCGTCATCGCAAGCGTTGCGGGAACATCACGCGATACCGGTATCGACCTCTTCAAACTGCGGAAAGTCCGCAACATCTGCCGCGAGATACGTGGGAAATATGAACCGCTCTTAAACCCCATCTCCGAACGGGTCGACTCGGATGTTCTGATCTACCAGCTCCCGGGCGGGATGATATCAAACCTGGTCTCGCAGCTCAAGGAGCAGGACGCGCTCGACCGCCTGGATGAGGTGCTCCGCGAGATCCCAAAGGTGAGGGAGGATCTCGGCTACCCGCCGCTTGTGACACCGACAAGCCAGATTGTGGGCACCCAGGCGGTCTTCAACGTCCTCATGGGCGGGGAGCGCTACCAGAATGTGACCCGTGAGGTGAAGGACTATGTTCTCGGGTTCTACGGCCGCCCACCGGCCCCGATCAGCCCGGAGATCAGGAGGCGGATCATAGGTGATGAGGAGCCGATAACGGTTCGCCCGGCGGATCTGCTTGAACCGATCTATGAGAAGATGAAGAAGGAGGCGATGGAACAGGGTCTGATCTCCATGGAGGAGGATGTTCTTACCTACATCCTCTATCCGAACATCGCTCCTTCGTTCCTCCGGGGCGAGTGCAAGCAGGAGATTATCCCTGACAAGGTGCCGCAGGCTGCGCCGATGGGGATTGCGGGGATCCCGCACTCCATGGAGGTCGAGGTGGACGGTGAGATCTTCTCTGTCCGGATAATGACCGTGGATGGAGGTGCGGTCGAGCCTCTGGCTGCAGGAGCGGCGCAGCCGGTAAGGGGGGCACCACCCCGCGGGGATCTCCCTGGCGCTGTCAAGAGCAACATGCAGGGGATGGTCCTTAAGGTTATGGTCGAGCGGGGGGGCACCGTCCGGAAGGGTGATACACTCATAGTTCTCGAGGCTATGAAGATGGAGAACCCCATCCCCAGCCCTCGCGACGGAAGGGTCACGGAGATCTTTGTGAATGTGGGGGACGTTGTGCAGAACGGCGATGTTTTGATGATCATTGAGTGAGGGCTGTTTGCGCGATGACTTACTTTGACAAGATCCTTATCGCCAACCGTGGCGAGATCGCCATCCGGGTCATGCGTGCCTGCAGGGAGCTTGGCATCGAGACGGTTGCGATCTATTCTGAGCCCGACAGGAATGCGCTTCACGTCCAGTACGCTGATGAGGCGTTCTGTGTCGGGGAGGCGCACCCTTCGAAGAGTTACCTGAACAAGGAGCGGATCTGCGACGTGGCGAAGAAGAGCGGGGCGGAGGCGATCCACCCCGGCTATGGGTTCCTCGCCGAGAACGCCGGGTTTGCAAAACTGGTCGAGGAAGAGGGTCTGACTTTCATCGGCCCGTCCTGGAAGACGATCGAGATCCTGGGCTCAAAGATCGAGTCGAAACGGATGATGCGGGAGGCCGGCGTCCCTGTTCTTCCAGGCACCCCGGAGGGTGTCACCAGCATCGATGAGGCGAGGAAGGTCGCAGCCGAGATCGGCTACCCGGTGATCGTGAAGGCGAGCGCTGGCGGCGGCGGTATCGGCATGCATATCGTCGAGAACGATGACCAGCTCGAGGAGGCGATCGAGAAGGGGAGGAGGATCGCAGAGTCTACGTTTGGCGACCCTACCATCTTTGTGGAGAAGTACCTCGAAAAGCCGCGCCATCTGGAGATCCAGATCCTTGCTGATGGGGCGGGGCACATCGTCCACCTCTACGACCGCGAGTGCTCAATCCAGCGCCGGCACCAGAAACTGCTTGAGGAGGCGCCATCTCCGATCATGACTCCAGAACTGCGGGAACGGATGGCGGAGTCGGCCATCACCGCGGCGAAGACGGCAAACTACAAGAACGCCGGAACGGTGGAGTTCCTCTACTCGAACGGGGACTACTACTTCATGGAGGTGAACACCAGGCTGCAGGTGGAGCATACCGTGACGGAGTTTATCACCGGGATCGATCTGGTGAAGCAGCAGATCGCGATCGCGGCAGGTTATGACCTGGCAATGGACCAGGAGGATATAAGCATGCGGGGGCACGCGATCGAGTGCCGGATCAATGCGGAGGACCCGCTGAACAACTTTGCCGCTGATCCGGGAAAGATCGTCCGCTACCGATCTCCTGGTGGGCCCGGGATACGGGTCGACTCCGGCATTCACATGGGGTATACCATTCCAGCACACTATGACTCGATGATCGCCAAACTCTGTGCCTGGGGCATGAACCGCGAGGAGGCTATCCAGCGGATGCGCCGGGCGATCTCCGAGTATGTCATCATCGGCGTGAAGACGACGCTCCCTCTTCACTACGCGATCATGCAAAACCCTTACTTTATCGCAGGCGAGACCCACACCCACTTCCTGCAGGAGGGGCATATTGCCGCGAGTCTGCGCCGTTACATCCGCGAGGAGGAGGCGCGTATGCAGACAGCTGGTTAGGGCGCCAGACTCATAGGGTTTTGTGAAGAAACGGTGCGTCCAGACCTGGGACATCTGGAGATCGTGGGTTCGGATCCCACCCGCAGCATCTATTATTCAGGTTCAGATCTGTCAGCAAACGCGTTTATACCTTCATTCCGACCTCCCTTGCATGGGAGCGTTCACAGCACCAACCCAAACTGACAGAGAGTTCCATCCTGTCGATAAAACCTATGCCACTACAGCCGTCCGAAAAGCATTGGCCACGGGCCTCATCACCGAGTTAGTGACGGAACTGGAGCCGTACGAAAAGGAGACCCTGCAGGAGGAGGTGAAGGGCGTTGCCAGCGGGGAGATGGCGTGAACACGGACCCCCACTTTTAGACCCCAAGCACCGCATGATTTAGGGATTAACTTGCGGGGGTGAAGGGGGCGGAGCGGGAAGTCCCCACCGTTCACGATGGGGATGAAAGCGGAGCCGCCCTTCCTTCCTGCGATAGATATATCAT
>LDZU01000154.1_pt1 | contig 11330 bp, 8 predicted proteins | sample 615531 | NCBI WGS metagenome assembly LDZU01 (sample SAMN03408293, study PRJNA278302) | terrestrial metagenome | isolation source: oil reservoir sample SB2 | place: USA: Alaska, North Slope, Schrader Bluff formation | collected 2011-09 | reverse complement strand
TACACCTTTAAAAGAGGGGTTAGAATCAGATAATCATTTCTTCTCGAGACGTATTTGATCTCGACACTCCTATATCCTTGCTCCTCAAAAAGTTTCTTCATTTTCTCCTCGTTAAATGTCCTTTTATGATGTGACTTATTGAATCTTGTTTTACATTCAGAACATTTAATAAATTCGTCCTCTAAAGTCTCGTTAAAAGGAACTGAGACCAGAATATATTTCCTTGATACCCTCACCAATTCCTCCTTGGCTCTCCCATATTCATGCAAATCCAAATGTTCTAAGACTTCGAGTGCAGAAGCTAGATCATATGAGTCATCTTCTAAGGGGATACTTGTTATATCTCCAACCTTCTTATCTACCTTTAACATTTTCATAGCGTCTTCACTGAAATCTATTCCCACTAAATCAGGTATCTCTGTGTTTTCATTTATGTAGTTTAGGAACAGTCCACTTCCACAGCCAATATCTGCTATTGAGTTAACCCCTTGGGGAATCATTTTAACAGTCTCCTCAACCCTCTCTTTGTTGGATTGTGAAAGGCTTAACCTCCCCCACAGTTCTTCATTGCCATAGTGTGCTATTTCTTTATCCTTCATTATTACTACATTATATTACATATTAATCATCTAAGAACATTGAATATGTACAACTCCTTATTTTTAAGAGGAATTACCTTTTCCAATAATAACCAGTCCGCATTCATATAACGCTCCAATTTATGCTCATATCCTAGCGAATAACCATCCAAAGTTGATACTATTAGAGCAACCTTATCAATACTGTAACTCTCTACAGATTGTACATCGTTAGCAATAGAAATTCCCGTTGGTTGAAAAGCAGAAAATCTTTCGAAACTCTTTAAACGATTCTTCCTTGGAACCCAATCTTTAAATTCCCACTTCCATTCTGGATCATATCGGTTATCTCCTCTATATACATTTATTAACATATTCCATCCAGGGTCATTAATCATAATATTTTCATCCTCCTCAAAATATTCCAAAACCTTTTTAACCTCATAATCCTTACCCCAGAGACGGTAGTAATATAATTGCCCATTTGCGTAAAAGAAATATGCAATAACACTGAAGGTTATTGCAGAAAGAATCCCCAATAATATTGTGGGCATTATCTTAACCTTTTGATGCAAAAACAAATAGGCAATATACAAGAAGAATATAACGATATTAAGTACTATCTTAAAACCAATATAGTCCACCTCAAAAAACAAGCCCCAAAAAGTAAGAAGGGTTGTAATTCCTAAAACAAAAAGAAACTTTTTTCTCTCCTTAACAAGCTCTTTTATGAAGATAATGAAGAAATATACAACAACAGGAAGAATAGGAAAAAGGTACCTATCAAAGGATGCTCTTAAAACAAATATGAGAATGTAACTCCACAATATTAGAGCAAAAGATACAAATGTGTAGTCTCGCTTCTTAATAAACTTAGAAAACAGTAAGATACTCGTTAAGAATGCTGGGAAAAAGATCATCTTAGGAATAGAAATAAAAGAAAAGCTCCTAGGATATATTATCTTCCCTATATAACTTATAACAATATTTACAGCCTTACTAAACCCATTTTCTTTCTTAATTGCCACCTCCTTCTGTATCTCTGGAGCTCCTTCCTCTATCCTATTCGTTGTTGCCTTCTCCACACTAAAATGATCTATCTGGTACTCCACTCCTCCCTCTGTCACCCCAGGAATTACAGAAAGGGCATACATATTAACAGGGATTATTGAAGTAAATATCATGAGAAGAAAGAATAGGATTGTAGGAAGAAACATCTGCATTCCTCCCTTGAACGTCTCCCATATGGTCTTAAGGTTAAAACCCTTCCACTCTTTAAGAAGAAGATATATTGCTAATGCCGGGGCTATCATGAAGAGGACATACTCTTTCCCATCAAGTACTAACAACATAGCTAAACCCGTTACCCAATACGGCTTCTTCTTTACTAGGGTATAGAGAACAACCAGAAAACCCAAGAGAACTGGAATCTCCCTCATGTATGTAGGGAGATTTAGTATGAATTGGAAATTACAGAGTAACAAAAGAGTCCCAAGGAATGGGTACATACCTTTTGTAAAATATATCTTTAAAATCTTGTAAAAAAGATAGAGGGATATACAGGCAAGAAGTATATTCCAAACAGTAGCGATTTCTAAAGAGGGTCCTGTTAAAAGAAAAATTAGTGCAACTGGGAGCTTAAAAAGAAACCCGTGTGTTCCCACAGCATAATCCCCTATCCACTCACCCCTACTTAATGCCTCCGTCATTATAGAGGTTTCCCATAGATACAGGTCATCATCTAAAGTTGCATTCCTAAAGAGTAAGGCACTTAAGCCAAGAACCAAACATAAACCAATAAGAATATAAATTCCCTTGCTCTCTAAAAATTTGAGGATTTTTCTCATCTTACAATATCAAATATATAAACTTCCATTCCTTTATATTCTACCTTCTTCTCAAGCCTTAACCAAGAGGATATAGACATTAGATCTCCTAGGTACTCTTGATCTGGATAAGCTTCATCTTCTATGTCTGTTTTTATAAAAACCAACTTCTCTATACCATATTCATACAGATTTCCCTTAAATGCCTCAATATCCCGTATACGAAAAGAATAGCTTTGAAGTTCACCTATTATTTTAAAAGAGTCCCTTCTAGGAACAATCTCATGGAGTTTCCATTTCCATTCTGGACTTAAATATCTTTCATTGTTATACACAGAAATTAAGGAAACATTACTTGGACTATTTATCCAATATTTAGCATCATCAGGGATTAACTCAGCTATCTCCTTTGCATTTCTATTTGTTCCCCAATTCAGATATCCATATATTGGACCCTGAACATAAGAGAATAAAACTGCACTCCCCATTGAGCCAGCGGTCAATATAAGGACTAATAGATATCTGATGTACTTGGTTCTAGGTTTGATAAACATGGTTAGGAATAAGGTCAACATACTATATTCAAGAAGAACCTTGACAAGAACATAGCTCGTTTCAAAATAAACACCCGCAGAGACATAAATAAAGGTTGCTATAAATATAGTTTTCTTCTGTTTTAATGTCAGCTTCTGCTTAAAAATCAGATATATATACACAATAGCAATTGCTGGGACTATAGGTAATAAATAGCGACCGTGTGATGCCCGTAAAATATAAATTATCAACCAGGTCAGTATCAGAGTAGAGAGTAATGCCATTGACTTCAACTTCTTCTCTTTGTGGGTTATGAATCTTTTTATATTCAACACCGCCGCAATTACCACAGGCAAAATTACTACCTTAGGAACTGAAAGGAAGGAAAAAACTCGAGGATAGAGAATTTTACCCAAATAAGAAAGTATTATATTTACACCTTTGCAGATAAAGATAGCTACAGGAGACCACGCCTCTGAAATTGTTATGAAGAACATATCTCTTCCCCCTTCTAGAGAGTTAGCTGTGGATGTCTCTATGTCAAAATGTGATGCTAGATAGCCAAAGGTATTGTCCTTAAGACCGATAATAGAGGCCAGAAACATATTAATTGGGATTAAAGGCGTTGTAAACATTAAAATGACCCATACCAAAGAAGGAAGAAAGACGATCACAGATTGCTTAATAACATCCCATAATCTCCTAAAGAACTTCTCCTCTTTAGAATCAATAAACATCCAGATAACGTAAAATACAGCAAAAATAGCAAAGACATACTCCTTCACATCTAACAAAAGAAGAAACAACAAACCTAAAACAATATTACTCTTGCGATCTTTTCGTATAATGTAATCCAAAAGTAAAAGAATAACTAATACACTAGGAACCTCCCTTAAATAAGTTATAGGGGAAAGAAAGAAATGAAAATTACTTACAAGAATTATAGTAGCAAGAAGTCCATATTTTTTATCCTTTAGCACGTGTGAAGAAAGTCTGTACATCAAAAAGACAACAATGGCCGCCCAAATTATATGGTAGATAGTAACCACCCAAACCGATGGACCTGTTAAAAGAAATATGAGGGCTGGTGGAATCTTGAACAGGAAACCATGAACTCCTACCCCGTAAGGACCAACCCATTCTCCATTCTTAATTACTTCAGATATTAGATATGTCTCATGAAAATAAAGAGAGGAATCATTAACCATATCTCTGAAAAAAGAGAAGAAACATAAAATGAGTATATATACCACTAGGAATGCAACAAAAGCATAATTCTTTTTTATAAACTCTCTCACTTGACCCATTGGAACTATTTCTTCGTGAATTTATATCCCAAGATTATTAATATCACATACATTACAGAGTAACTTCCAGAGAAAATTGTTAGAGACAAATGATCATCTCCAATTAAATCCCCTATATAGAATGAAGCTACAGTACAGACTAGTAATCCTATCTGCCATAATAGCAAATACTTCTGTTTTTTGTTTATATAAAGTGTAGAACCGAGAGGTGAAGCAATAAATCTAAACAAAAACAATGGGGTTAAAATCCTTATGTATTCACCAACTTCAACCCACTGCTCTCCTAGAAGAAAAGGAACTATCGAGGGAGCAAAAAAGAATAAAAAAGTAAAAATAGGGACAGAGAAAATGGTTAAATATTTAAGTGTTGCCAGAAAGATTTTTCTACAATTTCCCTTTTCCCTATAATCCGCACTTGCCCTTTCTCTGTAAACATCCGTCATAGCAGAAGATACAAACGAGACTGGGAGACCTAACACCCGATGTGTAACAGAATAAAACCCTGCAGTACTACTACCAAACAAACTATTTAGTAAGATATTAGGTAGCTGATTTGCAACAGAATTTATACCATCCGCTGGCATTGAGAGAAGAGGGAACTCCTTATATTGTTTAGCTGTACTTAAAAGGTCTTTCTTTCCTATATTCTTTATAACATTGATAAAATCGCTTTTTCTAAGGAATCTTACTACAAGAAAAATTAGTGAAAGAAGAGCACCAAGAACATATGCTACAACCAATCCAAACCATCCCCAAGGGAGAAATGCAAAGCCTAATTTAAGTAGAGTTGTAACCCCTGTTTGTATAATAAAGTTTTTAGAAAGAAATTTGTAATCTCTTCTCCTTAACAACCAATAATAGACCGACTCTATAGAAGCAACAATAAATACTCCAAGAGGAATTAGAACCACAAGAGAATCTTTGCCAGTCAAAGATAATCCATTTAATATATCTGTTCTAAATAGAAGCAGTAGTAACAAAGAAAAAAGTGATGTAGCAACAACCCCGATTATACATACAATAACAAGTTCTGTTGCTTTATTTAATTTCTTTGGGAGAGTTATTGCTAAGTTATACCTGCCATTAGAAATCAAAGAGACTATCGTCACCAAGGATAGGAATGTTGCGAAAATACCAAAATCGGCAGGGGTATATAACCTCGTTAAAAGGGGTGTCACAACAAGAGGTATAACTTGAGAAAGAATTCTTCCCATAGACAGGGTGACAAAATCATTCCTAAAGGAATTTGCTGGTAAGTATTTCTCTTTTAGTCTTATCAAAAACTCACTCATCTATTAATAATCTCCTTCATAACTGAAATAGGTTTGCTAAATGTCTCTCTCCAATCCAAATTCTCCTTTGCAAACTTACTCATCTCTTCAAGATACTCTTCTGAATCTAAATCGGCAAACCAATTATATATCTTCTCTACTTCCAGAGGACTTTCCTCATCCTTGACAAAATATATATAATCAAAATCTTCATCAAATACAGGATCTCCTTTAACAGCTACAAAAGGGATACCCTTAAGACAAGCCTCTCTTGTCTTAAGATCTAATCTCGGAGCGAAATCTAACCTATAAAGACCGATAGTACCTATTGCAACATCTGAATTATTATATACCTGATCCAAGTCTTTTCCACTCTTGAACCCATGAAATATCACTCTATTTTCTAAACCTAATTCCTGCACCAATTCCTTTAATCTAGGTAATTCTATCCCCTCCCCTACGATATTAAAAATAAAATCAATTTCATTTTTCTCTTTATAGTATTCTGCCATACCCCTAATCACTCTGTCATATCCATGCCAAGCATTTAAGTTCGCAACTCCTAAGAATCTTAAGGTTCCCTCCTTCTTCCCAGAATAATCTCTCTCCTCTATATCTTCAGTATTAACACCATTACTAAAACTCACCGCCTTAATACCAAAGATTTTTTCTTGTTGTGGTCCTGGAGAGAAGACAATATTTACATAATCCTTAAGCTTTTTTCTATAGATCTTATCTATATATAAACCAAACTTCTTATACCACTGCTTATTCTCGTATTCTAAATCATATGGGTAAGAGGGTATCTCTATAAAAATTTTAATACCTTTCTCCTTTAATCTGCCAAGCATCTTCACTAGATTCCATTCTGCTAAAGAATACCTTATAAAAACAGCATCATAATTATCCTTGTTCGCAATTTCGTGGGCACTCCTGTATAAACTTCTCGTCAGATTGAAAAATCTCAAAGGACCCTTGTTCATATATGAATCAACGACTCCCGTTCTTTCCTCTCCCTTCGGTCCAACTTCTACTATAACTATGTCATCACCCTTAGAAGCAATCAGAGCTACTTCAAAGCCACTTTCCCTCATAACTCTAATCTGACCATAAATCTTTTTCCTAACACCAGAATTAGAGCTTATATCTACCGTTGTTATGTAAAGTACTTTCTTCATAATAAATCTTTGTATACTCCTTCTATATACTTACATATATTCTCCCAAGAGAATTCCTCTGCATAACTTAGTATCTTCTCAGTATTCCAATCCTTATCCAATGCTTTAAGGATATTCTCTGCAAGAGCTTTCTCATCTCCTGAGTCACAGAGCAAACCATAATCTTGTGATGAAATAATCTCTGGGACACCTCCCACCTTGGTTCCAATGAAAGGTTTTCCACAGCCTAAAGATTCAAACATAACAGTTGGATTTCCTTCTGCCAAACTTGAGGAGACAAAGAAATCAGAAGCTCCAAAGTAATCTACAAGTTCATTATGAGGTTGTCTACCAAGAAACTGTATGTGTGATTCTAATCCTTTTTCTTTTACCATTTTTCGCAAACGACCTTCTAGAGAACCTGCCCCTATATGTAAACATAAAAAGTTAGAGTCCTTTTGACGAACCATTTCCAAAGCCTTTATAAGATACTCATAACCTTTTACCTCTTCTAAGTTTCCTATTGTTAGTATTATTTTTTTGTTTATAGGTAGTTGCAATTTTTCACAACACTCCTGCTTATCTTTATAGTAAAAAATGTTTGTAGCATAACCATTAGGAAAAACCTTAACATTCTTCACACCCATACCCTTAAGGTGTTCATTGTTCTTCTCACTTACTGTTAGTACCTGATCTGCACTATTAAAAACTTTTACAATTTCATTCTTGAATCTTTCGCTTCTCAAAGGAAGCTTGTAAATATCATAACCATGTCCAGTTATAACTAATGGCTTGTTATATTTCTCTTTAATTTTAACTGCAGCATAACCAGCAGACCATGCAAAGTGAGCATGAATTAGATCAAACTTTAAATTATTCTTTTCTATTACTTCCAAAGCCTTCCTTGCATGTCTTTTCCCTGCCTTTAAGTAGATATTTTTGAAAGGTAAATAGAAGAAAGGAACTGTGAAAATTTCCACATTATCTGGTTTATCTGTTAGATCTATTGAGTACCTTTTTGAATATTTTGCTCTTCTTTTGAAAAAAGGTAGAGGGATTATATTACCTAACTCTGCAAAAGGATGTAATCTAACAAGGATATATATCCTATTAAAATCCTTAGCCATAACCTCTACAGGATCTTTAACAAAACTGTTGTATGTATGACTAAGAACTAAAAGGTTTTTGTCTTTTAACATAATTACTAGAACTATTTTACATAATTTACTACTTAACTTCTTTCTCTAAATAATCTACCCACCACTCATTAAAATCTTTTTTATCTTCCAAAAGTTTCTTCTGCTTCTCTTTCCCTATCTCCTGTATATCTTCGTTACTAAGTAATTCATCTATCTTCCTTTTTGCTTTCTCTACCATATGTTCCCTGTCTTCAATACAATAAAGAAGACCATATCTCTCCTCTAGCTCATCCGCAGCTCCAGAAGTCAACTCACTCGTAAATATTGCATGCACTCCCATAACATTACATTCAAAAGCCATTGTTAATCCATCCCCCACAAATAATTGCGCTTGCGACATTACACTGTGTAATTTAGTATGAGGAACTTTCTTAATATATTTATCAAATTCAGAAGGGAGATCTTCTTCAGATGAGAGTATAACCTTCCCATACTTCTCTAAATGCTTAATAAGCTCCATCTTCTGTTCATTTGTAAAACCTTTATAACCTAAATCATGACTAGCATTCCACGCAACAAATCTTACAAATGAAAACTTCTCCCCCGGTTCTAAACCAACTAATCTAACATCCTCTGGATTTGGCTTGAAATAGTTAGGATGTAAATAGAAAAGTTCTTTAAATGTTTCAACCCTCATCTGTTTTTTACCAAGGTCTTTTCTGTACATCATGGGGGTCAGTATTTTGTATGAGAAGAGCTTGGCAAAAAACAGAGATTCTACAGACCTCTCTGTATCGCAATATACTATATTTTTCTTTCCTGTGAGAAAAGCTGTAATTGCCATCATAGGGGATGGTCGACCAATTAAGACATCTGCCTTAAACTTTATAGCCTCAATTAAATGTCTCCAGGTGCTAATTAACAATATGAATGCCTTGTCTATCTTTCCCTTCCCTGTGGTCTCTCCTACAATCGTATACTCTATTCCATACTGATCTAATATCTCCCAGTTTTTATCTTTCTTTATAACCAACACCTTAACTTTATGTCCTCTTTGTTTAAGAATGTTTATAATATGGTGAAATTGATGGGCCCATGCTGGATGGGATATGGATATTAGAACATTCATTACTTTTCTTTTTTGAATTTAGAGTAGAAATTCTTTTTTTCAAAATACAAGATCTTCTCTTGGTTGTTTAACATCCTTCCTAGCATATCTGAAAGGACTGCAAAAAGGGCAATAAGGAGACCTAAAGAGACAAGATATATTCCAGCAAAGCCTACAAATTTATATGGAGAAAAGTCTCCAGTACTTAACCAATGTCCGCCAACAAATATTAGGCAAAAGACACCCAAAAGGAAGGGTACCATGGCCATTAAACCGAAAAATTTAAGGGGAGCAAAATCTCTAAAAGCTCTGAGGATATTGAATGCTGAAATCCTTATAAAACTCATTATTCCAAAAACTACCCTAGATTTTCGTCCTTTGTAATATTTAATGCTCACGGGAACTTGGACTATTGTAAGCTTCTTGTTTGCCATCAATTGAAAAGCCTCTTGAGTGTATGTGTAATTACTATTGATGTTCATATTGAGCATAGCCTCTCTGTTGTATGCTCTAAATCCACAAGTCACATCTTCAAAAGTTTTTTTAGCCAAACGACCTACTACATATGATCCTAATTTATTACCATAATATTTACCTAAGGACATATCTTCTGGCCTAGTTCCTGTAAATCTTGTTCCTGCGACAAAGTCTGCTTTCCCTTCTAATATTGGCTTAACAAGATTAGGAATTTCTTCTGGTTTAAACTGAAGATCTCCATCTATGTTTACAGCTATATCTGCACCCAACTCTAGTGCCTTGTTAATTGCATATTGGAAGGAGTATGCAAGTCTTTTCTGTTCAGAGTTGGAATACACAATTGCTCCGTGTTCTTTGGCTATTTTAGCAGTGTCATCTGTACTACCATCATCTACTACCACTTTAACTATCTCATCTATTCCTTTTATGTTTTGAGGAATTCTATCTAGTAATTCCCCTATTGTTTTTTCTTCATTTAAGCAGATTGAAAATACTACTAATTTCATATTGTTGATATATAAAAGTTATTTCTCTCGTAGATTCTATCAAATTTTAATATATTATTCCTTTACTTAATTTTTAAAAATTCTTTGTAGTTATCAATATTTACTAACTTGTAGGTAGCATTAGGATATTCATACCAACTTTTAGGACCTTTTCTTTCTTTATTCCACTTAAATTCAAAACCATCTAGGGAATCCGCATACTGTTCAATGTAGTCAATTTCAGCACCATCATATGTTCTCCAGAAGAAGTTAGATACATGTCTATTTGTATATGCATTTATTTTCATCCTTTCGATAATTAAGAAATTCTCCCAAAGTGCACCCCTGTCATTTCTCTTGTCTAATGGATTAAAATTATTAATCAATGCATTTCTAATTCCTAAGTCATAGAAATATATTTTGTTTTGCTTAGAGAGTACCTTTCTTTGGTTAGTATAGTATGGGGGTAATCTAAATATTACATAGTTTTTTTCTAATAGATCTATGTATCTTTCTATTGTTTTAAGATCTAATCCAACGAGATTACTTAACTCAGACAGAGATACTTCTGAGCCCAGTTGTAATGCTAAAGCAGAGAGTAACTTATCTAAGTAAGCAGGATTTTTTACCTGTTCTAATTCCAGTATATCTTTGTACAAATAACTTTTACTAATTTCTCTCAACAGTCTCTCTTTCTCTTGGGTACTACTTCTGTATACCATAGGGTATGTACCATAGATTAAGAGCAACTCTAGTTCTTTTTCCAAGCTTAATACTTGTCTATCTTCATATATCTCACCTACTGACAATGGATACAGTTCATAGACAAACTTTCTTCCTGTTAGAGGTTCGGAGGTATTAGAGAGAAGGTTTAAGCTAGAGGATCCTGTTGCAATTACTTGTTTCTTTTTTCCATAGTTATCTACTAATAGCTTAAGAGTGTTACCAACCTCGTCTATCTTTTGTGCCTCATCTATAAAGATGATATCTCTATCTGCTATAAAATTATCTAAAAAATCAAAATCTCTTCCTTCAAGCATTGATCTATCATTTGGATTATCAGCATTGAGAGATAAAATATTGTCATGTTCTTTTAATATATGTTCTACAAGAGTTGTTTTACCTACCTGTCTTGGACCAGAAATAATAATTATTTTTCCTTTAAAGAAATCTTTCTTAATTGAGTCTTCAAATTTTCTTTTAAATTTGTATTCCATATAAATATTTTAGGCTTAATTTAAGGATTACACTCCTTATTTTAGGCCCAATTTGAGGAGTTGTCAATACTGGTTTAAATATATGACTTACAAATTTAATTGGATATTTTAAGCAAAAACATGTTCTACTTCCCTATTCCTCTATATATTATATCTTCTTTTTCTATCTTTTCTTTATCTAATTTATTCATACCATCTACAACAACCTTAATATTCTTTCTCTTACTAATT
>LDZU01009245.1_pt1 | contig 11335 bp, 10 predicted proteins | sample 615531 | NCBI WGS metagenome assembly LDZU01 (sample SAMN03408293, study PRJNA278302) | terrestrial metagenome | isolation source: oil reservoir sample SB2 | place: USA: Alaska, North Slope, Schrader Bluff formation | collected 2011-09 | reverse complement strand
AGTATCTAATATTTTGATCCTTCGGGAGTACCCTCAGGATGACGGGAGAGGGGGGGCAAGGCTCAGGATGACGGGTGTGGAGAAGGCCCTCAGGATGACAGGAGAGGGGGGCAGGGTTCAGGATGACGGGTGTGGAGAAGGCCCTCAGGATGACAGGAGAAAGAGGGCGCGGGCTACCTGTCCGCCCCGTCTGACGGAGTCCGCCTCGGGTGGAAAGCCCGCTAGTCCATTTTCTGAAATAGCGCAATTTATTGCGCGCTGATCTTTTTCGTCATTCTAAGATCTTTTTTTCTCGTCATTCTGAGATCTTTTTTTCTCGTCATTCTAAGATCTTTTTTTCTCGTCATTCTGAGGGTACTCCCGAAGAATCCCAACCGGATTAGGTTAATTAGAAATAACTATCCTTACACCTTTAAAGTGGAAACTGGAAGGTGGCTTTTTTTAATTGTTTATTAAAATGAAGTCTTTACAATTTATCTTAAATAGCGATTAATGTTTTCTTCATGTTCGGCTAAGGTTTTAGCTAAATGAAGTTCGCCTGAAGGGTCAGAAATATAATACCAGTAAGGAGAATTCTCTGAGGCACCAGCGACCGCATAAATTGCTCCCGGCGAAGGGTTACAAATTGGTCCCGGTGGAAGAGCTTTATTTTGATAAGTATTATAGGGAGAGTTGATAGTTTTAATGTCTTGGCCAGTTACTTTCGGCCACCAAACACATTGAGTTGGATTGTTTCTTTGACAATTTTGATTAGCTAAAGCGTATTGAACTGTAGCATCAACCTGAAGAGGCCAATTCCCCCTTATTCGATTTAACAAAATTCCGGCGATAATTTGTTGATCAGACTGGGTTTTGGCTTCTCTTTCTACCAAAGAGGCCAAAATAATTAAAGCCTCTTCATCCAAGCCTCGATCTTGAGCCTTTAGCAGGATTTCCTTGTCTATCTTAGTTTGATAATTTTTTCTAATAATCTGCCAAAAATCATCCCAGGAGGCATTTTGAGGAATGAGATAAGAATCGGGCATTAAGTAGCCTTCGTTTGCCTTTAGGTTTTCAAACCAAACTTCATCAAAGCCTGATAATTTTTCTTTTAAAACTAAGGCCACTTCTTCGGCTCTTGTGCCAGGAATAATCGTTACCCAAACATCTAAAGAGCCGGAAGTTAAGTTTTGGGCAATTTCTTTGACTTCCATAGCAGGTGAAAGTCGAAAACTTCCAGCTTGAATTTTCTGACTCAAACCTTCTTTTTGAACCAAAATAATAAAAGGCCAAGCTTTTTTAATTAAACCGGCTTTTTCTAATCGACTAGCAACCGACTTTAAGCTCTCTCCAGGAGAAATAACAAACATTACTTCTTCTTGACTACCAGGACTAACCGGCTCCAAACTAGCCGAGTAAACAATAAATCCAGCCAAAAGGGCTAAAAAAATAAAAAAACCTCCTGCAAAAAGGAGATTCCAACCGGAAAGTTTTTCCTTCAACAACATAAAAATAATGTTTATTTTCTTTATTAAACTTCCTTAAAGAGGGCCCGGCGATATTTTTTAGTTTTAGGATCGTAAATAAAAATCCGGCCGCATTGACAAACTACCTTTTCGGTCTTATCTTTTCTTTTGGTTCGTTTACCTTTTTCTAGGGGTGTTCCGCAGCCAACACAACGCTCCTGAGATAATAACCAAGCCTGGACTGGAGCAATAATATTTTTAAACATATTCACCTCCTTTTCTTCGAGTGAGTTTCTTTTTCAATTTTTAATTTTCTTTAATTAATCTTTGTTCTCGGCAAAATAAGCAGCTAAAATTTGAGCCGCGGCAACAGCGTCAACTCTTTCCTTCCGGTCCTTTTTTTTGGTTTGACTTACGAGCATTTTATCAACGGCCTCTTTGGTTGTCAAAGCTTCATTTTGAAAAACAATCGGCAAAGCAAGCTGCTCTTCTAGTCTTTTAGCAAATCGATCGACTTCTTCTTTTAGATCCTGACTAAAACCTAAAACCACCTGATCAATTGCTTCATTGGAGCAAACTTCTTTTATCAAGTTAAAAATATTTTTGTTGTTTGGGCAAACTAAAAGAGGGGCTGCTAAACCCTTTTCGCCGAGAGCTAAGCCGACTCTTTTTTTACCGTAATCAATACCAAGATAACGCACCCTATAAAATAAATTTCTAAATTCTAATCTCTAAATCCTAAACAAATTCTAAATATTAAATTACAAACAACAAACGATTATTTTGATTTTTCTAAGATTGATCCGAATATTTTCATTAGTTCTGTTGCTTCATTAATTAAGTCTTTTCTTTTCCTTTCCAGCTCTTGATTATCTTCTATATCGATTAATTTTAGCCAATATCGACTTTCTTTGGCTTCTTTTTTGCTAATCTTTATTCTCATAATAAAATCTTTTTTACTTAACGACTCATTAGCTTCAATATAATTAGCCCCCACTGAACCGGATGATCTGGCTAGTTGTTTACCGTCTTCAAAATTGGCAATTGATTTTTTAATATTCTTGATCAACTTCCGACAATCATCAGAAAATTTGAATGTTCTATCTTCCAAATCAAATTGTTTGTGGTTTGAGGTTTGATTCATTGTTGTTTGTTTAGATTTTAGAATTTAGAGATTAGGGTTTGGGTTTGAGACTTGGGGGTTGGGTTGTTGGGATTTGATTGGAAATTGGGTTAATTGGAAACCTGCCTGCCGGCAGGCAGGTTGGAAATTTTAAATGTTTATCTTACCAGTCTGGCCCTAACTACTAGCCGGCGAAGATAGGTTCCGGGAGGAACACAGGTAACCATAGAAAGATAAGAATCGTCAAATCGCTGTTCTAAAATCGCCAAATCATCAGGTTTGACCTCTACCATCTCCTCAACTTGATAACGATAGCGGACACCATCGAAATCAACCAAAATCTCATCACCGTATTCTAGCGTTGGCAAAAGAGAGAAAATAGTCATATAATCTTTGGGGTTAAAGAATTGGGGCAAAACCGAGTGGCCAAAAATAACCGCATTGCCAAAATCGCCCGGATAAGCAGTCCCGCCATATTGGATTAAGTGTTGCGACAAGTCTTCTCCACCGACTTGAACAACGGCGTTAAAAATTCCCAAAGTAGGAATGGTTAGGCTGTAATAATCAACCCGGCCACCGGCACCTCGATCAGAACCGGCCGGCAACCAATTCTTTACTCTGGTCAGACCCTCATCTACCCCGGCAACAGAAAAAAAAGACTCCTCAGAAATATCCCCCAAAACATTATTAACTCCCACCGGGGAATAGGGCTTAATAAGATTGTTAGCTTGAAATCGACGCCAAGAACGAACCTGATAAGAAATTATTGGCCAACCGGCATAAAACAAGGCTAAAAAACCCAAAACAAAAACCAAAACCGGCACCAATCTTAACAAACGCCAAAAGACAGGATTCTTTTTCGGTTGTTTTTTTACGTATAAATAAGACACCTTAAACAAATTTCTAATTCCTAATTTCTAATTTCTAATAATCTGAAAACATTGTTATATTGCTTAATTGCCGTGCCCGCAACGCTAGCAAGCTGACTTGCTTGGCGGGCAGATTAAATTGCTAGCAGACTTTTCGCCAGAGGCGGACCCCGTCAGACGGGGCGGACAGGTAGTCTGCGCCAGAATCAGTGCGCACTGAAGTGCGCTACTCCGAAAAGGACTGGACTAGCGGGCTTTCCGCCCAAGGCGGACAGGTAGCCCGCGCCCTCTTTCTCCTGTCATCCTGAGGATCTCTCCACACCCGTCATCCTGAGCCTTTAGGCGAAGGATCCTCTCCTTGGCTGCCTTTCCCGGTTGGGATTCTTCGGGAGTACCCTCAGAATGACGAGAAAAGAAAAATTACTCCCTCAGAATGACGAGAAAAGAAAAATTACTCCTTCAGAATGACGAGAAAGAAAGACACAAACTAGGGTCTCCACTGCCTCGTTTTTTTGATAACTCAATTTTTAAAAATTTAGACAATAAAAATTGAATAGTCGCCTAAAACGGCGACTCTCCGTTTTAGGAGAGAAATTAAGAATTAAAAATTAGAAATTTTTATTTACTCTCCTGCTCCATGGTAATGGTAATATTATCGGTTCGATGGGGCAGAGTCAATAAAAAATCAGGCATCGGTGGTGAAAAACGAACTTCAAAACCATCAACACTGGGCAAAAGCGAAAGATAATCCTTAATCGTGTTTAATCTTTTTCCAGCAACCTTCTTCTTAACTTCATTCTCGTCAATCTCCGGATAAAGACTGGCCCCAAAACTCAAATCAAAAAGTGCTCCTCCATCTTGTTCTTCAACAAATTTAAAATCAACTTTTTTTTCTGTTCCCAAAACAAAACCTGACGGTACCTGTTGTTTTAGAAGTTCCTCAGTTAAGCGATTCAAATCTTCCTCTCGATAAGCCAAACCAGTTAGGACAACCTCAACAGTTAAAGATAGCTGCTCTGTTTCTTCGTCTGGGACATGACTAAAGTCTTCTTTTTTTAAATTAACTTCTAAGCTTTGATCAATTAGCTTTTCTCCTGGAGAAAGTTGTTCAGCCAGCCTCTCTTTTCCTTGAGACTCGATTAAGGATAAAAGCTGGTCTTTCAAGTTTTCCTGATCTTTTTTGGTAACGACTTTTGCTTCTCGGCTGCTGCCGCCAGAAAAAGCCTCTTCGTTTTTAGCGACAAAGTTTTCTTTTATAAAAGAAGTCACTTCAAACTCTTCTCCGGCCGGCAGATTATAATCTTGGCCGATATCGACTGCCTTTACAGCAACCGCCTTTTTGCTAGGGGTGGTTATTTGATTATAATCTTCGTCAACATCCACTTCGGCCGGATCAACCGTTACCTCTTCTTCGGTTAAAAACTCCAAGCCCCCGTCAGAAACCAACGAAGTGCCTTTTTCAAAAGTTTTTTCAATTGTCGTCCGGTTGTAAATTATCACCTCACCAGTTGCTTTATCGCCGACTAATTTTTCACCAGTCGTTCTAGCAGAGCCTTCTTTTTCGATAACAACTTCTACCCGACGAGCAGGAATAACTTTTTCCTCAACCTTAACTTCGCTTTCACCAACGGCCACTAGCAAAGAGGTTTCGTCTTGAGAATATTTTGGTGCCACCGATAAAACAATCTCAGCTTTAGGAAAATACCACCAAATTGCTCCCAAAACGCCAAGTAAAAACACCACCCCAATCAAAACAAATAACAACCCTTTCGGCAATTGTCTATTACCTTTTGCCTCTCTTGAGGGAACCTTAAATTTTGGTCCTTTAATTCGAGCAAGATAATTTTTTAATTTACTAGAAATGGCCAATTTCTCCAGTTTTCTTTCTTTTTCTGGTTCTTCTTGATCGTCGGGTAAAGAGGTAAGATCTTCTTTTTCTGAAAAAGATTTTTCCAAACTAGCAATATCTTGATTTTTAACAAAACCCAGAGCCCCAGTTTCCTCTTTGGGAATTGATTCCTCTGAAGAGAGGTCTATTTCATCTCTACCTTGATCTTCCTTCTGATCAGCCGACTCTTTTTCTAGCGTTTTTTCTGGCAAAAAATCCTTAGCTTGATTAGCCAAAGTAGCAAAAACCTTCTGATAGGAGAAGGTGTCTACTTTGGGTAAATGGGCAAAAAGTGGCTTGGGCTCTGTTTCCACCCAAGGGTAAGCTAATAAATCGCCCCGAACCTCATCCAAATCTTCTTGCCCTAAAAGTAAAATTCGTGGCGGAAAGGGCTGATTAAAATCAAAGCGGGCCAAGCCCTCTTCCAAATCCAAAGCAATACTCTCGCTTCTTTCAACTACTTCAACCCCTAGAATTTGGCCGCGAATGATGGGAAAAACAACCAGTTTTTCCTCCCCAACAGAAACCGCTACCAAATTAACTCGACCATCGTCTTCCTGATTTTTAAAATAGTTCAAAAGCAGCTCTCCTTCTGGAACAAAACCCAAAGACTGCCCTTGAAGACGATTAATAATCTTTTTTAAAAAACCAGAAAAGCTTTTGTCAATTTGATCAGATTCACCAACCCAATATTGAGGAACGGCAAAAACAATTGGAACCCGATCTAATAAGTGACGCCCATCTTCGGGCAGCATAAACCAAGCCTCTTTATAACTAGCCTCAACAGCCGCTAACAGCTCCTCTTGATCAAGATAAACCTCTTCACTGCCCTTAGCTAAAAAATCAATTGATTCCGAACCTTGTCGATTAGAGTAAGTCCAAAAAACAACCCTAACCCGATCAACGCTAATGGCAACCGCCAAAAAAACTTTCTTCTGACTCATAAAGCTTTTTCTAGGGCAGATTTAAAAAGCCCCAAAATTACTAATCTTCTTCTAGAATACCATAAATTCTTCTTTTCCCAGAACCAATAGACTTTTCTTTAGTAATAACAAAACGACCCATCTGGCCAGTTTTTTTAAGATGAGGACCGCCGCAGACCTCTTGAGAAAAGCCGCCAATTTTATAAACTCGAACTCTTTCTTTGTGGTAACGATCAGCAAAAAAAGCCAAAGCCCCCTTCTGTTGGGCTTCGGCTAAAGGCATTTCTTCAAAAGTAACCGGTAAATCGGCTTCTATTTGTTGATTAACCATCTTCTCGACCTGTTCTATTTCTTCTTTGGTTAAGGCCTTAGGATGAGTAAAGTCAAAACGCAATCGCTGGCTGGTGATATTCGAACCGGCTTGATGAACGTGTTTACCCAAAACCTCTCTTAGGGCCTGATGTAAAAGATGAGTAGCCGTGTGGTAAGCAATCACTTTATCAGAATCATCAGCCAAACCCCCTTTGAATTTTTTATCAGAACGAGATTTTTCTTGATGGTCTCTTTTGGCCTGAGCCAATTCTTGATCAACTTGGTCAGAAATAGCAATTGATTGCCTGATAAACTCTTCTTGAACTAAACTGGGTCGAAGGCCAAAAGTTTGAGTAAAATAAAAAATTTCTTCACCGGAAACCGGGCTATTTTGCTCTTTCTTTTTCTTAGCCAAAGAGATAATCTCTTTTTTGCCTCGATTAATAGCCTGACGATAAGCCTGCTCTTCTGCTGATAAAATCTGACCAAGATTATCTTTTTTCTTAAGAAGATGGGGGTAGGCCGATTGATACTGATCAATAATAACCGAAACCAAATCTTCAAGGCCAGGTAAACCAATCTTATCGGCAGCATCAACTGAACGTCTAATCAAGCGCCGCAAAACATAACCCTGTTCTTGATTGCCCGGCAAAACACCATCGGCAATCAAAAAAACACTAGCCCGAACATGATCAGCAATAAGATTAATAAACTGAGTCAAATATTTGTCTTGACCATATTTTACTCTAGATAAGCTGGTGATTTTGGCAATTAAAGGAGCAAAAAGATCAGTAGCAAAGACGCTATCTTTATTTTGTAAAACCATTGCTAAGCGCTCCAGACCCGCCCCAGTATCAACGCTGTTAAAAGGCAATGGTTGATATTGGCCTTTTGGGGTCTGCTCATATTGCATAAATACTCCGGCATTCCAAATTTCTAAAAAACGATCACAATCACAACCGGGCCGGCAATCTTTTCGACCACAACCAAAATTCGGCCCTCGATCAAGATAAACCTCAGTTGAGGGCCCACAAGGACCAACCTTTCCTGCTCGCCAAAAATTATCTTCATAACCCAAACCGACAATATGATCAGGCTTCATACCGGCCTGTTGCCAAAATCGAGCCGAATCTTTATCGGAAGGAATTTGAGAATGTTTAGAATCAGAAATAAAATAGGTAGCCCAAAGCTTATCGGGAGAAAAATCTAAAACCTTCGTCAAAAATTCCCAGGCCAAATTAATCGCCTCTTCTTTAAAATAATCACCAATTGACCAAGAACCAAGCATCTCAAAAAAAGACAAGGTTCGAGCATTTTGGCCGACTTTTTTAATGTCCGTTGTCCGCAAACACCGCTGAACGTTAACCAACCGCGAATGGGGCGGTTTATCTAAACCCAAAAAATAAGGCTTAAAGGCCACCATGCCAGCCGAAGTGAATAATAGGGTGGGGTCGTTTTCCGGCACTAGAGGAATTTGCGGCATAATTTGATGATCGTGATCAACAAAAAACCGCAAAAATTTTTCTTGAATTTCTCGAGCTTTCATCTTGATCTTGATTATATGACAAAAATCAGCCTAAAACAAAAGCCCTAATTATCCCCACCTCGGGTTCTACACCTTAAAGGTGGAAAGGGGGGAGGTGGTCTTTTAAGACAAATTGCGGCCGTTGCGATAAAAAGATCGGGAAGAAGAATCTGGTTTTATCTTAGAAGACATGCCCACCGAAACTAGAGGCTTAGTTTCTTTTTCTTTATCATTTTTTTCTTGCTTCTGATTAGAATCAAAAGATGATTCGGCAAAAAAATTATCCTGATTTTGTTTTTTCAAAAACAGCTGAAAGGCTTCGGCGGCTTGCCGCAGTTGTTTAATCAAACCAAAAACTTGAAAACCTAAAAAAACAGACAAAGCCGTAAGAACAAAAACAACCACCATCAGCAAAATCTGAATCGCGCTAAACATTACTTTTAATAATAAAACATAAAAAGGGTTTAGTCTAGAAAGAGAGCAAAAATAATTATTCTAATTAACCTAATTGCTCTAACCTGTCCGCCTTTGGCGGATTATTCTAAAAAATCCCAAATTATGGACAGAAATTTTTATCCTGTCGCCAATTAACAACATTATCGGCAATATATTGTCTGATTTTATTTAATTCCTCCTCGTTTCTAATAATGTGTTCATAAAAATTACGTTGCCAAATGCGTTTGTTGAATGGCGGCCAATATTTTTTTTCGACGTTTTGAATATAAATATGCGTGGTTAATGTTTTTAATCGTTTGACACATTGCCCAATTGTAGGGGTTGACCCCTGTGTCAATCCCGATTGGGCCGGGCGGACACGGGGGTCCATCGATGACGGGCGGACACGGGGGTCCGCCCCTACGACATTGATGATCAAATGAATGTGGTTTGGCATAACACAATAAATATCAACATTAATATTCTGATATTTTTCTAACCCTTTGATTTTTCCTTTGGTAATTTTCCCGAATTCATTTAATTTCATCTTCCCATTAATTATTTTTCCTAATAAACATTGTCGGTCTTGGGTACAGATGGTGAGGTAATACCAGCCAGGGGAAGAATAATCATAATCTTTAAGGTGAATTGATTTTCGTTGAGGCAAATCATTATCCATAAATCACAAATTATATTTTTTGGTATTTGGGATTTGATTGGAAATTGGGTTAATTGGAAATTGGAAATTTATTTCTCTACTCTTCCTGACAGACAAATCTTCTAGCCAACCGTTCCTGTTCTCCTTTGGGGTTGCCGGCTTCGATTAAAAGCAAGTTCTCTCCTTGCTGACAATCAATAATTGTTTGAAAAGAACCGTTTTCTTCTAACAAAATCTTTTCCCCGTTAACAGCCACAACATCACCTCGCTTTACCCGACCCTGGACAATAACTTCCTGACCAATAATAATTTCTCCTTCTCGAGGAGACCTAAGCTTTAACACCGGAGCCCCATCAAGAAGAAAAGAACGGGAATAATAAAAAAAGCCAGCCAGAATAATTAAAATTATAGTAATAGCGCCAACAGTATGGGCTGGTGTCCAAGAGTTGTTCTCTTCTTGCAACTCCTTCGGCAAAACCGAAGTCGGATTTCCTTCATAGTCACGACGGAAAATAGCAGTCATTTTAGTAGTATCCAATTCCAAGGCTTGAGAATAGGCTGATAAAATACCGGTAACAATAGGAATACCGCCAGGAATAGCCCGATAATCATCTTTTTCTAAAGCCCGTAAATACTCTTCTCGAACCTTTATTTTTTTAGCCAAATCGACAATTTTTTTATCTTGTTTTTGGCGTTCTTGACGCAAAATTTCTCCAACTGTTCTCATAATAAAATCTTAATAATAATAACAACAAAAAAAGTTTCCTGTCTTAAGAAGATAAACCGCTGACTTTTTTGGCTTCCTCAAGGGTATCAATTAACATTTCTCGAGGCTTAGAACCTTCTGGAGGACCAATAATTCCAGCCGCCTCTAGCTCGTCTAAAATCCGAGCCGACCGGGCATAGCCAATTTGAAGCCGACGCATCAAAAGTGAAGAAGAGGCCCGATTTCGTTTATAAATTACCTCCATGGCTTCTTCAAAAAGCTCGTCTCGATCATCACCAACCCGAACCCGACCTCGAGAATCAGTTTTTACCGGTGTTTCTAAAACTTCCTCGGTATAAACCGGCTCTACACCCGTATTCTTTAAGAAATCAACCAATTTTTTAATTTCTTCTTCACTAACAAAGGCACCCTGAATTCGATGGGGTTTAGCTTGATCGGGCGGCAAATAAAGCATATCTCCCCGACCAAGAAGTTTTTCTGCTCCCGGAGAATCTAAAATTACCCGAGAATCAATCGATGAGGTAACAGCGCAAGAAATTCGACAAGGAATATTAGCCTTAATTAAACCTGTTAAAACATCAACCGAAGGGCGCTGAGTAGCAATAACTAAATGAATCCCAGTCGCTCGAGCCATTTGAGCTAAACGACAAATCCGCTCTTCAACATCGGAAGGAGCAAAAAGCATAATATCAGCTAACTCATCAATAATGATAACCAAATAAGGCATAGCCGCGAAGCCCGATTTTTGATTATAAGAATCAATGTTTCTGGCCCCAGCTTTAACAAACTTCTTATAACGATCTTCCATCTCTCCCACCGCCCACTCAAGGGCAGAAATAACATTTTTAGGATCAACAATAACCGACGACTTTAAATGGGGAATACCCTCATAAACAGATAGTTCTACTCTTTTGGGATCGACCAAAATCAGCTTAACCTCCTCGGGGGTGGTTCGGAAAAGAAGAGAAGCAATCCAGGAATTTAATAAAACGCTTTTACCGGAACCGGTTTGCCCGGCAATTAAAACGTGGGGCATTTTATCCAGCCGACCAACGATCGGCTCACCGGAAACTCCTAGTCCCAAAGGCAGGGCCAGCTTTGACTTCTCCTTGCGCATCTTGTCCGAGGAGAGCATCTCTTTTAGAGTAACAATTTCTGGCGACCGATTAGGCAACTCAATCCCCGCTAAAGAACGGCCAGGAATTGGGGCCTCAATACGAATCTGGCCTGTTGGCGAAGCCAAGGCTGAAGCTAAATTATCAGAAAGGCTGGTTATTTTAGAAAGCTTGGTTCCCAAAGCAACTTTAATGACATATTGAGTTACTGCTGGGCCAGGATTAACCTCAACCACTCGAGCTGAAACTCCAAAAGAATCCAGGGTTTCCTCGATGATGTTGGCATTCTTATTGACATTGCCCTTATCAGCCCTA
>LDZU01003950.1_pt1 | contig 11343 bp, 12 predicted proteins | sample 615531 | NCBI WGS metagenome assembly LDZU01 (sample SAMN03408293, study PRJNA278302) | terrestrial metagenome | isolation source: oil reservoir sample SB2 | place: USA: Alaska, North Slope, Schrader Bluff formation | collected 2011-09 | reverse complement strand
GACAGGACTTCTTGCATATCATAAGGTTGGCATCTTCATCGGTGAGGTTAATGCGTCTTTCACCGGATTCAACAAGACGGTTGTAGGCTGATACAAGTTCCTCATCTTCTTCATCAGGTCAGGATCATCGGCACATTCCTATGGAATGGTGAGCGGGGAACCGGTTCCAAATAACTCCCTCTCTTCTTTATCAACCTTTTTCGCCGTCCCAAGGAGTTTCTTGATCCTGCGCTTGAGTTCTCCCCCGGTCATAGATTTCTTTGGAGAGGCGTTTGCTTTGACCTTTGAGCGTCCTGTATGCCACCCCGACAGACCTACCGCCACTCCTCGATCGTCCATCCCAGGTAATCCCGGATCACCGTGAACGCAAGTTCCGGCGGGATCGCACCCTGCTCTGTGACTATCAGATCGATGTAGTCAGCAGGAGTCACATCGAAAGCCGGGTTTCTCACCCTGACATAGGGGAGTTCCTCCGCAACCTCTCGCGGCAGCACCTCGGCAGGATCGCGCTCCTCTATCTCGATCAACTCCCCCAGGATCGTCCTCGGCGCGAACTTGTAGGTCTCGGCGGCAACGATGAAATTTGTTCTTGCCTCGTGTGCCGCAAGCGCGATCTGGGCGGTCCCGATCTTGTTTACCACCGCCCCGTTCACCGCGATCGCGTCGGCACCGACAAAGACCATGTCAACCTCGTTGATGAAGTGGCGGACCGCCGAGTCGACAATGTAGTTTGTAGGGATTCCGGCCTCGTTCAGAGTCCTTATCGTGATGAGACCCTGGCCCCGCGGGCGAACCTCCGTTGCGTAGACCTCTATATCTTTACCCTGACGATGTGCCTCCAGGATGCACCCGAGCGCCGCCTCGGAGTTGCAGTGGGTAAGGAGGATATCACCGTCAGAGATATGGCGTGCTCCGATCTCTGCTATCCGCTCAACCGCATGCTCGGAGCGCTGAATGAACTCCGCCGCCCGTGAAAGGACAGCCTTCTTTGCGGCTTCCACCGACTCAAACTCATCCAGCGCTCTTATAACGCTCCTTACAGCGTTTGGGAGCGAGACGGCGGTTGGTCTCGTCTCGATAAGGATCCCGGCCGCTTTCTTCATCTCCTGCCTGAATACCGCCGGATCGGATACATCGAGACTTCTCGCGTAATCAGCCAGTGCTTCCACCGCCGCCCGTGCGATCCTACCGGCGCCCCGGATCTCCATATTCTTTATGCTTTCTGCCGTCTCACTCAGTAGCATGGTTCTCATTCAAGAGATGACCTCAGACCACATAGACTTATTGACGTGAGAGCAGATGTCGGTTGCCGTTGTATTTGATAGTGCGGGCACACTCCTGCGGACATACCGCGTAGCGCGCGATGTCCTTCGTGGCGAGATGTTGACCGGGGTCGAGACCACGACACTCACTTTCGGTGCCGAGGCACGAGTCCTCGTCGTTCTCCATCTCCATTCGCGTGATGTCATGGACGCGCCTGGAGATCAACTCCTATCTGAGTTCCTCTCCGAGCACTCGATCGGGTTCGGTGTAGCCTGCTCCAGGAGGGTCATCCCCGCTGAAGAGGTCGCCCATGTCCTCTACAGCGACAAAAACGCTCGTGTGAGCGACCTGCAGGCGTGCATCCGCAAGGTCTGGTCGTGCTGCAAGCAGGAGTCCATCATTACCATGAACAGCGGCGTGATCCTTAACATGGACATCCCTGGCATAGAGTTCACGGTGACAACCGGCGGGAGACCTTTTGATGGTGCGAGAGAGGCAATCAGCGAACTGCACCGCATGGGCGTTCCAGTATATATCGCATCGGGCGACCGGCTTGAGAAACTCGAGCGGATGGGGGACTATCTTGGCATACCCAGGGAACGGGTTTATGGTGTTGCAACCCCCTCGATGAAGGCAAGGGTCGTGGAAGAGCTAAAATCTCAATACGATAGGGTTGTTATGGTGGGGGATGCCATAAACGACCTTAACGCCTTCCAGAAAGCAGACCTTGCGGTGCTCACAGAGCAGCAGTCCGACCGGAAACCGGATATCCTTTATGCGACTGTTGACCGGGTGATCCACAACGTCAGCGAGGTGCCTGGCATCGTGGCGGAACTACTCTCCGGCGCCCCGGCAACCGGGAAGAAAGTGCAACAATATAAACCCTAATATGATACCACAGAAAGATCAGTTTAGCGAGGACCTCAATATGACACCACTTATTACGGTGAAAGACCTCTGCATGGAGTTCAACGGAACTACCGTACTCAAAAACATTAATTTCGAGGTAGCAGAGGGGGAGACTGTCGGCATAATAGGAAGGAGCGGTGCCGGCAAGACCGTTCTTATGCACCTGATGCGGGGTGTTGACCAGCCCCCAACAGGAGGCGCAATCATCTACCACATCGCAGCCTGTGAGAGGTGTGATTACATCGGTACCCCGCGCGAGCGAGGAAAACCGTGTCCCGCCTGCGGTGGCGAACTTAGGCCGGTGGATCTCGACTTCTGGGCTGAAGAGAACGCACCGATGAAACGCCGGATCATGCGAAGGACTGCCATCATGTTCCAGCGGACGTTCGCGCTCTATGGCGACGACCGTGTGATAGAAAACGTCCTGCGGGCGCTCGATGATATCGGTTACCCGAGTGAGAAGGCCATCAGCAGGGCGGCTGACCTCATTGACCAGGTCAGACTCTCACATAGGATGATGCATATCGCGAGGGACCTCTCGGGCGGCGAGAAACAGCGGGTGGTGCTTGCCAGGCAACTTGCAAAAAACCCGTTTATCCTTTTTGCTGACGAACCGACCGGGACGCTCGACCCCGAGACCGCCACACTTGTCCACCGGATGCTCATCGAGAGCGCGCAGGCGAACAATATGAGTATGGTTGTCACGTCGCACTTCTCACACGTCATCGATGAGGTTGCTGACAGGGCAATACTTCTTGAGAACGGCGAGATCGTGGAGATCGGAGTTCCTGAGAACGTGATCCAGAGGTTCATGGAGAACTACAGCGACACCGAGGAGCACAGGGTAGCGGAGGTGGGTGAGAAGATCCTGGTAGCCCGGGACATCGTCAAGCGTTACCTCTCCATCGACCGCGGCGTTGTTCGGGCGGTCAACGGCGTCTCCTTTGAGGTCTACGAGAAGGAGATCTTCGGGATAATCGGCAAGAGCGGTGCCGGTAAGACGACCCTCTCCCGGATCATAGCCGGGATCCTTGAGCCCACAACCGGCGAGATGAACATCCGGATCGGGGACGAATGGATCGATATGACAAAACCCGGCATTGAGAACCGCGGCCGGGCGAAGACCTACATCGGGCTTCTCCACCAGGAATATGACCTCTATCCCCACAGGACTGTGCTGGACAACCTTACCGACGCGATCGGTCTTGAATTCCCGAAAGAACTGGCAATGCGCAAGGCGGTCATCACGCTCGGTATGGCCGGGTTTACGCCAGAAAAGAGCAGGGAGATCCTGGACCGTTATCCGGGTCAGCTCTCTGAAGGGGAGAAACATCGGGTGGCTCTCGCCCAGGTGCTCATCCGCGAACCCAGGCTTGTTGTCCTTGACGAGCCGACCGGTACGATGGATCCCATCACGAAGCTCGATGTGAAGCACTCAATCCTCCACTCCCGCGAAGAGATGGATGAGACGTTCATCGTGGTCTCACACGACATTGATTTTGTGCGAGATATCTGTGATCGCGTGGTTCTCATGCGGGGAGGCAAGATCATCCAGATGGGTCCGACCGAAGAGGTGCTCGCTCATCTTACCGAAGATGAACGAAAGGTGATGGGTGGGGCCGAAACCACCTGAGGTGCGCGTGATGGAGATCCACCTGGACGGCAAACGTGTTGAGGTTCCAGAGGGTTCGTCTCTTGGCGATCTTCTTTTGGGATGGGACTGGCAGTGCAGCGTTGCCATCATACGTCCGAGAGTAGAGGAGGGCGCGGCCGAGTCGGCGGAGATCAGGTTGACCACCACAGCGGGAGATCTGGTGATCGAGACGTCGGATCCTGCGGTAGCCAGCCGTCTCCTTCAGCCAGAGATCACGGGGCGGCTGCGCCTGCACTGGCAGGATCGCTATGCCGCTGCTTTCGGGCCGTTCAAGTCAGATATCCGGCCTGCGCGGGAACCCTGGCATTACGAGCGCGGAGACGTGATACTGGGATGCGGCGGCTACGATCCCTCCAGGTCATACCTGATCTTCGCGCGCATCAGGCATGTTGCCGACCACGGTGGCCCGAGAGGGGGCGGTGTTGTCGGCCGGGTCGTCACCGGCCGGGGCGTGATCGATCGGTTCGGGGAGGGTGATCAGATAACGGCGGTCGAACGTGTGCTCCAGGGTACCGACCGTTCCCACGCCATCATCACCCACGATGCAGGGTTTCCGCTTGAGGATGGGATGCAGGTCATCTCCTACCTGGAGGTTGATGTGCAGGGTTTCAGCAAAGAAGAGATCGATACCACAGCCGCGAGAAGCGTTGAGTACTTCCTTCTCTCAGTGCAGGACGGGAGGTTCAGAGTGGATCGTTCAAGCAGCACCTATATCTCTGATACACACCTCGTCCCGACAGCCGTCCCGGCGGAACTTCCCCGTTCAAGGCTTGAAGGGACTGTCACGGTCAGGACATCGGGAAAATCCAGGGGATCGGTCTACATCTACACTCAGGGTGTATCACCAAGTCCGGCACATACCGTTGTAGGCCAGGTCGCCCACGGCATAGAACTTGCCCGGTTTGCCGGCGAGGGTGACATTCTGGCAATCCGGGCTGAGCCGGAACGGTTTGATCTGATCGGTCTTGCGGTGGATGAGGCAAAGGAGGTTGCCGAGAGGCGCGGAATCTCCCTCATCACCGATGTAGCCGGAGGCGATCGCGTCGTCGTCGGCCAGACCCCCGAGACGACGCTTGAGGTTCTTGCCGCCGGTGAGGTCAGCGTCAGGACCGAACCCCCCGAGCGTGTTATCGCCATCACCCTTGATGATGAGGCCGCACCAAGGTCGGTCAAGATATTCCGTGAGGTGACCGGGCTCAAACACCACGCCATCGGAAAGATGCCGCTTATCTTCATCTTTGAGGATGTCTATCTCTTCAAACCGAAGATCGAGAAGAGTGTTGGGATCATACCTGAGAACACACCCACGGATGAGGTACCGGCATTCATACTCGCGATGACGAATGACTCTCGCAGAGGGGTTGGGATGGTCGGTGTCCGCACCGTAGTCAGCACCGAGTTTGGTCCAACCTCTGAGCCGTTCACGGGAACGAACATAATCGGCAAGGTTCTTGATACGGAGAAACTGGCGGGGCTGCGTGAAGGCTCGACGGTATATGTAAGGGAGGTTAAATGATGGCCGAATACACTCCTGAATATGCAGGGACGGTGACCAAATACGTCTTCGTTGAGTCCCCCAGCATGACACCTGGTGAACTCGCGCTTCGGGCGTATGAGGTTTCTGAGGGTGTCCTGATCAAAGAGACCTGCTTTGGGCTGCAGGTGACCGGTGAAGCGGATGCAGTCGATAGACTCATTGAGGTGATCCGCAGCATCGATCCCGAGCACATCTTCGTCAAAGACAGGGGGTTCCCCCCGGGTGATTCGAGACGTTGCCGGGCGAACCTTGGCGGGGCGAGACCGGGCTATCTCGGGCACGAGCGGGAGTTTCGACTCCTCCGCTACATCGGCCGCGGACTTGAGGAACTCGACCGACGAGTGGGTGAGGAGCCCGAACCGGTGCTTCCTGCCCGCGAGAAGAGAACAAAACTCGATATAAGGCGATTACAAGAACTGATAGAGTCAGAGGAGTCCTGAATTCAATGGCAAAGGTGTTTATCTACCCTGCAACGAGCCTCATCCTGTCCGATCTGGTGGCCAGGTTCGGCCATAAACCGCTCGGTGCAGCCCTCGGTATCCGGGAGCGGATACAGACCGCCGGGGTCGACTCCCCGCCACTGCAGATCACGCCCGAAGAACCAAAGCGCGGCTTGAAGTATGCGGCAGTCGAGGTGCCCTCGGGCGTCAGGGGCAGGATGGCAATCTACGGCCCGCTCCTCGAAGAGGCCGAGGCTGCAATCATCGTCAACGATGCCGATCTCGCGTTCGGGTGCATGGGATGCGCCAGAACAGATGAGTTGCTTCTCTTTATCCTGCGCCAGAGCGGTATCCCGATACTGGAGTTGGATTACCCAGGGAACGAGGGAGAGGGTGTGCAGTTTGTAGCGGCTGTCAGGAAGTTCCTTGACAATCTTCCAGGGGAGGTTGAAGCGTGAGCAGGAAGGTGCGGATCGCGCAGCTCTCCTGCGGGTCGGAGTACAGTGGTGTCCAGAACGAGATCTACAAGGCCGCTGAAGCGGTGAATGCAGAGGTCTTCTTCCCCGACATAGCTCTCGGTGACGTTGAGCGATCGTTCGATGCGTTCGGCCTGGATGTTCGGAGCGCCGATTTAAAACTCATGATTGCCCGTGGTATGGCGCTGGTGGAGGGGAAGGTGGATGCCGACGCGGTTTTCATCTGCACCTGTTTCCGGTGCGCCGAGGCGGCGATCGTCCGGAACGAACTCCGGCGCTACATCCACGAAAATTCAAGGCTGCCGGTGGTGAGTTACTCCTTTACCGAGCGGACGACAGCGGGAACCCTCCTCACCCGTATGGAGGCGCTGACCACTATAGCCCGCCGGAGGGCGCTTCTCGCCCGCGAGGCGCAGACCGGGATCACGATGGGGATCGACTCTGGTTCGAGCACCACGAAGGCGGTCGTGATGAAGGACAACAGGATCCTGGGAACCGGCTGGCTTCCAACGGTTGAGGTGATCAAGAGCGCCGAAGGTGCCGTTGCCCAGGCGCTTGAGATGTCCGGTATTGCACGCGAGGAGATCCAGGCGATCGGAACGACCGGTTACGGGCGGTTCCTGGTCGGCAGGCACTTTGGGGCTGACCTGATTCAAGAGGAACTGACAGTGAACTCGAAGGGTGCCGTCTACCTCGCCGACCACCAGCGAGGTACTTCAACCGTCATAGATATCGGCGGGATGGATAACAAGGCGATCAGCGTGATCGATGGTATCCCGGGGACGTTTACAATGGGTGGGATCTGCGCCGGGGCAAGCGGCCGGTTCCTGGAGATGACCGCAAAACGTCTTGGTGTTGATATCACCGAGCTCGGTCCCCTGGCCATGAAAGGGCTGGCGAAGAAGGTCCCGATGAACAGTTACTGTATTGTATTCGGGACGCAGAGCCTTGTGAACGCGCTCGCCGCAGGTAGCATGCGGGAGGACGTTGCGGCCGCGGCCTGTCACAGCGTGGCGGAACAGGTATTCGAGCAGCAGTTGCAGGAGATCGATATCAAGGAACCGGTGATAATGGTCGGCGGCACCTCCCTGATCGAGGGTCTGGTTCACGCGATGGGTGAGCTCCTGCAGGTAAAGGTCGTTGTTCCGCCGCACTCACAGTACATCGGCGCGGTCGGGTCTGCCCTGCTTGCTTCAGGGTTCGTTGAAGGAGAGTAGATGCCTCCGCTGAGCTACTTCGTTGTTGAGTCGCCGGATGAGGTTGGGAGGAAGGCCTATGAGCGTGTTGCAGACGACGTTCTCCAGGATCTGGATCTCATCAAGGTGATCGATCGGCTGCATATCTACGTCGACCCGAAGATCCCTATCTTCATCGCTGCGGGTGTCCTGCGCCACATGCCACGCGCAATCCATGTTGGCGACTTTGCAAATGTCAAACGTGGCGATACCGAGATCATACTCGATATCGGTGATGAGACCTATCTTGCGCCGCTGCTCAGGGTCCTCTGGGATATTTATGGCAAGGAGAACGTCGAACAGCCTGATCGTTTCACCATCATCCTCCCTGCGGGTATGGCAGGGGAAGAAGACCTCGAGCAGGTGGTGGTTGCCGATCCAAGCGAGAATCTGCATAAAGACATCATCTATGCTATGCAGTATATGGCCCCAGAGGGGTTCAAGGTCCGTCGCCAGTACATCCGGGAAGGTAAATTTTACTATGTTGCAAGTGAGGATACGCTACCCGGTGATGTCGTGGAGAGGATGGTTATGCCGCTCTTTGAGAAGATGGGGGTGACGCTGTGACAACGCTCGTTCCGGTGACCTACAAGGGCGGCGTCTACCGGCATGACGAGATCATGGACATGATCGATGACCTTGGCGGCTACGTGGTGCAGAAACACGTCATGGCGCAGGACGTAGTGCTCCAGTCGTTTGTGCCCCGGGATGACATCGACCTGATACGCGCGGTTGCCAGACCGCTTGCCGGGCAGGTGACGGAGGCCCCCCTTGTCGGGACAGAGATCGCTGTTGTCAGCCCGAGCCTTGAGATCCATCACCTCCCCCACACCTCCTGCGATATTGCCGAGTACCTGAGGCGTTCGGGGGCAAAGACCAATATGGTCGGGCTTGCCAGGGGGTTCGGGAAGCGAATTGCAAACCTCAACGACGAGGAACGGGACGTCATCAACGAGCACGACCTCGCTGTATACATGCTCGGCAACTTTGAGGAGTGTATACAGCATAAGTTCCCGGTGCTCCGCCGTGGGATCCGCGTTCCGATCGTGGTGACCGGTGCTCCAGACCGCGAGACATTGATGCGGATCATCGACCCGCCGGTCGAAGGGTATGTCGGGGGGATCGGCAGGATCATGCACCGGTTCAAGCGCCCGGAGGAACTCGCGAAACTTGATGAACTGGTGGACGAGGTCTCGCGGGTGCTGGACGCACGCCGTGATGTTCTTGCAAAAGATCCTCTCTCAGCCTTTCCCCCGCGCCTGATGACGATCATCGAGGAGGAGGTCCCGGAGGTCACGCTGCTGACGCACCCGACGCCGGTGACAGTGCAGATGGAGGGGCTCAGGGTGAAACTCCCCTACGACTCCTACGCTCCGGAGATCAGGTTGCTTGAGGTCACGGAGGGCGTCACACTCGGGGATATCGCCGAGGTTACACCGTCGCGGATGCGCAACTACATATTGATCAGGGTAAAACCTTTTTCGGAAACCAGGATATTGGTGTAGTTGTGATGGACTTTGAGAAGATACTCACGAGGATTATGGAACGCGGGCCAGATGCCATCGCGGAGGACCTCCTCCGGGAGATCGAGAGTGAATACGGCAGGGTCCCCCTGATCTTTGAGAGGATGGCAGAACGGCCTGAGATCCTGATCTCACACCTCCTCTACAAGGGTGCCGTCACGGAGACCAGCCAGCTCGAGCCCAAGGTGATCGAATTGATCAGCCTTGCGGTGGGGGCTGCCCTCAAGTGCAGCCACTGTGTTGAGTACCACATGCAGACGGCGATGGCAAAGGGCGCAACCCGGGCCGAGATCCTCGAGGTGATCCTGATCGCGGGGATGCTTGCAAACTCCGCCGTCCTGGCGGATGCTTACCGGGTGGTGGATGGCCCCTCTGCCTCCTGCCCAACATGCGATCTCAACGGAACCGGGCTGAATAAGACCTGTTCGGATAAGTAATAACCGGTTGCCGGTATCCCTGGTATGTGTGGTATTGCCGGGCAGTTTGCCCTTGACGGCGGAGAGGCGGATGCGGCCCTCATCGCGGTGATGGCAGAGAGACTTGCTCACCGGGGGCCAGACGGGGAGGGGTGTTTCTTCTCGGGCCCGGTTGGCCTCGCCCACCGGCGTCTTGCCATCATCGACCTATCCGATGAGGGACGGCAGCCGATGCCAAACGAGGACGGTTCGATATGGGTAGTCTTCAACGGTGAGATCTACAATTACCGTGAGCTCCGGGACGAACTCCTGGCTGCAGGACATTCTTTCTTATCTGCAACCGATACGGAGGTGATCCTCCATGCCTACGAGGAGTGGGGGAGGGGCTGCCTGCAGCGGTTCAACGGGATGTGGGCTTTTGCCATCTGGGACGGCCGTCGGCGGGAACTCTTCTGCGCCCGCGACCGCCTGGGTGTCAAGCCCTTCTACTATACAATGGCTGGTGGTTCGTTCCTCTTTGCCTCGGAGATCAAGGCGCTCCGGGCACACCCTGATGCCGGGAAACGGCCGAACGACCGGATGCTTCTGGCTTTCCTGGCCTGGGGTGTTGCCGACCATACTCCAGCGACGATGTATGATGGCGTCTTCCAGATTCCTCCTGCACACGTGCTTCTCGTCACAGAAAGTGGTGTTGGGGAGCCGGAGCGTTACTGGGATTTCGAGATGAACCCCACACCGCGTGGGGCCGGGATCGATGATGAGGCCGCAGCACGAGAACTCCGGAATCTCCTGACCGATGCTGTCAGACTCAGGCTCAGGAGCGACGTCCCCGTCGGGACGTGTCTCTCTGGCGGGATCGACTCATCGACTGTGACCGCCCTGATCAACCATTTGCTGCGTTCAGAGAGCCCTGAGAGCGTTGGTGACCGGCAGAAGACGTTCTCGGTCTGTTTCGAGGACGGGAGGTTTGATGAGAGCCGCTACATCGATACAGTGGTTGCGGCGACCGGGGTCGAGAACCGCCGGACGAGCCCGGGCACCGATGGTCTCTGGGAGGATATTGAGCGGTTGCTCTATATGCAGGACGAACCGTTTGCGTCACTCTCGATCTACGCTCAGTATTGCGTGATGCGGCTTGCACGGGAGGAGGTGAAGGTGGTTCTCGACGGGCAGGGCGCCGATGAGCAACTTGGGGGCTACATTGCCTATCTGGTGCCCTATATCCGCACCCTTCTTGGGCATGGTGAGATCCTGGCAGCTCTCAGGGAGGTTGTCGGAATCCTCAGGCTACACCGTTCGTTTTTCTGGTGGGCGTTACGCCAGGTTCCTGTCCGGTCGCAGCGGCGTGATCTCCTCCTGGGGTCTCCGCCGGAGGTTCTCCGCTACGCAGGAACGCTTGATGAGGTGCTGAAACGGGAGATCACGGTCTCAAACCTCCCACTACTGCTCCACTGGGAGGACCGGAACTCGATGGCCTTCTCGATCGAGGCCCGGGTTCCTTTCCTGGATTACCGGGTTGTGGAGTACCTTGCGTCGCTCCCGCTCGACCAGAAGATACGTGGTGGTGTCACAAAGTACATCCTGCGGCGGGCGATCAGGGGGCTGGTCCCTGACCCCGTCCGTTGCAGGAGCGACAAGATGGGTTTTGTCACCCCCGAGGAGGTCTGGATGAGGGGGGAGCTTGCACCCCGCGTCCTTGAACTCTTCTCCTCGTCGGAGTTTTCAGGTAGGCCCTACTGGGATGCAGAGCGCGTGCTCCGAAACTATCGGGAATTTCTTGCGGGGAAGAGTGCTTACTCCACCGAGTTCTGGCGGATAGCCTGTGCGGAACTGTGGCTCCGGGGGTTTGAAGAGGGAAGTGCAGTTATCTGAGACGTTGCTGAGCGTGGC
>LDZU01005545.1_pt1 | contig 11349 bp, 10 predicted proteins | sample 615531 | NCBI WGS metagenome assembly LDZU01 (sample SAMN03408293, study PRJNA278302) | terrestrial metagenome | isolation source: oil reservoir sample SB2 | place: USA: Alaska, North Slope, Schrader Bluff formation | collected 2011-09 | reverse complement strand
AGGCGCAGGGATGGCTGTCGCAAGGACAAATCTTGAAACCGCCGCCCTGTTTGCCTGGACCATTTTTTTAATCATCCTTGGCCTTCTGACGGATCGGCTGCTATCTTACCTGTCACGGCAAAAACTGAATCAATGGAAGTGATCCCTTTAGATTATATTGGTTTTAACCATGTTTATAAATCATTCGGTCAGACCAGTGTGCTTGACGATTTTTCCTTTTCTGTGCCGGCGGGGAGGATTATCTGCCTGATCGGACCCTCGGGCTGCGGCAAAACAACCATCCTTAACCTTCTGACCGGCCTGGAGCAGCCGGACAGGGGCTATATTTCCGGAACGGCAAATCTGCGAATAAGTTGTGTATTCCAGGAAACGCGTCTTTTGCCCTGGAAAACCGTCTCTGAAAATATTTCTTTTGTGCTGCAGGATCTAACCATGCTCCAACGGCAGAAACTTATTGATCTGCATCTGAAGGCTATGGGCCTGTATGAATATAGAAACAGCTATCCCAAGACCCTCAGCGGGGGTATGAAGCAACGGCTTGCCCTCTGCCGCGCCTTTGCATTTCCACATGACCTGCTTCTTTTGGATGAACCTTTTAAATCCCTTGACGTCCCCCTGCGGATGGAACTCGTCCAACAGGTTGCCGGGATGTGGATAAAAAATCCGCGTACTATTGTCTTCGTCACACACGACATCCTGGATGCGCTGCTGCTGGGTCACTTTATACTGGTTCTTTCCGCAAAACCCACAACAACGCTTGACACTCTGGAAATCAATATTCCCCCTGGAGAGAGGGTTATTGCAGAAGAGCCTTTTCCGGCATACTACAATCATATACTTGCTTTGCTTGAAGGCAGAGGCGAACATGAACACGCTTAGCAGCTGACCTCCCTAACGCAAGATTATTATTAGGAAAATTTCATACAAACTTTACACAAACAACCGCGAACTGCAACTTGAGTGCCCGCTGATAAAAAGCCCATATCATGAAAACGTTGTGCTCTGGCCCGTCTTCAAACTTCCAACGGATTGGGCCTCGCTCATTAGCCGCTCACGTAAAGGGTACTGGTGTCTGTCCAAAACTCCGCAGGTAAATAAAGCCATCGGCCTCGCCTTCTGGCGAGAACAAGGGCTGAAGAGTTTAATCGAAAGGTATGATTATCTTCGTTTTACAACATGAACCGCCGTATACCGAACGGTTCGTACGGTGGTATGAGAGGTCGGGGGCTTGCCGCCCCCTACTACTCGATCTTCAAGATTCATCGAAATATTTTGGCCATCGCAGCCGTTTTTGTGGCTATGGAATTGGGGCTATTTACCAGGAACTACATAAGTCATGTTTTCTTTTCTCTTTAGTTTTTAATAATCAGGACCGAACACTTAGCATGCTGAAGCACGTAATTGGAAACACTACCCAGACCATTGAGTAGTCTTCCTATAGTTCCACGGTTGCCTGAACCCATCACTATTAAATCAAATTCTTCCTTCTCTGCATAATGGACAATTGCTTTGCCCGAACTCTCATCTAGGATTACCGAACTTACTGCAATGCCTTCTTTTTTAATCTTATCTTCATATTCATTCAGTACTTTCGTAAAGAGTTTACGGCTATCATTTTCCAATACTTTTATCATATCAGGGGCACATTGGCGCTTTTTTCATGCCGTTATGCCTTTATATTGTGCAATTGGGCTGGAAATCTAGCGCGCAAAACCAACAGAGGGAAAACAGCCCATGTTTTTTCAAGCCATGGTGATGGCGGCAGTGTTGGGCATTGCCGTGCACTTGGCCAGTTACGGCCTGTACGCATGGCGGGAGGAAAAAAAGCGGGGGCGGCGGGGGCATTTCTGATTGCCGGGCTTACCCTGATTACTCCGCGTACCATACAAGGTCAAATGTTTTCACCTGGCATGATACGGGTTTTATCTATTTACATGTTTTATCCGTTGACATGGGGGAGCCGGAGCTGTTACAATGTTAAAAATAATTTTTTGGTATTTTGGGTGATAAATAATGACGGGGAGAGGAAAATGACACTGACCAGGCGCCGCAAAGAATTCTTAAACAAGATCGTTAATCTGTTTCATCAGACCGGCCTTCCGGTTCACTACGCAACCGTGGGGGAGGCCCTTAAAGTAAGCAAGTGGACAGCTTACGATATTCTCAGGGAATTGGAAAAGCAGGGTTTTCTGCGTGCCGAATACTCTGTCGGTCGTGAAGTCAAAAACCCGGGCCGCTCGATGGTCATGTTTCTGCCGACGGCCGGCGCCCTGCGATTGTATTCCTCCGAAGCGGGAAAGGCCTTACCGCTGGAAGAATGGTCTGCGATTAAGGAAAAGCTGCTTGATTTTTTTGACAATATGAAAAGTACGGGTACCAAAAAGGTTATAGACAATCTGATGGAAGAGATGAGCAGGATTGAAACGCCTGTAACTTTCAGCGCATATACAATCGCCTTGCTCGTCGCTTACCTGAAAAACCTGGGTTCAAGGAGCGCCGACACACTGCTGCACCTGCTGACGTTGCCGTCAAAGCCCGAAATGACATTGATTTTCTTTGCCGGAACGGTGATCGGGACAATGACAAAAAACATGAAGGAAGTCATTAACGGCAAATCTTTCACTTTTATACGAAGGTTTCACCAGTATCTTTCGGAATGTGACGCAGGGGAAAAAAAGCTTCTGCTGGGTTTCCTGAATGAAGCCCTGGAACGCGCCTTTTAATTTTTTTATAAAGATATTTGGCCTTTTGTGTTATTTTGGGCAATTGGGTTAAATAATAAAGGAGGATGGTGGTGATGCGGGTGAAGTTGATTTTCAGGAAAAAATGGCACAGATGATATTTCAGTAAAGCACGAGGAGGGGTAATATGCGCTGGCAAGCGCCGAAACTGAGGTCGGCAAGAGATTTTGTAGCCATACAGCTGCTGAACACCGTACTGTCCCATATGATCAGGGACCCGGAAAAAAGTTTCATGCGGCTTCTGAAGCTGGTCAGATTTCTGGCTGTGCAGGAACGGCACAAAAATATGGCGGATAAGGTGGCGGCTGCTTACAGGAACAATCCCGCCATCCGTACGATGATTAACAATTTGCTCCGGAATACCCACCCGAATGTGCGTTCCCGGCTGGTCTACAACTGGTTTGTCAGGTCCATGCTGCAGGGCATTCCGCAGCAGAGGATGATGGAGAAAAAACTTGGTATGAACGTACCTAATTTTATCCTGGTGGACCCCACCAGCGCCTGTAACCTGGCCTGTGAGGGGTGCTGGGCGGGCAGGTATTCACAGAAAAACTCCCTCAGTCCGGAAAGGCTGGACCGCCTGTTCAGCGAGGCTAAGGAACTGGGCATCCACTGGATCGTGTTTTCAGGCGGCGAGCCCCTGGTTTACCCGCACCTGTTCGACCTGATGGGCAAGCATAACGACATGGCCTTTATGGCCTATACCAACGGGACACTGATCAACGAAAAGGCAGCTGACAGGATCGTAGAGGCGGGCAACTTTTCGCCGGCCATCAGTCTGGAGGGGTGGAAGGATTGTACCGACGCCCGCCGCGGCGCCGGTACCTTCGACAGAGTAATGAGGGCCATGGACCTTTTGCGGGAGAGGGGGGCAGTATTCGGCGTTTCCATCACCATCACGAGAAATAACGTAATTGAAGTAACCGGCGACGAGTTCATTGATTTCCTTGTTGACAAGGGGGTCACTTATGGCTGGACTTTCCACTATATCCCCATCGGCCGCAATCCCGACGTAAACCTGATGGTAACACCGGAGCAGCGGGCCTACCTGGCAGAGCGCATTCCGCACATCCGTACCCACAAGCCCATTCAAATCGGCGATTTTTGGAATGACGGCGAGTTGACCGAAGGCTGTATCGCCGGAGGGCGGCGCTATTTCCACATTAACGCCGCCGGTAACGTGGAGCCATGCGCCTTCGTACACTTCGCGGTGGACAATATTAATGACAAAAGCCTGGTGGAAGTGCTGCGGTCTCCGCTGTTTGCGGCTTACCAGAAGCGCCAGCCCTTCCACGATAACTTCTTGCGCCCCTGTCCCATCATCGATGTACCGGAGGCCCTGCGGGAGATTGTGGCTGAGTGCGGCGCCCGCCCGACTCACGAGGGGGCAGACAGCGTTCTAAAGGGCATCATCGCGGATCACCTGGACGGCTGCTCCCGGGCATGGGGATGCACGGCCGACGGTATCCGGACACAACGGCAGGGCCAGCTTAAGGCAGAGGGGTTTTAGAACCAATAGGGATTTATTCTCCTATACGGAGCTTTGGCCGATACACCGGATTCGGTTCCCCGGATAGTAACCACACTCTTCCGGGAACCGGACAAGGTGACGCGCATGCGCCAAAATACCCTTGCCCCGGGGAGACCGGCAGCTAGCCTGGATGCTGCAAAACTAATCATAAAAAAATAGGTAACCGGAAAGATTGCCTTTATGCCCAGGGGACATGTACAGGTTGAAACAAAAAAACCCTGTACTTGGGAATGAAGGGTAAAACCCTGTTACAAAATCGAAAGGTACTGGATTAATGTGAATAGCTTGATATACTGGTTCGCCAGATTACTATGCAGGCTGGTATTCACCATAGGAAATGGACTTACTGTCTATGGGGTGGAAAACATTCCGCGAAATGGTCCCGTGATTGTCGTGGCTAATCACTCCAGCCTACTGGATGGATTTGTGCTGACAGCATGTCTGCCGCGTAAAATAACTTATTTTTCCTCGGCCTATCTTTTTGACCTGCCGTTGGTAGGCCCGTTTCTGTGCAGCATAGGAGCTATTCCGGTTGAGAAAAATGAAGGCGGCGTAACAGCCGTCAAGAAGGCCTTAAAGGTCCTTGGGGAGGGGGGATCTCTGGGAATTTTCCCGGAGGGAGGCGTTAGGCCAGAAGGGAAACTAAGGGATTTACAACCAGGCTGGGCCTACTTGGCTTTAAAATCAGGCGCTCCTGTTCTTCCTGTAGCAATCCGGGGAAGCAGTACGGTGTTACCCCCCGGTGCACGTATTCCGCGAAGAGGCAGGATAACGGTTGTTATCGGCAAAATGCAATACCGCCCACGGGAGTTGCGACCCGGGCGGGAAGCAATGACTGTTGTGAACACCTGGCTGATACAGGAATTGGAATGCCTATTGGAATATAAGTCTTCTTAAGGAGGTAGAGGTGTTTATCCAACGCATAACATTGATAAGTTACGGTCACGGCCATTGGTGGGATTGGCCCTGGGAGGCGGAGGCGCCCGCGGCTATGCTCACTTGGGTGTATTAAAGGCTTTGTGCCGGGCGGGTATCCCGATAGATATAATTGCCGGGACAAGTATGGGGGCAGTGGTTGGGGCTGTGTATGCAGCCGGGAGCGAAGTAGAAGAAATGCAAGCCATTGCCTTAAGCATGTATTGGAAGGACATGCTGCAACTGGCCGACATTACCTTTCCCCGCCGCGGTGTTATAGCCGGCGGGCGCTTGGAACATTTTTTTGCTATGCTGACCGGCAATAAAGAATTCCATGAACTGAGGACCATCCTGAAGGTTGTTGCCACTGACATTGTTACTGGCGAAGAAGTACGACTGACCACTGGTTCAGTAGCCAAGGCGCTACGGGCAAGTACGGCTTTGCCGGGTATTTTTTGCCCGGTACGTATAGACAACCTCATCCTTGCAGACGGCTCCTTGGTCGCTCCCGTACCTGCAGCAGCCGTATTGGAAATGAAACCCCTTGTGTTGATAGTGGTTGATGTCAGTTCGCCGGTGGATAATGCCGGAATATTATTAAAGACCAGTCAGTGGTTAAGGTACAAGTTTCAGAACTCAGCGACTCAAAGCAAGTTGTGGCGACCATTAAGCTGGGTGGTTCCGGAAAGCTTAATCTTGGTGAACCGGTCGCTGGAGCTTTGTTCCAAAGGAAGTCTCAGCCGGGAATATCCGGTCCCCGCGGGAGGGATTACCATAGTGGTAAGACCGGCGGTACAAGAGATAAAATGGTACGAATTGCACCAGGCCTCAAAATGCATTAAAGCGGGAGAAACTGCAGGCACAAAGGTTGCCGAATGTCTTGTTTCGCTTTACGAATCAAACGTTTTTACCGGTGAAAGGGTGTTAAATCCTATGTTTATAAATGAGATGCTTATATTATAGGTTGTAACTTTTTCCAGGAGTTACATCGAAAGGGACTGAAACAGGTGCTGCAAATAGCGGGAAAAACCTTTTTAACCGGACTCGGAGCTCTCTCACTTGCCAGGGAAATGGCTAAAAAGGTCGCGGACGAGCTGGCGAAGAAAGGCGGGGCCACCAGGGATGAAACCATGGAACTGATCAGAAAGTTGGAAGACAAAGGGAAGGTCGAGAAAGAATCCCTCCGTGCGGCAATCGGTCTGAAATGCTGTACTGCGGGGCAGCTAAGGCTGGCCACCAGGCAGGACATTGAAAGGCTGGAACAAAAGCTGGATGAATTGAGAGAAAAATTAAGTTAACCGATTATGGAAGGGTACGGAAAGCAGTTTTGTGTACCCTTCCATAATTTTCTACTCGTCCCATAAATAAAGGGTTACCTGGGTAAAATTGAATAAGGCGAGGATGATGCTGGCATGCAGCTGCGCAGGCGGTATAAATATATAAAGCGCTACCGGAAGATAGCAAATGTTTTGTTGAAACACGGCTTCGGGCACATTGCACACCGGCTGGGGCTGTCAAAATTCTTGTCTGTTTCCGGGAAAATCTTTTCAAAAAGAGAGTCCAGTACGGAGAGATTTTCCCTGGCGGAGAAAGTCCGGATGGCCATGGAGGAGTTGGGGCCCACTTTTGTTAAAACGGGGCAAATTTTAAGTACCCGTTCCGACCTGATTCCCCCCGGACTTTATAACTGAACTGGAGAAACTTCAGGACCACGTGGCGGCTTTAAGGTTTGAAACGGTCAAACAACAGATAGAAAGGGAGTTGGGCCGATCGCTGGAAGAGCTTTTCGGCGGGTTTGATCCCGAACCGCTGGCCGCCGCCTCCATCGGGCAGGTGCACCGGGCCGTGATACGGTTCGTGTTCCTCTGGCCGGAACTTTGCTCATCACGCTTCTTTCAGATTCCACCTCGCGATGGATACCCTTGCGCTTGGCTAATGGTTGGCAACTGCCAGCCCCTATAGCGGTCTTCCACCGCCTAGTTACGCGCCATGCGTTGCGCACCACCACCATAAAAAAATGCCAGTACTTTGCCTGGCATTTTTCTTTTTTTTGTTATTGTTGATTTCTGATGTTTCTTAGTGGAGCAGTTTGACGATTAGTTCAGCCGGATCCATAACTTTTATGGGAGCATCCGGATCGCCCATAACCTTTACTCCATCCTCCAGCATTGTGATACAGAACGGACAGTTGGCGCTGATTAGTTGCGGGTTCTTGGACAGAGCCTGTTCAGTCCTCATATTGTTAATCCTCTCACCTAGATGTTCCTCCATCCACATCCGCCCGCCGCCTGCGCCGCAGCAGAAACTGCTTTCGCGGTTTCTATCCATCTCAACCAACTGCATACCGGGAACCATCTGCAGAACTGCCCGGGGCGCAACATATTCCTGCTGGTAGCGGCCAAGATAACAAGAATCGTGGTAAACCACTTTCTGGCTTTCTGCGCCGCCGCTCTTATTAAGCGTCAGTTTGCCTTCTCCGACTAACTGGTTGATCAGTTGGGTATGGTGAATAACTTCAAAGTTTCCGCCAAAGGCCGGGTACTCGTTCTTAAGGGTATTCAGGCAATGGGGGCAGGCGGTAACAATCTTCTTCACACCATAACCATTTAATGTTTCCACATTTTCCGCAACCAGGGACTGGTACAGATATTCGTTGCCTGCCCTCCGGATGAAATCTCCGCAGCATTTTTCCTCGGTGCCCAGTATAGCAAAGTTGATTCCGGCAGCCTTAAGAATTTCAACCACTGCTGTGGCGACCTTTTTGGCCCGGTCATCAAAGGAACCGGCGCAGCCTACCCAGTAAAGGTATTCCACATCGCTGTCGTCGCTCAGCAATTTAACATCCAGATCCTTTGCCCATTCGCCGCGGTTTGCCCAGCCAACGCCCCATGGGTTGGAATTTTTCTCAACGTTTCTGAAGGCCAACTGCAGCTCGGGCGCAATGCTGCTCTCCATCATAACAAGATACCTGCGCATATCGACCATCTTAGCAACATGCTCATTGGAAACCGGGCATTGTTCCTGGCAGGAGAAACAGGTCGTGCAGGCCCAAATCTCATCCTCAGTAACCACGTCTCCGATTAAGGATTTTTCTAATATTTCGGCTGCCTGGCGATCCGCCGCGATAACTTTTTCAACCTGATCTGCAGCCTCCTCACCCGTGTTGAATAACCCCTTCTTCAACATCAACGTGCCTTTTTCAAGCATGTGCTCTTTTAACTGCCGGCTGAGCAGCTTCTTTGGATTCAGCGGTTTTTTGGAAAGGTTCGCAGGGCAGTTATCCATACAACGACCGCACTCACCGCAGGAGAGGCTGTCTAAAAGCTGTTTCCAGGTAAACTGCTCAATTCTTCCCACACCAAACTCGGTTACTTCTTCATCTTCAAGGTTCATCGGCCTGATTTGGGCTCCGCGGGGCTCCAAAGAGGCAAAAAAGGCGTTAAACGGTGAAAATAATAAATGCATATGCTTGGAATTGGGAATGTAAACAAGAAAACCAAACAAAATCAGCATATGAACCCACCAGAAGAAAAGGCTGACCTTTTCTAACGCTTCTTTGCTGTAGCCCGCCAGCCATGAAGCAATAACGCTATACGCCGGGGCAAAAGCTGCTGCCGGATTCGGCTCCAGGGCTAGCCTGGCTGCGGTGGAAAACCATTCAGTAATCACTACGCCAAAGATTAAGATTACAATTATGGCTGCTTCTGAAGTACGGTAAAGGTAATCGGGTTTTAACACCCACCTTCTGTATGCCGCTATAATCAGGACGATCACTACAAGAATCGACATTACATTCTGAACCATAATAAAGATAGGGTTCGTGCTCAGGAAAGGCACTTTCATACCGAATAATCCCTCAAAGAGCAGCGGTATCTCCCCGAGGCAGATAAAAATAAAGCCCCAGAAAATAAAGAAATGCACAATTCCAATATTTTTAGCTAATATCCTTCGTTGTGCAAAAACATTCATTATGAAATTCCCGAACCGCTGACCGGGGTTGTCCAACCTGTTTTCCTTTTCGCCTAAAGTTACTACTCCCACACGCCAGCTGAGAGCATAAAGAAAGGCTACCACCGAAACAATGACAATCAAAAGAAAAGCTACAATCGCTTCTGGCTGCTGCAAAACAGAAACCTCCTTTTTATTGTAAAATTGAAAATCATTTTGCGCCTGGCCTATTTATAGAATTAAAAAATAAAATTAAATTAGTTAAAAATGAGGTTTACGATTTCCAATGAACACCTTTCGGTGTTATTTGTTTTATCAGAATACGTATAAAACGGTTGGTAAAACATTCACAAACAACAATAACCACTTAAAAGATTAACCGGTTAGCTTTTCTAAAAAACTTGCCCTGGAAACCACGTAACGTTCATGAGTTCCTGAACCAATCATTTCTCTCTCGTCGTAGGCAGTCACCTTAAAAACCAGTTTTCTGCCATTTATTTCTGTTAGTTCAGACTGCGCTTCAACTTTTACACCTACAGGCGTTGCCGAAAGATGCCGAACATTTACATAGATCCCGACAGTTGTCAGATCACCCCCCAAAAAAGGCTCCACGGAAGAAAACGCTGCTTTTTCCATAAGAGCAATCATGGCTGGCGTCGCAAGCACTTCTACGTTTCCACTGCCGTGAACAGGGGCAGTGTCTTTCTTCTCTACAAACTTCTCAGCTTTCCCCGGAATACCCGGCTTTAACAGTGCCTCCACCCGGTAACCATACCCTTAAGAATATACAAGATTATAGCTTTTAGAACCATGATCAGGCAAAAACTTATCCCATACCTTTTAATCTTACAAGAAAAAGCAACTCTTCCTTAAATACTATACCTAACGGCTAAAACCTACAATAATTCATGTTAAATAATACTTCCCATGAGTTTTGATGTCAAGCACAATTTGCTTTAAGGAAGATTTGCGTCAAGAAAAACCTTGACATCCTTTCACTGCTTTAATAAAATTTCATAAGGTAAAATTTTTAAACAAGCTAGCTGAATATTTTTTGGGGGTGATTTGAAAGGGCAGTTTTTATTAAGATAGAAGATATGATTTTTAGGACTTTAAACAAATTTCGAGAAGGGAGTCCAGGATAATGGCCGAAGCGAAAGCAATTACCTCCATGATGGAAGAGAAAAGGGTTTTTCCTCCTGCTAAAGAAGTTACCGAGAAGGCCTATATTAAAAGTATGGAAGAATATAAGGCCATGCATAAAAAGTCTGTCGAGGACCCAGATGCATTCTGGGGTGAACTGGCAGAGCAGCTTGACTGGTTTAAAAAATGGGATAAGGTTATGGTGGAAGATTTCGCAAACGCGAAACACGAGTGGTTTGTCGGCGGCAAAATAAACGTCTCTTATAACTGCTTGGACCGTCACCTTACAACCTGGCGCAAAAACAAGGCCGCTATTATTTGGGAAGGAGAGCCCGAAGGGGAAAATAAGGTCTATACATACCAGCAGCTACACTATGAAGTATGTAAATTCGCCAATGTTTTAAAGAACATGGGCATCCAGAAAGGTGACCGGGTTTCCATTTACCTGCCCATGATTCCCGAACTTCCCATTGCCATGCTTGCCTGCGCCCGCATTGGGGCCATACATTCAGTAGTTTTCGGCGGTTTCAGCGCCGATGCTTTAACAAACCGTGTGCAGGACTGCGGTTCAAAAGTGCTTATCTGCGTAGATGGATATTACCGCAGCGGCAAGGTTGTCAACAGCAAGCTGACAGCTGACGAGGCTCTTGCACAATGCCCCTCTGTAGAAAAATCAATTGTAGTAAAAAGAATTGGCCTTGACGTAAATATGAAGGACGGCCGTGATGTATGGTTTAATGAACTGATGGACGACCAAAATCTGTCTTCTTTTTGCGAACCTGAAGTACTGGATGCGGAAGACCCCCTGTTCATCCTTTATACAAGCGGAAGCACGGGCAAACCCAAGGGTGTTCTGCATACCAGCGCGGGTTATCTTCTGTACACTTTCCAGACGCTTAAGTGGGTCTTTGATATAAAAGAAGAGGATACCTGGTGGTGCACTGCTGATATCGGTTGGGTTACAGGACACAGCTACATTGTATACGGACCGCTGGCCCTTGGAACTACCAGCGTAATGTACGAAGGCGTTCCTACTTTCCCGAACCCCGACCGGTTCTGGAAGATATGCGA